>Ga0214473_10011140_pt1 | contig 10564 bp, 5 predicted proteins | sample RVTome_7_FD_203509 | JGI IMG/M metagenome (GOLD analysis project Ga0214473, IMG submission 203509) | Soil microbial communities from uranium-contaminated site in the Upper Colorado River Basin, Wyoming, United States - RVT98D197 | ecosystem: Environmental > Terrestrial > Soil > Contaminated >... | reverse complement strand
GCGGGGGTTTTGGCCAAACCCCCTCTCCCCTCGGGAGAGGGAGTTCTGGTCGCCACGTCGGTCGGTAATCTGGTTCGCCGGTGTCGCCCGGCCGTCATTCTGGACGAGGGGCACAAGGCCACCAGCGAACTCGCCCGCAAGACGATCGAGGGCTTCAATGCCTCGATCGTGGTCGAACTGTCGGCCACGCCGCCGCGCGAGGCCAACGTGATCTGCCGCGTCACCGGCGAGGAACTGCTCAAGGAGGACATGATCAAGCTGCCGCTCAACATCGCCGCCTCGGGCGTCGGCAACTGGAAGGAACTGCTCACCCGGGCGCGGGACAAGCGGCTGGCGCTGGCCCAGAAGGCCCGGGCCCTCCTAGCGGACGGGGCTGATCGTCGCCTCATCCGCCCGATGGTGCTGGTGCAGGTCGAGCGGACCGGCAAGGACCAGCGGGATCAGGACCACATCCACAGTGAGGACGTGCGCGAGTACCTGATCGAACGGCTCGACGTTCGGCGCCAAGCCATCGCGGTCAAGACCTCCGCGACCGATGAACTGGTGGAGCACACCGACCTGCTCGACGAGGGCTGCCCGGTCGAATGGATCATCACCAAGGCAGCGCTGCAGGAAGGCTGGGACTGCCCTTTTGCCTACATCCTCGTTTCGCTCAGCAAGACCGGCAGCGGTCTGAGCATGACCCAGCTCGTCGGGCGGATTCTGCGCCAGCCGTTTCAGGAGCGCACTCCCCAAGCGGAGTTGAACGAAAGCTACGTCTATTGCCGACATCTCAAGTCCAGCGAGATCGCCGCGCAGGTCAAAGCGGCCCTGGAGAAAGAGGGCTACGAGGGCGACTTGCAAGGTGCCGTCGTCGACGAGAGCGAGCGCGCCGGGCGGGAGCGGAAGCGGACCATCTCGATTCGCCAGGAATTCCTGGACCTCTATCGTCGGCCGTTCGAGGGTGAGATTTTCCTGCCGCACTTCTGCGTGAAAGAGGATCGGGATTACGCCAGGCTCGATTACTACGCCCACCTGCTCAGCCAGGTGAACGTGGACCGCTTCGAATACGACCGCATCGACTGGCCGCTGGCCGAGAAGCTGGCCGAAGCCAAGGATCGGTTCTACCGCATCACGCTGGGTTCGGACATCGAGCGGCAATACGAAACCGAAGCCGATCTTGTCGAAACGGATGCGGAGGTCCTCGCCTGGCTGGCAGCGGGGCTTCGCTTCGACTATTTGGGCTTCAAGCAACTTCGCCGGATTATGGATCGCGTCTATGAGCGGCTCTGCGCCGCGGAATTACAGTTGAGAGGCCGATTGGGGCTGGTCAAATTCGCCGTGCGCGACCACGTGGAACGCTGGGTTCAGGAGCAACTGGACCATCAGACGGAGCGGGCCTTCGCCACGCTGTTCGATTCCGGCCGGCTCGTGTTCTACCTGGAGTGCAAGGCGTGCAGGTTCAAGATTCCGCCGTCCCTCGACATCCGCGCCACGAAACGGCTGGTTCACGACGACGGCGAACAGATCGCCAAATCGCTCTTCGACTACGTGGAGCACGAATCGCAGAACGAGTATGAGCGCAGAGTGGCCCTGTGCCTGGATCGCGACGCCAACGTCCTTTGGTGGTATCGCAATCTGGTGGGCACCGAGAACTTCGTGGTCCAGGGGTACCGCCGAAACAAGATCTACGCGGATTTCGTCGTGCAGCACGGACGAAATGGGATCCCAGCGCATCACGTCCTCGTCCCCGAGAGCAAGGGCAAGCACCTCGAACGCAGTCCGGACACGACCTACAAACGAAAGGTCGCCGACTACTTCGAGAAAGTTGGAAAGAAAGTCACTTGGCAGCAACTCGGCGAAGGCTTCGCCGATCACATGTTCCGATTCCAGATCCTCGACGAAGCGCAGCCGCAGGGCCGAGATTGGTCCGACGAATTGCAGGCCATTCTGGCCACGGCTGATTCGAGTCGGTCCCAACAACGATGCTGAGCCCTCGCCTTCGTCCTCCGCGACCAGGCCGGGATGAGCGCCGCCAAAGTGCCCGTGTCATGCGCCCGATCGGCCCTTCGGAGTGGGCACCCATTCGACCGACGGCTCGTCGGCCCCCAGCGGGGTGCATCCTTGGTCAACGACCGGTCCGAATACCGGGTGCGGCTATTCCGTCATGGAACTGGAACGGGATCGGCGGTCAAGCCGAGCGTATCCTCGAACACGGGGTCGAACTCGTTGCCATAGGTGAGCGGGCCAAGTCCCTGGAGCGTGACGATGCCGCCGAAATCGAGGTCGGGCAGATCGAGCGGCGGTACATTGTTCAGGGCACCTCGTAGGCACCGATGTCGCATGCGGCGCTGCCGTCTCCGTTTCCGTCCGCGGGCCGGCGTTCACCCAGCACGTCGACGGAGGGGCACATGTCGTCGTCGCCCCCGTCAATCGCCGGACTGCTTGGGCCGGGCGTCATTCCGTAGTCCACTCCCGAAAGCGGTCCGCCCAGCACGGGGTCTTCGCATAGGTCGTCAGCGCCCGACAGGGTAAAGTCACCCGCAGTATTGCATTCGACGTTCTTGGTGTTGTAAATCAGATTGTGATCCGAATCTAATCGGAGACCGAGGCAGCCTTCCTGATAGAACAGGAACGTGATGTCCGTGGAGTCAAAGTAATCCGTGTCCCCCAGAAAGATGCAGTTTCGCGCTGAGATGGACTCCGCGCCGTTACAGGCGGAACCCTCGCGCGGTCCCGCCCCCACCAGGCCATCTCCCTGCCCGTAAACGGTCGAGTTCACGATCGAAACCGCGTCGCCTCCCGTGAAGAACACGGCCAGTGTATTGCCGAGCGCGCGGCAGTGATCCACCCAGTACGTAAAAGGCTGGTCCTCGAAGTAGCCGCAGTTGCCCACCAGTACGCTATTGGTGATCTCCGTCGGGCCGGTGGTTTTGATCTGGTTGCCCGCGTTGCCCTCCGCGCACACTCGATTGAGCGAGATGCTTCCGCCCAACGTATGATACAAGAGATCCAGACCGTCCGAGGTGTTGTGCAGGAAAGCCGAGTCCTCGATGATCCAGTCCCCGCCCGTCTCGCCGATGCCGACGCCGTCGCCGTAGCCGCCGGCCTCCTGTCCCCAGCAACCCGCCGGTTCACCGCCGGGATAGGTTTCACCGCATCCATTCCATTCGACGATCCAGTTGCGGAACGTCAGGCGGCCCGAATTCGAGTCGCCGTTGTCGTCCCACAGATCACCATCCCAGCCGACCGTTCCGTTGCCGGCCACGCGCACGTTCTCGACGGTCCAGTCGGTCAGCCGTCCAGCATGGACGCCCCCCGCGGCCAGGCCGTGAATGTTGAGATCGCGCAACTGCACGTTGGCCGAGTCCTCGGCGTACAGGCCGTATTCCGCCCAATCGCCGTACGGGGGTACGTCGCGCTCGCAAGCCAGATCACCCGTGTGGCTCGCCACGCATGAGGAATGATCGGTGATCTCGAAGCAGGATAGTTGCACGTTGCCGGCATCGGTGAGGTTCAGGATGAACCATGGCCGCCCCGAGCCCCACAGTTGCGGCGGGCTCTCGCATCCGGAGTCCCAGCCGGATCCAAGGATGCGCGTGGGACGCTCTGCGTCCGGGCCGCCCGGAATGGGCGGCATGTGACACTCAAAGGAACCCGCCTCGTCGCAGGCGTCCGTTCCGGGTGCACCGAACCCCATCTGATACTGGGCCGTCGCCACCAGCAGCGTATCGCCACCGGAAATGCGGGGCGTTGCCCCGGGCGGCAATGCGCGGAACGGGTGATCCCACGCGCACGGCTGGGCGGCGCCGCTCCCCGGATACGGCTCATTCGCCAGGCCGGTGCACTCTTCGGTGCTGCCTCCATCCGGGCGGACGTAGTACGCCGCGCCGGACGACGGGGGCGGTTCGCCCTCCCCCCCTCCCTCGTCCTCGCCCTCCCCCTGACCCTCATCCTCGGCGCCGACGGGCCCGCATTGACCGGTGGCGGAATTGCATCCCTGCCCCGCCGGGCACTCAACGTCCGCACAAAGGTCGCCTTCGCCCCCGCCACCTCCACCGCTTGTGCTACACCTCCCCATGGCCATGAGGCACAGCAACATGAGCAGCACCTGGACATACCCGCCCCGCCCAAACCGAATCTCGCTCGGTTTCATCGAGATGTCTCCAGAAAAACGCCCAAACAAACGGGGTCCGCAGAACACACCCCACAAGCTCCGAAGTTACGGGTTTTCCCAGCCGTGCCCGTACGGGAGCGGTCATCGAACGAATCGCTCCGGCTCGCAGGCACGCCCCCTCACGGGCACTAGCCGCCGCACGGGTCCTCGTCGCAGAGGGCACCGCGGACGAACGATCCCGGCGGATCAAAGGACTCGCAGTCCGCTTCGTGGCGCAAGGCGGGGCTGTCTGCACAGATCCCTCCGGGAAGGCAGCAGACGCCCTCCATGCAATCGCCCGCCGACTGTATGCTCTCGCACGAGTCTCCCTCGGCGTACACGAACCACGCACCGCCGACCTCGTTGCTGTACTGCTCGCACTCTTCATGGCCGGTGGTGTCGTGGCAGTCGCCGCCGTTGACACAACAGGCACCACCCGGTGGACAACCGATCTCATTGCATCCGTAGCCGGGCGAAAAATCACCGACACATCTCTCCGGGGTCGTTTCTTCGCAGTCATAGATTCGGACATCGTCCTGCCACGAGGCGGTACAGCAGGCACCCATGTCCGTGGCGACGCACGGCACCCGGCAGCGCAGCGTGCATGCATCCCAACACGCCGCCTCCTGATCCTTGAAGTCTTCGTGCAGCAGATTGACCGTCGTATTCAGTACCTCCAGAAGGTGGACCCAGGCCTGATAAACCTCGCTCGAGATTCCAGCCGGCGGATTGTTGACGAAGCCTTCAATGATGTTCCGCAGATTCGCGACGATTCCGGCCGCCCGGCTCAGGCCGTCCACATGGGCTTCGATACGCTGCCGCGGGCTTTGCTGAAACACGACGCCTGTTGGAACCACCAGGGCAGCCCTGGAGTCCGAGTCCTGCTTTTCCGGAGCTCCCGCCACCAAGCGCGACCCCCCCTCGGGGGAATGCTCCGCCAGCCAGGCGGCCCACTGGCTGACATCCTGCCCCGTGTCGTTCCCGTATGCCTCGACCGCCGCCCGCAGGCCGGCCTCGCTGTCATCAATTCCCATTGTCTCCCGAGCCGTGACCGCTCCGTCCCGAACCGTGATTTCGACTTGGCCGCTGCCCGTCCAGGCGAAATCGGCGATCAAGCCATCTCCGGTGATGCGACTGGGGCGCAGGTTCGCGCCGAACGTGGCCGTGACGCCGCCATCGAGGGCGTTGAGCGTCAGGCCGCCCCCGGTGCGCTGCCCGCCCCCGGAAGATCCGGGCCCAGGAGCACAGCCGGCCAGCAATCCAACGAACGTTGGCAGCAGCCACCAACCCCGGCTGCCGACCCTGTCTCGCCCCCCGGAGGTGCCCGCCGGGACCGCGGCCAGGCGATTTGTCCGGCGCACTTGTCCGTAGGGAGATCGCCCCCATCCGAGTTCGATCGCGGACCTGCCGCAGATCCGATCGAGCGTCTCGAGCTCGCCCACAGTGACCGACTCGCTGGCGAACTCAAGCTCGAAGACATGATCTTCGTTCCCGAGGGTCCCGGTCCGGTCTGGGATCGTTAATTTCGCTGGCATGGTTCCGAACTCCTCCGCACGGGTGGACTCTCCTTCGCCGAGGCCCCTTCTGACACTACAGCGGCAGTCGTTGGCATTGCCGTCGCCGCAGTGAACGGCGCCGGGCGGCCCTTCGAGGCCCGTCCTACGTTCACTCCCGGCGGGCGAGGCCCGCCCTACGCTCGCGGATCGACTTTCGCAGGTACTTCACCTCGCTCGCGATGGGGCTCGAATCGAGCCTTGCACGACCACGGGTGTCTACAGGAGTTAGGCGCGCGGGCTCGCCGTTTGGACGGTCGCACGCCAACTCCCCGCCCTGGCCGGGTGAGGGGGTACGACGGCGGGCGGACGTGCCTTCGACCGGCGGGCGTCGCCCTCGGGTATAATGCGGCCCGGCCGGCCGAGGGCCCCGCCGAATCGCAACCGGACCCGTCGTCAATCGGATCGGGGGAATGGACGCCGAAATCACCAGAATATCGCTGCTTTCGCGGGTGCGGGACGGCACGGACGGGGCCGCTTGGGCGGAGTTCGAGTCGCGCTACCGCGAACTCATCCTGCGCTACGCCCTGGCCCGCGGGGTGCAGCACGCCGACGCTGAGGACATCGGCCAGATCGTCATGATGAGCCTGGCGACGGCGTTGCGGAACTTCAGCTATTCACCGCAGCGGGGTCGATTCCGGGACTACCTCGGCCGGGTGGTTCGCAACGCCGTGGCCAGGCACTGGTCGCGTCCAAATTCGACGGCCCCGGCCCTATGCGCTATAGACGCGGCCCCAGAGCCCGAGGACGACAGTCAGACCGACCGCCTCTGGGAGCAGGAGTGGGTCGACCACCATTATCGTCTCGCCCTTCGGACCGTGCGGGCCACGTTCGAGCCGAAGAGCGTGGAGATCTTCGAGGGATTGATCGGCGGGAAGACGGTGGCCGAGGCCGCGGCGGAACACGGCCTCAGCACCCAGGCCGTCCACAAGATTAAACAACGCATCCGGGGGCGGATGGAGGAACTCATCGCCGCCCAGGTGCGCGACGAAGACGAACCGGATGAGACGCGAATCGAATGACCCCTGTCCGGCCTGTGAGCCGGCGGATCGCGCCGCCCTCGGCTTGGACGTACCGGACGAGGAGTGGCTGGCCCGGGTCCGCCGCGCCACCAGCGCCCGATGCCTGGGGCAACTGGGCGGGTACGAGTTACTCGAGGAGATCAGCCGCGGGGCCCAGGGCGTGGTATACCGGGCCTGGGATGTCCGCGAAGCCCGGGTCGTCGCGGTCAAGCGGCTCCTGGCCGGAACCTTCGCCACCGGTCCGGCACGGGGGCGCTTCGAGCGCGAGATGGAAACTGCCGCGGCCCTTCAACACCCCAACATCGTCCGTGTCCTCGGCATGGAGTCCGCCGAACCGCACCCCCTGCTCATCATGGAGTGGATCGATGGAGTCCCCATCCATCGTTGGGCCGACGAGGCCAAGGCACGCGGGCGGGACCTGGACGCCGTCTTGGGCGTGTTCCTAAAGGTCTGCGACGCGGTTCATCACGCTCATCAGCGCGGGGTGATCCACCGCGACCTCAAGCCGTCCAACGTGCTGGTCGACGCCAACGGCGAGCCGCACCTGCTCGACTTCGGCTTGGCCAAGCTGACCACGCCCGGCGACCTGCGGGGCATGTCCCTCACCGGCACAAGCGATTTTCTGGGCACACCCGCGTACGCGGCTCCGGAGCAGGTCCGCGGCGACCACCAGGCGGTCGACGTACGCACGGACGGCTACGCCCTGGGAGTTATTCTCTTCCGCATCCTTACCGCCCGGCTGCCTTTCGATTACGCCCGTAATCTCGCCGACCTGCTGGCCAGCATCCAGCAGGACAACCCCGCCCGGCCGTCCAGTCTGAATCGCAGTCTGAACGACGAGATCGACGCGATCATCGGCAAGGCCATGGCTAAGGAGGCCGACCGTCGCTACGCCTCGGTTGATGCGCTGGCCGCGGACCTGCGCCGCTTCCTCGGCCGCGAGCCGGTAGAGGCCCAACGTGGGCGGCGGTGGTATGAGTGGCGCACGACTATCCGGCGGCACCGCACCGCGGCGATTACGGCCGGGGTGTTCCTGATCGTAGTGACAGGCGCGGTCGTGGCCCTCACCGCGATGTACGCCCGGCAGGGGCAGCTTCTGGCCCAGGTGACCAGCGCGCGGGACGCGGAGGCGGCGGCCCGCCATGCCGCCCAACGGCAGCAGCAGATTCTCGAGAGCCTGCTCGCCGCCGCCGCCGGCATCGGTCAGGGCACCGATCTCGCCGTCCGCCGGGCCTGGCTCGACGAGGCCACCCGTCTGGTGGAGGCTGAGCTGCTGGACGATCCCAAAGCCCAGGCCGCGGCCTACGACGCGATCGGGCGAACCTATCAGAGCCTCGCCCTGTACCCAGAGGCGGAGGACCACCTGCGGACGGCGCTGGACCTGCGGAGCACGGCCTACGCGGGAGATCATCCCGAGGTCGCCGCGAGCCTGGCTCACCTCGGCGAGCTGCTCCAGGACCGCAACCGTTTTGCTGACGCGGAGCCGTTCCTGCGCACGGCCCTGGCCATGCGCCAACGCTTGTTTACCGGTGACCACCCCGACGTGGCGGAGAGCCTCAACAGCGTCGGCCTCATCCTCCAGTCCCGCCACGAGTTCAGCGCGGCCGAAGCGGTTCATCGACAGGCGTTGGAAATGCGCCTCCGCCTTCATGGCGAGGCCCACCCGGAGGTCGCCTACTGCCTCAACCACATCGGCAACGCCCTGCTCAACCGGTCTCAGTTCGCCGCCGCCGAAGTCGAGTACCGGCGGGCCCTGGACATCTACCGCGGACTGCTCGGGGACGAGCACCGCGACGTGGCCGCCACCAAGGTCAACCTGGGCAAGGCCCTGTTTCATCGAGGCCACTACGCCGCCGCCGAGCCGCTCTTCCGCGAGGCGGTGGCGAGTTCCCGCCGTCTGCTGGGCGACGGACACGACAATGTCGCGTGGGGCCTGCATCGCCTGGGCTTGGTGCTGCACGCCGAAGGCGAGTACGCCGAGGCGGAGGCCGTGCTGAGCGAGTCGCTGAGCATCTATCGCCGGTGCTTCGGCGATCGGGACCCGTACGTGGCAGCGGTGCTCAATAGTCTGGGGACGCTCCTGCTCGATCGGGGCGACGCTCCGGCGGCCAAGCCGCTCTTCGACGAAGCCCTGGCCATTCAGCAGGGCCTTCTCGCCCCGGACGATCCGGAGCTCATCTGGCAGCTCAACCGCCTCGCGGAATGGTACGAGCGCGCCGGCCGCTTCGAAGAAGCGGAGCCGCTGCTGCGGCAGGCCCTCGCACAGGGCGAGCACGCCTTCGGCAGCGACTACCCCAGCCTGGTGCGTACGCTCAACAGCCTCGCCCGGGTGCTGCTCGCCCGAAGCGAGTACGAGGAGGCCGAGACCCTGCTGGCCGAGGCGCTGGAGACCCGGCGCGCCAAGCTCGGCGAGGAGCACCCGGACGTGGGCCAAAGCCTGGTGAACCTGGGTTCACTGTACCGCGCCACCGGCCGCCTCGATCAAGCGGCTGCCCTCATCGAACAAGGGATCGACCTTCAGCGGAGCACCCTCGGCGGCGACCATCCCGAACTGGCCCGTAGCCTCACCGCCTTGGCCCTGGTCCGCGACGCCCAATACGACGGCGCCGGTGGCGAGCAAGCCCGCGCCGAAGCCCTGGCCATCTGCCAACGCCGCGAGTGCCCACCGGAGCGGAGCTCCCCGTCGCCGAGCTCCCCGTCGCCGAGCTCGGATCAGTGAACCCCCTCCCCTTGGGACAAGTGAACCCCCTCCGCTTGCGGAGGGGGCAGGGGGAGGTCCGCGTCACCCCTCGGCAACAATCGAGGATGCGGCCATGCCACGAATCGCTCGCCTCCTCGTCCCGGGGTATCTTCATCACATGACGCAACGGGGCAATCGCCGGCAGCGGACATTCTTCCGCGACGACGACTACTGGGGGTACCTTGCCCTGATGGGCAACTGGTGCGGGCGTTGCGCCGTGGAGATCCGGGCGGACTGCCTCATGCCCAACCACGTCCAACTGATCGTGGAAATGAACCCGGTGCGTGCGCGGATGGTGGCGCGCCCGCAGGCGTATCCGTGGAGCGGCACGTCGGCGCATCGGAAGTGCCGGGACGACGCGTTGGTCAAGTTCGCACCGCTCTCGGTCATCGTCAGCAACTGGCGGAAATTCCCGTCTTACCCTGCCGCCGCCGAGACGGGGCTCGCGCTTCGCCATCACCAGCGGACCAGCCGCCCACTGCGAGACGAGAACTTCCTTACACATCTAGTGGGCCTGCTCAACCGTGAGCTGAAAGCAAAGAAGCCCGGACGAAAGCTCACGACTCGGAAGAAATGAGAAAGGCGTTCCCCGCTTTGTCCCGATTCCGTAGTCCGACTCCCTCGTCGGTCCTTATTTACACCTTTCGGTAAACATCGCTACCCACGTATTTCAGACCGGAATCTACCATCAGCGTAACGACTTGAGCATCTGGTCCCAATTGCTTTGCCACTCGAATCGCTGCAACGACATTTGCTCCTGAAGACGTCCCTGCGAATAGCGCCTCCTCCCTTGCCAAACGTCTGGCCATGTCCTTCGCGTCGGCCGTTGTGACCGGGACAATCTCGTCTACGAGCCTTGGTTCCCATAGCGGGGGAGTATATCCAATACCCACTCCTTCGATTCTGTGAGGCCCGGCTTGACCACCCCGTAATACTGCGGACTCGGCCGGCTCGACGACGACGATCTTGATGTTCGTCTTGTAACGTTTTATAGTGTTTCGCATAAGTAATGTCATTGTCACCAGGGCGGCGACGGCAAGTCGGACGCCAAGACGAAGGACCGGAGTTTGTGTTGCGAGCGGCAGACGCGCCGCGTGCTGTTGTGGAGTGTAGA
>Ga0214473_10011139_pt1 | contig 10564 bp, 11 predicted proteins | sample RVTome_7_FD_203509 | JGI IMG/M metagenome (GOLD analysis project Ga0214473, IMG submission 203509) | Soil microbial communities from uranium-contaminated site in the Upper Colorado River Basin, Wyoming, United States - RVT98D197 | ecosystem: Environmental > Terrestrial > Soil > Contaminated >... | reverse complement strand
GAGCGGTGCCGTCAACGGAACGACGCAACCTGTCCCTAGAATGAGCCCTCGGCCGCCGCTCGTCGCCCGGCGGGCTTCCGACGCCTGCTGGAAGATGCGGCCGGGGGTGCCGAGGACGAGCGGGTCGATCCGGCCGATCCCACCGCAGAGGGCGCGCCCGGTCTTGCGGCGCGCCTCGCCCAGCGTCGGAGCTGTCTCGCGGTCGTGCCAGTTGACGACGTGGACCGGATACGTCTCGCCCAATTCGAAGAGGATGTCGTCCCCGTGGAGATGAAGCACATTTAGGAACAGCCCGGCGGCGGCCTCGAGGATTCGCAGATCCAGGGTTTCGGCCCAGGTGCGGTACGTCTCTCGATCCATGAACCGGGGTGAAGCGTGTTGGATCGCGTAGAAGACACCGTCGATCCCGACGCCCCGGGCGGCCTCGACGAGGTCCACTGTCGTGTCGGCCAGCACGCGCAATCCAGCTTCTACTTCGTGTGGCGACTGGCGCATATGCTCCGTCAGGCGGTCTTGTCCGGCGATGTTCTTGGCCTGCGCCAGCGGGCTGAAGATGGTCGCCACGACGGGGACATCGCGGTCGATCCCATGCACGACCATGCGCAGAGTCTCGACATATTCCGCTAGCGCGCCCTCCCGCGGAGAGAGACGGGGTATCGCTTGCCAGTCTTTGGGGCGCTCGACGGGACGACGCGTGTAAGTGCGCGTCCCTTCGGCGGAGCCCTGCCACTCGTCGGCGACCCCGAGGTCCACCAGGGCAAAGGAGGAGGCTGGGGTCACTTTGACGAAATCGAAGTCGAAGAGCTTCTGGAACGCCAGCACCGATTCGGCCAGACGAGACGGATTCTGATCGTCGACCGGGAAATGCCGCCAGACGGCGACCGGCGGCCGGTCGGCGATTTCGCCGGCGAGGGTGGCGGCCAGGCGCTCGCGCCTGGACGTCATGCGCGCCCCCAGACCTCCCGTTCGAGGTCCCATTCGCCGCGCTCGAGGTGATGGACGTGGCCGATGGCCAGACGACGCAGGATGGAGGCGCGGGCCCGGTCTGTCACCTCGCTCGTCCGCTCGGCCGCCTTGCGGAACGCTTCGATGGCTTGAGCGTTCTTCCCTAGTCTCTTGAGGGTCAGGCCCAGGCCGAAGACAGGCTCGAGATCGTCCCCCCGCAGACGGCGGGCGCGTTCAAATGTCTCTTCGGCTCGATCGAAAAGGCCGGCGCCGTAGTAGGCCCAGGCCAGCCGAAGGGCGACGTCCGCGTCCTGAGGGTTCTGGGCGGCCAAGGCCTCAGGCTCGGCCAGATCGATGGGCGGAGGTTGTGGAGATACGTAGGCCGGCATGCGCGTTCCTTTCGACGAGGAAGCCCCGCTACTTCAGGAGATCAACGATAGCTTCGGGGTGATCGGCCACTCGGACGCGTGCCGCCTGAAGGGCCTTGATCTTGTCGGCCGCCAAGCCCGATCCGCCTTCGACGATGGCCCCGGCATGCCCCATCCGCTTTCCAGCCGGAGCGGTGCGCCCCGCCACGAAGCCGACGACGGGCTTGGTCATCTTGTCGTTGATGAACTCAGCCGCTCGCTCTTCATCCGATCCGCCAATCTCGCCGATGAGGATCACCTGTTCGGTGTGGGGATCATCCTCGAACATCGCCAGTGTGTCGATGAACGACGTCCCGTTGATCGGATCCCCTCCGATGCCCACGCATGTCGACACCCCGCGGCCGTGCTGTTGGAGGGCGTACAGGACCTCATAGGTGAGGGTGCCCGAGCGCGAGACGACGCCGATGTCCCCCGTAAGCGCAATGTGGCCCGGAATGATGCCCACCTTGGCTTCGCCCGGCGTCAGCAGGCCCGGGCAATTGGGCCCGACCAGTCGAACGCCGCGCTGGTCGAGGTAGCGCCGCACCTGCATCATGTCCTGCACCGGCACGCCTTCGGTGATGCAGACGATCAACGGGACGCCGGCCTCGGCCGCTTCCATCATGGCATCGCCGGCCGAACGCGCCGGGACGAAGATGACGCTGGTATTCGCGCCGGTGGCCTCGACGGCTTGCTTCACGGTGTCGAATAGCGGGACTTTGCCCTCCAGCACCCACTCTCCGCCCTTTCCCGGGCGCACGCCGGCGACCAGGCGAGTGCCGTACTCGTGCATCTGCTGGGAATGGAAGAGGCCCTCGCGGCCGGTGATCCCCTGCACCAGGAGACGCGTGTTCTTGTCGACCAGGATGCTCATCGCGTGGGGACCCCCTGTACCGCCGCGACGGCCTTCTGCGCGGCGTCGATCAGCGACGTGGCCGTGATCAAGTGGGCGTCAGAAAGGAGGCGGCGGCCCTCCTCCTCGTTGGTGCCCACCAGCCGTGCGACCATCGGCATGTTCGGCTTGACCTCGTCCATGGCCATCAGGATGCCGCGCGCCACCTCGTCGCAGCGGGTAATGCCGCCAAAGATGTTGAGCAGCACAGCCCGGACGTTGGGGTCGGCCAAGATCAACTCGAAGGCCGCCGCGACCTTCTCCGCCCCCGCCCCTCCGCCGATGTCGAGGAAGTTGGCCGGCTGGCCGCCGTACAGCTTGATCACATCCATCGTCGCCATCGCCAGACCGGCGCCGTTGACCATGCATCCGATGGTGCCCTCCAACTTGACGTACGAGAGCCCGTACTTGCGGGCCTCGCGCTCCGACGGCGCTTCCTCATCCAGGTCACGCAGGTCGGCGATTTCCGGGTGGCGAAACAGGGCGTTGTCGTCGACGACGATCTTGCCGTCCAGGGCCAGCAGCCTGCCATCCGGCGTCAGCACCAGCGGGTTGACCTCCGCCAGGGTCGAGTCGGTCCGGCGGAAGGTTTCATACAAGCCGAGGGCGATGGCGATGAACGCCCTCCACTGGTCGCGCGGAAGCTCAATGGCGGCCGCCAGGTAGCGAGCCTGGAACTCCCGCAGGCCGAGCAGAGGGTCGATCGACACCCGCACGATCTTCTCGGGCTCCATGCGGGCGACCTCTTCGATCTCGACGCCCCCTTCCGACGAGGCCATGATGACCGGACTGCGCGCCTGACGGTCGTTGGTGATGCCGAGATAGATTTCGGCCTGAATGTTCACCGCCTCATCGACCAACACCTTACGGACCGGCAGCCCCTTGATCTGAATCCCCAGGATTTGCGTCGCCAGGTCCTCCGCCTCTTCGGACGTCTTGGCCAGGCGGATCCCACCGGCCTTCCCCCTCCCGCCCACCAGCACCTGGGACTTGACGACCACCCGGCCGCCAAGTTCCTCGGCGATCGCCTTGACCTCGGAGGCCGTCATGGCCAAGCGCCCGCGCGGAATGGGAATGCCCTGCTGGGCGAAGAGCTGCTTCGATTGGTATTCGTGCAGTTTCATGCATTCTCCCGGGAGGCGGGATGGGATCGGCGGGGCGGCCGCCGGCCGGCCTTCGGCAGGAGGGCCTGGAACGTCGAGGCAGGGACGGGCCGCCATTCGCCCGGGCCCAAGTCGCCAAGGCGCAACGGACCAAAACGGACGCGGATCAAGCGCTCGACACGCAGGCCGAGACTATCTGCAGTGCGGCGAATCTGCCGCTTTCGTCCTTCCGCCATGACGATGCGGATCCAGGCGTTGGCGCCCTTGCCCTCGCGGCGCACGTCGGCCGCGGCCGTGCGCCGACCGTCGTCGAGCACGACGCCCTTGCGCCAGGCTTCGAGCTGACCATCGTCGGGCCGTCGGTCGAGCAACACGCGATACTCTTTCTCATGACCGTAACGCGGATGCGAGAGTTTCTGCGCAAGATCCCCGTCGTCTGTCAGCAGGATCAGACCTTCACTGTCGGCATCGAGCCGGCCGACGGGGAACAGGCGGTGCGGCGAGGCTACCAGGTCGGTCACGGTGGGCCGCCGATCCTGGGCGTGCGTGGTGCTGACGACGCCGACGGGCTTATGGAGCGCAATGTAACTCGGGGCGCTGGGGCCCCGCACACGGGAGCCGTCGACGGTGATGCGGTCTCGCGCCGGATCGGCGCTTTGGCCCAGAGTCGCCCGCTGCCCGTTGACGAACACGCGGCCCTGGCGCACGAGCTCTTCACACGCCCGCCGCGATCCCCATCCAGCCCGAGCCAGGATCTTTTGCAGCCGCTCCATCAGCTCTCCGGCGTCGATCCGCTGGGCGCGGGGCTGGCCACTGGAGGCGGTTCCTCGATGGGAGGCAACTCGGCCAGACCGCCCAGGCCGAATTGTTGCAGGAAGTCTTGGGTCGTGACGTACAGAATCGGCCGCCCGGGGCCTTCGCCGCGCCCGGTCTCCTCGATCAGCCCATAGCGCAACAGCGTGTGGAGCGAGGTTTCTGAGTTGACACCGCGGATGCTGTCGATGTGGGGCCGGGTTGCGGGTTGTTGGTAGGCGATGATGGCCAACGTCTCCAGAGCGGCCCGCGTCAAATGCACGCTGCTTTCCAGGTTGAGGTAGCGCTCGATGTCGGCGGCGACGAGCGGCGAGGTCGTCAGCTGCAGACCGGCGCCATGGTGTTGCACGCGCAGCCCGCGGCGCGCCAAGCCCGCCTCCAGCTGCCGCACCCCCGCATCGATTTCGGCCGTCGAGCACCCCAGGACCTCGGCGAGGCGGGCCGGCGCCACCGGGCCGGCGGAGACGAACAGAAGGGCCTCCAACCGCGCGGCGAGGTCCGCGGCCGGCTCGTTTTCGCCGATCGCCGAAGGCAGGGTGCTATAATTCGCCGCCGGTCCGGTCACCGGACCCTCCAACGTGTCGTCTCGACCTCTCACTCCCGCGCCCTGGCTCGTCCTTCCCTGCCTCGCAGCGGCGTTGGCTCTGGCGTGCACGCTCGACCTCGGTGGACCGCTACCTCCGGAAACTCCAGAGCCTCGTCCCGATGCGCAGGCCGACAGCGTTCAACAGACATGGGAAACGGCGTTGGCCGGAGCCGTGTCCTCCGGCCAGGTGACGCTCCTCTTTGATGAAGCCCAGATGACCGCGCTGCTGCGCGACCGCACGGCGGCCGGCGACGATCCCGCTTTCGAGTCGCCCGTTGTTCTCCTGCGCGAGGGCGCGATCCAGGTCTACGGAGTCGGTCATCAGGGGCCCTTACGTGCCAATGTCTACCTGTCGATCACGCCGGTCCTCACCCCGGACGGAGAATTGGGGTTCGAACTGACGTCGGCGACCTTCGGCCCCTTCCCCGTGCCGGAGGGGATCCGGGACAGCATCTCCGCCGTGATGACCGAAGTCCTTTCCGGGCCTCTCGGGAGCTTCGCCACAGGGGTGCGCATCACGACGGTGGCGATCGATTCGGGGGAACTGGCCATCGTGGGAGAGCTCCGCTGAAGCGCGCAGGCGGATTATACCAGCCGGGTACGGGCCGGAAGAAGAACCCCCTTCCGAAGGCACGCTTGTGGATGGCGGCTCTCGTACTGGCGGCCTGCGCCGGGCCCCTCAATGCATCCGGTTCGCTGCGCGTTTCGGTCATCGCCGACGGTACGACTCATTCGGTGCGCATGCCTTCGGGCGCATCGGCCCAACAGGCGGTCGAAGCCGCGGAAGTCAACCTTGGTGAGTTGGATCGGCTGACGCCACCGGGGTTCACGGTGGTCGCCGATGGGGACACGATCCAGGTCACGCGCGTCATCGAGCGTTTCGAAATCGAGACGACGGTGCTTCCCTTTGATCAACAGACGTTGCGCAACGAGGCCCTACCTGAAGGTGAAACGCGCCTGCTCCAAGCCGGCGAAAACGGTACCCAGGAAATCACGTACCGCATCGTCGTGGAGGAAGGCGTCGAGGTCTCCCGGACCCCGGTGAAGCTGGAAGTTGTCCAAGCGCCCAGGCCGGAGATCGTGATGGTCGGGGTGCAGGCGGCCTACAGCCCGGTGCCGGTGGATGGGAGCCTGGCCTATGTGTCCGGCGGCAACGTCTGGATCGTGAGCGGGGACACCGGCAGCCGACGCCCCGTCGTGGTGACCGGCGACGCCGATGGTCGCATCCTGCAGCTCTCGCCGGATGCCCGTTGGGTCCTCTACACACGCCGGGGCCAGGAAGGCACCGACGACATCAACACCTTGTGGGTCGCTTCCACCCTGCAATCCGACTTCCCACCCATCGACCTTCAGGCGGCCAACGTCGTCCACTTCGCCGACTGGTCCCCGCGGGCCGAGTCGATGGTGGTGGCGTACTCGACCGTCGAGCCTCGGCCGGCGGCCCCGGGTTGGCAGGCCAACAACGACCTGATCCTGGCGACGCTACGTGTCGGCGACGAGTCGGGGCGCGTCGGACGGAGAGAGACGGTGCTCGCCGCCAACGCCGGGGGACAGTATGGCTGGTGGGGAACCACGTTTGCGTGGGCCGATGACGGCGAGCAGATGGCCTTCGCCCGCGCCGACGGAGTCGGCGTGATCGATTTAGGGGAGCCGTCGTTCGATACCGAGCTCGCCTTGGTGCCCTATCAAACCCTGGGAGACTGGGCGTGGGTCCCCGGCCTGGCATGGGGACACGACGGACGGACGCTCTTCACGGTCAGGCACGGCTCTCCCGTCGGACTCGAGAGCGAGGCGGCCTCGCCCGTTTTCGATGTGGTCGCCTTGCAGGCCTCGACCGGGTCGGTCCTGGCGATGCAGGAACGGTCGGGTATGTTTGCCTATCCGTCTGTGTCACCCGCCGTGGAACAGCCGGACGGCGAGCTGGCCTACCAGCTGGCCTTCCTGCAGGCCCTCACTCCGCTCGAGAGCCGCGACAGTCACTACCAGCTCGTCGTGTCGGACCGCGACGGCAGCAATCGCCGGAGCGTCTTCCCCGCCGCGGGCGAGCCCGGGCTTGAGCCCCAGGTGGTGTCCTGGTCGCCCGACGCCTCGCGGCTGGCGTTGATCTACCGCGGCGATGTCTTCATCGTCGACGTCGCCACCGGCACCGGGCACCGGCTGACGTCCGACGGTCAGGCGACGATCGTCGATTGGGTGCCATGAAGCGTCCCACCAGGAGGCATGTGTGCACGTTCTCGTGACGGGCGGCGCAGGATTCATCGGCTCCCACTTGTGCGATCGCCTGCTGGCCGAAGGGCACAGCGTGGTCGTGCTCGACAATCTGGTTACCGGCAATAGCGCTAATCTGGCTCACCTGGCGGGCCGCGAGGGATTCTCGTTTGTCCGCTACGACGTCTCGAACTTCATCTTCGTTGCGGGCAAGGTGGACGCGGTCATCCATTTGGCTTCGCCCGCCAGTCCGAACCCTGCTTCTCCCTACGGCTACCCGCAGCTTCCCATCCAGACCCTGAAGGCCGGCGCCCTGGGGACGCACAACGCGTTGGGTGTGGCGCGCGCCCAAGGCGCCCGCTTCCTGCTCGCCTCCACGTCCGAGATCTACGGCGACCCCGAGACTCATCCCCAAACCGAAGCGTATTGGGGCCACGTGGATCCCATCGGACCGCGCTCGGTCTACGACGAAGCGAAACGCTTCGCCGAGGCCATCAGCATGGCCTATCACCGGACGCACGGCATCGACACGCGTATCGCCCGCATCTTCAACACGTACGGCCCGCGCATGCGGCGCGATGACGGCCGGGCCGTACCGAACTTCATCACCCAGGCCCTGGCGGGCGAGCCCTTGACCGTCTTCGGGGATGGTCAGCAGACCCGCAGCTTCTGCTATATCTCCGATCTTGTGGAGGGGCTCTATCGCCTCCTGCTCTCCGACGTTCACGAGCCGGTCAACCTCGGGAACCCATCCGAGATCACGATCCTCGAGCTGGCCCAGCTGACCAACCGTCTGACCGGAAACGCGGCCGGCGTCCGGTCCGTGCCTGAGCTGCGCGACGCCTCCGATCCACAACGGCGCCAACCGGACATCGAGAGGGCCCTCCGGCTCCTCGGATGGCGGCCCGCGATCCCGCTCGACACCGGGATGCGCGCCACCATCGAGGACTTCAAGGCCCGGCGGTGAGCACTCGCCGCCGCCGCGAATGGATCCGATTCCTCAAGTTCAGCGTCGTCGGCACGATCGGCGCCATCGTCGATTTCGGAACCTTCAACCTCCTGCACTCGCGGGCCGGGGTGCCGAGCGTGACGGCCTCCGTCGTGTCCTTCCTGGCCGCCGTCGCCAGCAACTTCATCTGGAATCGGTTCTGGACCTACCCGGACTCGCGCAACAAATCGACGCGCCTCCAGGCAACTCAGTTTGCCGTGGTCAGCCTGATCGGGCTGGCGATCCGCACACCGCTCTTTGCCGCGCTGGAAGGCCCGGCCATCGGGGTCGCGACGCGCGCCCTCGCCGACGGTTCGATCCCGTTCGGAATCCCCGCGGCCATCGTAGGCCGCAACGTGGCGCTGGCCGCGGCCGTTGGGGTGGTCTTGGTGTGGAACTTCCTCGCCAACCGCTACTGGACTTACGCCGATGCGCCGTAGGACGATCTAGGGGCACGCCACCCCTCGGCTAGATCGTCCACAGTGAGAATCCGTAGGGGCGCGCCAAGTCGTCCCGAGCGCGGTGAGGGATGGCGTGCCCCTGCATCGAATCCCCGCGCCTCGGGACGTTGTGGTGTGCCCTACAGACGCTCTTCGTGCAACGGTGAAGCCGATGGATGGCGTGCTGCTACCCATGAGCCGCGCTCCCGGTATAATCATGGAAACGTCGTGGTCGCCCATGGAGCGCGCGTGACTCGTCCCGGAACCCGTCCTCTGAAGACGAAACCCATCCCTGTGTATTCGACGCCCGGAGACTGGGTCGCCATGCTGGTGTTCCCGTACATCTTCAACCCGCAGGGGGAATGGATCGGATGGGTCACCGCCGACCGGCAGGTCTATGACGTCGATGGGATCTATGTCGGCTGGCTGACGCCCGAGCCACGCATCGTTCGCAAGCGTGTCTACGAGCTGCAGCTCGACCGACAGTCGTCTCCGCCCCCACCCGGGCGCATCCGCCCACCGTCGACCGTCCCCCTTCCGCCGATGATGGCCTCGCTTCCGTTCGAGGTCGTCGATGTGATGGAGGAAGATCCCGAGCGTCTGCACACTTCGGATCATGGGGAGCTCAAGGAGGACGTCGACTGATGGCTGCCGCGGGCGCCGGTCCGGGCAAGCCGGTGCGCGCCTCCCGAGTCACTCTCAGCCAGCTGATGCAGCCGGAGCATGCCAACCTGAGGGGCGACGTCCACGGCGGGTGGATCATGAAGCTGGTCGACGAGGCCGGCGCGCTGGCGGCGATGCGACACGCTCAGGCCAGGGTCGTCACCGTCGCCATCGACCAAATGCGTTTCCACGAGCCGATCCGCATCGGCGACGTCGTGATCCTGGAAGCCGAGGTGAGCCACGTCGGGCGCACCTCGATCGAAACCCGCGTCCAGGTGATCGCCGAAAACCCCGTCACCGGGCAGCGCACCCGGACCAACACAGCCTACCTGGTCTACGTAGCCCTGGATGAGTCCGGTCGGCCTCTTCCTGTGCCTGCATTGATCGTCGAGACCGAGGCCGAAGCCCGCCGCCTGGAGACAGGGAAAGCGCGCCAGGCCTACCGCATGGCCCAACGCGAAGCCGAGCGTCAGGAGGGCGACCGATGACCGAGTCGGTCCGTTCGCTGACCGAGCTGATCCAACGCGCCGGGGCTCAGCGATTCCTGGAAGCCGCCTCCCCGGAAGACTTCGGGCTGGCGGACAACCTGGCGTTCCCCTTCCTCGCCCTGGTCGGGCAGCAGGAGATGAAGCTCGCCCTGCTGCTGACGATCATCAATCCCAACGTCGGCGGCGTGCTCCTCCTCGGCCCGCGCGGCACCGGGAAGACCACCGCCGTCCGCAGCCTGGTCGACTTGTTGCCCGAAGTGCAGCGCAGCCGCTGTGCCTATGGGTGTCTGCCGGAGGACATCGAGACCGGCGGCCTGGATGCGGTTTGTCCCGACTGTGCGCGCAAGTACGCGGAGGGCGAACCGCTGACCTACCCCGACCGCGTTCGGTTGATCGAGCTTCCTTTGAATTCACGCATGGAGGACGTCGTCGGGGGAATCGACGAGCGGGCGGCCATCCACCACCGCCTGCGGCTGAGTCGGGGACTCCTGGCGCGGGCCGACCGCAATCTGTTGTACGTGGACGAGGCCAACCTGCTGGCCGACGAGATTGTCGACGCCATCCTCGACGCCGCCGCGCAGGGCATCTACTCCGTCCATCGCGGCGCCCTGGCGGCTACCTATCGAGCCCGGTTCGCGCTGATCGGATCGATGAACCCCGAGGAAGGCGGCCTGCGCCCGCAGATCCTCGATCGCTTCGGTCTGCGCGTCATCGTTCGGGGCCTGGAGGAACCGCAGGACCGGCTGGAGGCCTACCGACGTTCGGTCGCCTTCCGCAACAGTCCGCGGCAGATGATCCAACACTACCTGGACGAGACGGCCATTGCCAGCGAGGAGCTCGTCCAGGCGCGTCAGGGTCTGCCGTCGGTTCGCCTGACGGCGGAGGCGGAAGCGATCGGCCTGGGCCTCGTGCGTCAGCTGGGGATCGACTCGCTGCGGGCCGAGATCACGTTGTTCGAGGCCGCCCGCGCCTACGCCAGCGCCGACGGGCGGGGCGAAGCCGTGCCGGACGACGTGCGCGTCGTCGCGCCG
>Ga0214473_10011138_pt1 | contig 10565 bp, 7 predicted proteins | sample RVTome_7_FD_203509 | JGI IMG/M metagenome (GOLD analysis project Ga0214473, IMG submission 203509) | Soil microbial communities from uranium-contaminated site in the Upper Colorado River Basin, Wyoming, United States - RVT98D197 | ecosystem: Environmental > Terrestrial > Soil > Contaminated >... | reverse complement strand
CCGCACACGAGGATGGCGCCGAACGCCACGGCACGGCGCGGGCTGATGGGCACCGGCGCCGGGCTCAACATGCCGTCGGCCGCGGTTCGCGGAGGAGGCGCCGGCGCGGGCTGCGCGCCCGCCGCCGGCGAACCGCCCGCCGCCGGACGGGGCGTCTGCGCGGCCGCGTCGATGCCGCCCGCGCCGATGCACAGCAGCGCGACGAGCAGGGCGCGTCGCCAGCGTCCCGTCGCCGACGTTCGGTGTCGCACCGAAGGCAACCGAACGTCGGCGGCACGGCACGAAGTCATGAGGCCGCCGCGAACGCCCGGTGCGCGCGCGCCTGATCGATCAGCACGACGAACTCGTCGTTGGGGAGCCGCACGATGCTCGCCCATTCCCGTCCGTTGAAGAACTCGATGACATCGCCGGAACGGGGCTGGGCCTGGCGATGCACGGCAATCACATCGACGCCCAGGTCGAGCAGCAGGCGCACGGCCGGCATCGACGGCAGGTCCTTGAGCGTCGTCATCCGTTCCATGAATCCGTTGGGGACGCCGCCGCTGAAGCCGTTCAGGATGCGGGCCCAGTGCGCCGTGGAGTCGACCATGTACGTCGCCTCCTCGGTCGGGTAGGGCTCGAGAAAGTAGAAGATCGGCAGGTGCAGCACGACCAGCGGCTCGGTCCGCGCCTTCTGGTACTGCGCGATGAACCGGTCCGGCGCGCTCAGCGTGTACTTCGCCGACGCGTGGACAGGCAGGTTCACGGGGAAGACTTCCACGAGAAACACGGCGCAGAGAACCGCGCACGTCGCGATCTGCCACCGGCGCGACCACGACGTGACGAGCTGCGTAAGCCCGACGCCCGACAGCAGCAATACGCCGACATACAGCACGAGCGAGAAGCGCTGGGTCGCGCGCATGCCCGCGAGGACGGGGAACAGTTGGGCCCCGTAGTGCAGCGGCAGCCGCACGCCGAGGCTCGGCGACACGAACCCGAGCGCCAGCACGTAGCCCGTCGCCACCAGCGCCAGCCCGCACAGGACCCATCGTCGATCGATCGACTCGCGCCGGCGCACCGCGGCGACCAGCGCGATCGCGGCGAGGACGAGCGGCACGAACCCGATGAACAGCGTGTTCTCGCCCCAGATCCAGTAGGGGTTGTCGGTGATGAGCCGCCCCGGCAGCGTCGACACCGGCGGCGTGAGGTAGTCGAGCACGTGCACGGCGTCGCCGAACGAGCCCGCGAGGCTGGTGCGTTCCCCCAGCGTGCTGTCCGTGAAACCGGCGCGGTACGGCAGGGCGAACGGCAGGATGGCTGCCGCCGAGACGCCGGCGATGAGTGCGTAGTACCTGACGAGCGGCCGCGCCACGATTTCCGGCAGCGGCCGGCTGAGCGCCACGACCGCCAGCGCCACCACGAGAATCACGGCGAGATACCAGCTGACGAGCGCCTGCGCCACGAACGCCAGGACGAACATCATCGCCGTGCCGACGCCCGGACGCCGCCAGAACCGCAGCAGGGCGGCGATGGCGAGCGGGATCCACTGGTACGACAGGATCTGCAGGTGGCCGATGTGGTGGACGCGAAAGAAGAGAAAGCCCCAGAACACGCCGCCCCACACGGCCGCGATCTTCGATCCGGTCACCTCGTGCGTCAGCGCCGCGCCTCCCACACACGACAGATAGTAAGCCGCGACGATGAGCAGGTTGTAGCCCACCCAGGGATGGCTGGTCAGCAGCCGCACCGGCACGTTCAACACGGCAAGCGACACCATCGGATCGGTGAGGATCACCGCGTGCGGATACGGAAAGAACGCGTTGCCCGCATACAGCTGCCACGGGTCGTGCACCAGGGCCCGCGACACCCACTGGAGCGTCCAGCACATCAGCGCCGGATCGCCGCCCGTCATCGCATGGCTGCCGGGGTGGAGGAGGGTGAAGAAACGCGTCGCGAACAGCAGCGAGAGCGCCAGGTACAGCGCGTGCACGAAGAGGCGGCCTCGCCGGTCGGCGACCATCCGTGCGACAGGCCTCACACGTCGAGTTCTTCGGCTTCGTCCGCCCGTTCCATGATGAAGCGGAACCGGGCGGATGCGTCCTTGCCCATCAGCTCGTTGATCACGCGGTCGGTGACGAGCTGGTCCGCGACTTCGACCCGCAGCAGCCGCCGGGTGCGCGGGTTGAGCGTCGTGTCCCACAGCACCTTCGGCATCATCTCGCCGAGACCCTTGAACCGCGTGATCTCCGGCGTGCCCCGCCCGTTCCTGGCGTGCTGCTTCAGGATCGCGTCCTTGTGCGCATCGTCGAGCGCCCAGAACGTGTCCTTCGCGATATCGATTCGGTAGAGCGGCGGCTGCGCGAGAAATACGTGGCCGTTCGTGATCAGCCTCGGCAGATGCCGGTAGATGAACGTCAGCAGGAGCGTGGCGATATGGTTGCCGTCGGAGTCCGCGTCGGCCAGGATGATGATCTTGCCGTAGCGCAGCTTCGACAGCTCGAAGTTGTTCCCGAGGCCGCACCCGATCGCCGTGACGAGATCCGACAGCTCCTTGTTTTCGAGGACCTTCGCCAGCGATGCGCTCTCGGTGTTCAGCACCTTGCCCCGGAGCGGCAGAATCGCCTGGCGCGCGCGATCGCGCCCCTGCTTGGCCGACCCGCCGGCCGAATCGCCTTCGACGACGAACAGCTCGCTGCCGTCGCTGCTGGAATTGGTGCAGTCGCTCAGCTTGCCCGGCAGATTGAGCCGCGTGGACGTCGCGCTCTTGCGCGACACCTCGGCCTGCGCGGCGCGGCTCGCTTCGCGCGCCCGCGCCGACAGGATCACGCGCGCGACGATGGCTTCCGCCACGCTGATGTTGTGATTCAGCCAGTGCTCGAGCCCCGGGCGGACGAGGCCGTCCACCGCGGAGACGAGTTCGGGGTTGTTCAGGCGATCTTTGGTCTGCCCCTGGAACTGCGGCTCCTGGATGAAGACGCTCAGCACGCCCGTCAGCCCTTCGCGGATGTCCTCGGCCGTGAGCGTGACGCCCTTCGGCGACAGGTTGTGCGTCTCGATGAAATTGCGCATCGCCTTGCCGACGCCCGCCCGCAGGCCGGCCTCGTGGGTGCCGCCCGACCCGGTGGGAATGCCGTTCACATACGACCGCAGGTGCTCGTCGGTCGCCTCGGTCCACTGCAGCACGAGGTCGATTCGAAGGTCGTCGTCTCTGGTGAGGGTGAACGGCGCCTCGTGCACCGGCGCGGCGCCCCGGCCCGTGACGATCTGCTTCAGGTACTCGACGATCCCCTCGTGGTGCTCGAAGACCGACTTCTCCTTCGCGGCCTCGTCCTCGAACGTGACCTTGACGCCCTTGTGCAGGTAGCTCGCGACCTCGAGCCGCTCCTTGATCACCGCCGGGTCGAACTCGATTTTCGGGAAAATCGCCGCGTCCGGATGGAAGTACACCGTCGTGCCCGAGCCTCGCGCCGGGCCGAGCTTCCTGATCGGGCCGAGCGGCTTGCCCTGCTTGAAGCGCATTTCCCACTGGAAGCCGTCGCGCTTGACGGTGGCCACGAGATCCTTCGACAGCGCGTTGACCACGCTGGCGCCGACGCCGTGGAGCCCGCCGGCCGTCTTGTAGCTCCCGTGCTCGAACTTGCCGCCCGCGTGGAGCACGGTGAAGATCACCTCCAACGCGCTCTTCTTGCCGGTCCCGTGCCTGTCGATCGGAATGCCGCGGCCGTCATCCTCGATGGTGACGGACGATCCATCCTCGTGAAGGGTGACCCGGATGTTCGACGCGTAGCCGTTCATCGCCTCGTCGACGGCGTTGTCGAGCACTTCCCACACGAGGTGGTGGAGGCCGGCGGAGCCGACGCCGCCGATGTACATGCCGGGACGCTTCCGGACGGGATCGAGCCCTTCCAGAACCGTGATGTCTTTCGCGGTGTACTTCCTAGGTGTCGGCGCTGTCATTCGCCGCAGCCTTCTTGCCGCGCGCAGGCTTTCTCGCCGCCGGTTTCTTCGCCGCGGGCTTCCTGGGCGCCGCCGCGGCGGCCGGCCGGGCCATCCCCGTGCGCGGCTTCCGGTGCTTGGCCCGTCCGAGCAGCTCCGCCGTCGTGTCGATCGGCATCGGTGGAACGGCCTCCTCGACGTCTTCCGTCGGTTCGAACACGTCCACCGATGCGCCCGGCCGCGTCTCGATCGGGGCGGCGTTGCCCGGCTCGATCTCGTCCGGCCCGGGCGCCGGGAAACCCGTTCCGCGCGGCAGGCCCTGCCCCGGCTGCGCCAGCCCCGACCCCTGGAACACGCGCAGGCCGCCGCGGCGATCGCGTTCGATCCGCACGAGCCCTTCGCGCTGACAGGCCTTCAACAGGTCCAGCAGTCCGCCGAAGCCGTACCGCCGTTCGTCGAAGGCCGGCTCGCCGCCGTCTCCGCGATGCTGCCGCAGAATCTGCTTCACGTTGCGCAGGTACATCGGCCAGCGCGCGCCGGCCGCGGCCGCGAGAATCTGCCCGGCTCGCTTCACGCCGGCCTCCGCGCTCTCGGTGACCGGCGGCGGCGCGTCGGCAGGCGCGCCGGCGGGGCTGGAGGCCCCGCCCTCGCTCATGGGCAGGAGCGGCTGCGCGACACCCTCGCCGCCGCCGGGCGCGTCGGCGGATTCGGCCGGCCCCTCGGCTGTGGCCTGCGCCTTCTGGCCCGACCCGTCGGCGTCTTCGGCGGTCGCGGCGTTGAGCTCCACCATCACGCTGCGCCCCGCGTGCTTCAGGCTGACCAGGCCGGCCTTGGCGAGCTTCTCGACGAAGTCGAGGAACGACGAGGCGCCGTAGTTCCGCTCGGAGAACGTCGAGTCGAGCTGCAGCAGCGTGCTCTTGAGGAGTCCCGTCTGCGGCGTCACCTCGCGGTCTGCGAGAATCTTCAGCGCGCGGCGCACGATCGGCACGGCCTGCGCGATCGGCGCGCTCGCCGTCGCGGCGGCGGGGCGACCGGCCCTCACGGCAGCCCGTCCCACGCCAGCCAGGTTCTCGTAGGCGATGAACTCGTGGCAGTTGCGCTGCAGGATCATGCTCGTGAACGCGCGGCCGCCGACCACGAACACCTTCTTGTCGTACTGCTTGAGCTTCTCGACGAGCGAGAGGAAGTCGCTGTCGCCGCCCACGATCACGTACGCGTTGATGTGGGGATGCGTGAACGCCATTTCGAGCGCGTCGAGCGCCAGGTTGATGTCGGCGCCGTTCTTGTCGCCGCCGGGCGTGAGGTTGCGCTGCACCAGGCGAATGGCGTGCTGTGTCAGCGCGCGGCTGTATTCGCCGGCTCGCGTCCAGTCGGCATACGCGATCTTGGTGATGACTTCGCCGCGTTCCTTGATGGCATCGAGGATGGTGCCGACGTCGAATTGCTGCCCGAGGGTGGTCCTGACGCCGATTTCGATGTTGTCGAAGTCGATGAAGACGGCGATGTTGAGACGATCTGAGTGGGACAAAACAGTTCCTTGAGTGGCTGCGAATCGTGAAGAAGCTCCGGACCGTCAGCGGCCGGAGTATCCGGCCATCGTTCGCAGCGGTCGAGCTGACCGCCTCAGAGTGAGGCGTCGATGGCTATTGTACTCCATATCCTGGTGGCTGGAAGCGGTTTCATCGCCTCGGTTCGCGGGTCCTGTCCGCGAACAGCCCCACCCGGTGCTCGCCGCAAGAGCGCTTGCCACGGCTCTGGGCTCCGCGCCGGGCGGGGCGGCCCCGTTCGCGGCCACCCGCGAGCAGGTTGTGAAACCGGTTCTATTGACTGGTGGCCAATGTCCGCAATCGCGGGCGCGACACGCCAGCGCTTCGTCCTTCGACGGGCCGCAGTCTGCGTGGCGAGAGCACACCTTCACGCGTTCCGCCGTCGCCGCATCGCTCACGTTCCAGATGCTCCGACGTGCGGTTATCGGCATAGTGAAATGGCGCGGCGACGTGCCCATATCGATGTCCGTCGAGGCGCCCAGACTTGAGGGTCTCCGAAGCCGAAGAACAGGCGGGACACTGATTGTTGGACGTACAGGTCGTCTTTGGTGTACAAGAGCGCCACTTCGGATAGCAACGATGTAGAGTCAGGCGATTCGGACGGACACTTGCGGAAGGGGCGTGTCCGATAGCGCTTCGGTTAACCTGGCGCGCGGAGCGCGAGCGGAGGCCCCTAACAGGTTGCTGAAAGACTGACCCCGAGGTTCACATCTACGGTGTTGAACATCTATTTCCCCGCTCCATCGGCTGACGACCCGCCGCGATGGTTCGCGGCCGGCTGCCCGTGTGACGGCGGTGGTGGCTCAGGCGGGCGCCTCCGTCAGGTTCCGGATGCGCACCAGGTTGTACGCGGCGGCCGTGAACCTGAAGATCCACCCGACCCCGGGTCCGCCGCGGTGGCGCAGCTTGCGAAGCAGCCCGACCGTCTTCATCCAGCCGAAGATTACTTCGACGCGCTTGCGAATCCGCTGGCTGACGGGACGACCCAACGTCATATTCTGCTTTGGACAGGAGTGATTGCGTATAACACACTGTCTTACACTGTTATGCCAAGTCGCTATTTATGAAATCTGAAAGGGTAAGGGAGAAAGAGATTATGACAAGAAGATGGAATCTATTCACGGCGCTGACAGGACTATTATTGTTGCTGGCAGTTCCGCAAAGTTCTTTTTCCCAAACCTACACTTTTACCTCATTTTCTTACCCTGCAGATGGCGGGTTGACCTGGGCATATGACATAAACGACAACGGCCAAATTGTAGGGTCCGATGCGAGTAGTACCATCTCGAATGGTACCATCTATAGCTTTCAGACGGACGACGGTGGTGTTACCTTTAGCCCGATTATCTACCCCTTAGATAGTTACCCTGTAGGTCCGGAGACTCATGCCGTTGGTATAAACAACAGCGGCCAGATTGTGGGACACTATTTCGACCAAGGGTGGGGGCACAATTTTCTGAAGACCGGTGAAACGTATAGCCTTATTTGCGATGGTTCTAGATTCTTTGTAAATGGGATAAATGACAACGGCCAGATTGTGGGACAGTACACTGAACAAGGGCCGGGGTACAAAACTCACGGTTTTGTGGGGGACATTTCAGACATTGAAACACTGTGTGCGAGTCTTAACCCCGATAGCGCTAGCGTATTTCAGTTCCCTGGAGCTGCGGGTACCGTTGCAATTGGGATAAACAACAGCGGCCAGATTGTGGGCAACTACTATTCAGAGGCTAACCTCAATGATGTTGCTCATGGTTTCCTGAAGAACGGAGACAGCTACACCGACATTGAATACCCTGGACATCCTCCGATACGTTATGGGGGTGCCGTAACAGGTATAAACGACAGCGGCCAAATTGTCGGATACTATCTTGATATTGACAGCTTGCAACCAATTAGTTTTGTGACGGACGGCGTAAACTATACCGAAATTGTTCCTCCAGAAGGGTGGAATATCAAAGCAATCGGTATAAACAACAGCGGCCAGATTGTGGGATTCGTAAATATCCCTGCTCTTTATCCTGCACAACGGGCTTTCATTGCGACTCCGGCCGTGCTCACGCCGCCCCCTGCGCCGACGCTGACGGCCTCGCCGATCGCCAGCGTGGCGGGCACCCCGGTCACCATCAGCGGCATCGGCGAGCCTGGCGCCTCCGTCTCGCTGTTCGATGGACAAACGCAGGTCGCATACACGACCGCCAACGGCACCGGCGCCTGGTCCGTGCAGCTCAGCTTCAGCGTGGGCAGTCACCCGCTGAGCGCGAAGCAGCAAGCTGTCGGCGGCCAGTGGAGCGCCATGTCGTCGCCGCCGTTCGTGGTCACCGTCAGCGCGCCCCCGCTGACGTCGGCGGACCTTGCCATTACCAGCTTGATGGCGTCGCCGAACTGGAGCGTGACGGCGGGGAACAACATCACCTACACGATTGGCTTCAGGAACAACGGCCCCGACACTCCAGGCAGCACCAGCGTCAGAGACAGCACGCCACCCGGGACGAAGTTCGTCTCGATGCGGATTGTGAGCGGGACGGGCTGGAATGTCTTTGGGACGCCGCCGCTCGTGGGCGGGACGGGCAACATCATCTGGCGGAAGGGGGGGAGCCCTGACCTTGGATTGGGCGCGGTCCCCGGCGAGACGGCACAGTTCGAGATCGTGGTGTCGGTGGATTCGACGACGCCGAATGATGGCAGCACGGTCATCTCGAACATGGCGCGGGCCTACAGCATCGATTCGAACTCAGTCGATGGTGTGCCAGTTAACAACTCGAAGACGGTCACGACCACGGTCGGCGTACCGCAACCGCCGCCGTTCAGCCTGACGCCGACTGGGCTCCAGGCTGGACCCGACGGCGCGTGCATCTGCACGCCGTTTGTGATGAGCCCCCCCAGTGCCAGCGGCACCCAAAACTGGTTCATGAAGGCCGATGGTTCGGGGCATCTCACGCTGACAGTCATTGGGCTCTCAGTATCCCCAGAGGGTTCCTCGACGGCAAAGGCCAGGATCTTCGATCCAACCGGCAACCTGATGACCATCGACGCGGGCGGAAGTTCGCTGACGGAACTGACCGCGTTCTACGACTACGGAACGCCTGGGGGCGAAGAGGTGAGCGCGTCCGGAACGATCACGACGTCGCCTGGGACGATCTACAGAGTTGAGGTCAGCCTGCCCAGCGTGGGAATGACGCCGGCATCGAGCTACCGCTTGAAGTTCCTCGGCGCACAAGAAGCAGGGATCAATAGTCCTTCGTTCTCCAGCTTCATCGGAAGCGAGAGCGGAGCTTCCTGGCTCTTCAACGTCGCGAGTGGCGAGGATCTGAAAGTCAGAATCTTCAATGGCGGTATGCCGTTCCAGCCAGATCCGAACGCAACGGAGACATTCCGGCTTGTGTGGATCTCGCCTCTCGGGACCATAGTTGACGAACAGAGCTTCACCACGCTCCTGTCGGCCGGGATCAACCAGACTGTCTCGCCGCCGGATGCAACGCTGACGCCCGGGATCTGGACGCTGTCGATCAGAGCGACGGGATCCTCAACGTTGGGGTCGGCTCCGAGTTTCTATCGCCTCCAGAGAACGTCTGGCACGACCAGCACGGATCGAGGCATCTACCTGAACTGGTACACGGCCGGCGAAGCGAATGGCCATCTCCGGATCGTGGACGGAAACGGCCAGCCGTTCACCGGCACGGTTCAGGCGACTATTCGCCAACTCGACGGCACAGCCGATGTCGGGAGTACGAACGCCGGTGCGCTTGACGGCTCGGCGGCGAGCGGGCCGACAACGATCGAGATCACGCCACCCGAAGGGTATACGGCATTTCTCGCCGACGGTCAGACGCTCGCCGCCAGTCAGACAATCGACATAACCTGCGGCGACGACGTGACGGTCACGTTCGTCGTCAAGGACGTCACGCCACCTGTGATCGGAACTGTCACCGCCTCACCTGCTGTGCTCGGGCTCGCGAACCACCAGATGGTGTCGATCGAGCTTGGGGTGCCGGCGTCCGACAATGTCACGATTGCGCCTGCGTGCCGCGTTGTCTCGGTGACCAGCAACGAACCGCTGAACGGGAGCGGTGACGGGAATACCTCGACCGACTACACGTTCAGTGGCGTCGGTCTGAACGTAAGCCTCCGCGCCGAACGCGCGGGCACCCTCACCGACCGCATCTACACGGTAGCCGTTGTCTGTCGAGATGCGGCTGGCAACGATTCGCTACCGACGGCGGTCGCCGTCGTGGTTCCGCACGACCAGGGGAAGAAATAGTCCCACCTGCGGTAAATTCGAGAGAGGCGGGCGCCGCGGCCCGCCTCTCGCTCGCCAATCAGCGATTCGCGCTCGCGCGTGCGCAAGTCCTGCCACGTCAGGATGGCGTGGCGCACGCAGTTCCGGCTCACTCCTGGCCGGTGAGCGTTCTCACGTCGAGGTCGGGGACCCTGCGGAAGTGCGCTGCGTCGGACGGCCCCACCAGCGCGCTCGTGTCGACTCACTTGCCTTGCGTGAGCTTCCGGACGCGGATCCTGTTTTGTCGAAACACGACGATAGCGCCTTGCCGGAGGTCGTTGACCAGGGCGGGCAAGTTTGCCAGGAGCAGTCCGGCCTGCTCGTCGGGCCGACGTGGCGATCCGTGCCGAAAGAGGATGACCGAAAGGCAGATTCTGGCGTCCGAGGGCCAGCAAGGTTCCAAAGTCGGTGTCCGCGGACACGAGCACTCTCTCGTCAGCCAGAGCGGCCTGGACCACGACCGAGTCTTCCGCCTCGTGCAGATTCCAGGTGCGAACGTGGGCGGCATCGTGCCCGGCGGCTTGCAGCAGGTCGGCAACTTCCGGCGACAGCGCGTTGTCGATCAGGAACTTCATCGGTCCGAGAGGAGCGGGAGTTCTCGCTCTCGAACGGCTTCAGCGGCAAATCGGAGGGCTTCACGAATATCGTCCGGGTCGAGGTCAGGATAGGCTTTCAGGATTTCGCCCGTGGACATGCCGTCGGCGACCATGTCCACAACGGTGGCGACCGGAATTCGCACGTTGCGGATGCATGGGACGCCACCCATGCGAGCGCTGTCGGCCGTAATCCTGGCGAAATCCATGCTTCGGCTCCTCACCCTACAT
>Ga0214473_10011137_pt1 | contig 10566 bp, 8 predicted proteins | sample RVTome_7_FD_203509 | JGI IMG/M metagenome (GOLD analysis project Ga0214473, IMG submission 203509) | Soil microbial communities from uranium-contaminated site in the Upper Colorado River Basin, Wyoming, United States - RVT98D197 | ecosystem: Environmental > Terrestrial > Soil > Contaminated >... | reverse complement strand
GATCGGCGGCGAGATCGCGGGGAAGATCGGCCCCGGCGGGCTCTGACAGCCCGTGGTCGTCGCGAGCAAGAGCAGTGTGGTCCGTGCCATGACCATCACTCGCTCCTCGCGATGACGGGGATGTCGCGTTTGAGCTTTAGCCAGACCGAGAAGCTGTCGTCGCGGGAATCCCGCAGGCTCAGCACGTCGTACTCCGTTTCCAGGCGCAGCGAAAAGTACCCGAGCTTCCATTCGAGCGCCGCGGTCAGGTCAACACCGTGCGTAATGCCGTAGATCGAGTCGTCTTCGTAGCGGTACGCCGCGCTCGCGTTGAGCTCCAGATACCGGGCCAGCAGGTAGCGATAGGACGTGCCCAGGTCCAGGTGCGTCGTGTCGTGGGCCGGCAGGCCGTCCGCAAAGTCGAACCAGAAGCGCGACAGCTCGCCCTTCGCGTCCAGTTGGTGCTGCGCCTTCTGCCAGACGACGACGTCGCCGTTGAAGTGCAGCGCCTGGTACGGATCAATCGCGTCATCGTTGTATTCGTACTCCCCGCCGATCGACCAGCGCGGCTGCCGGAACGTCGCCCCCACGCGATGGCGGTTCACGTTCCGGGCGCGAAACGATACGAAGCGCGCCCGGTCCAGGTCCTCGTCCTGCACCGAGGCGGCGTAGTATGGCGTCAGGCCGAACTTGAAGTCCTGCTGGAGGCGGAAGTCCACGCGGTCGCGCCGGATGTCGTAGTCGGAGGCGGTCTTATACGTGTACATCACCAGGACGGTCTGCCAGTCCGCGATCTGCCCGGTGGGCACGCGCTTAAGCGCGCTGTAACGCCCGACGGGAAACAAGACGTAATCCCGCCCGATCAGGTACGTGCGCGTGCGGCCGGCATCGAGCACGACCAGCGTGCCGCGGTCGATGTCCGCGTGCGTGAGGTAGGCCGGCAGCGGGTCGCGAAACGTAATGGACTCGCCGATCACGACGCCGCGGCGTGTGCCGTCCTGCGTATCCGTCGAAGCGTGGTTGTACGCCAGGTTTGCGGACAGTCGGCCCCACGGGTTGTCGCGGCTGAAGGCGAAATTGGCCAGACTGCCCCACTCGTTGAAATCCGCGTTCTCGTCGGCACTTTGGCGCAGACCGTAGAACTGGAGCGTGCTGGTCAGCGTCTGGCCGAGCTGATGCGTCAGGCCGGCTTCGCCGCGCCACGTCCGCGTGGCCAGCTCGGCAAACGCGTCCTGGAGAAACTGGGCGGCGTAATTCGTCGAGAACGAATCCGTGTGCTGGAGCCGCAGGCGCGTCGAAACTTCGGCGCGGTCGCGGGCCAGGTCGCCGCGCTCGTTCTGGAAGCGCGCCAGCGTCTCGAGCGCGCTGCGGGCCTGCGGGCCGAAGCGCAGCAGGTGATTGAGCGTGAGATAGTCGCGCGTCGTATCGTAATCGGTGCGGCTGCCCGAATACTGCTCCGTGCGCTCGTTGTGCTCGTACTCCAGGCGCAGGGCGTGCTGGCTGCTGATCTGCCAGGTGCCCTCGTAGCGGAAGGCGTCATGGCCGCGGCGCTCGTCGTCGCGCAGCTCGCGCGTCCGGCTGGTCAGCTCGTCCCAGACGTGCTCGAAGCTAAAGCGCATCGGAAACGTGCGATCGTTTACCGTTATGTCGGCGCCATACTTTTCCAGCGTGCGATCCAGGCTGGGCAGGAACAGACGCGGGATGCGGCTATCCTCGCGCGCCGCGAACGCCGACGCGGAGACCTTCCCGCGCGGGAATAACGTCATGTGCAGGTCGTATTGCAGGAGCTGGCCATGCGGGTCTTCGTGCAGGTCCGGCCCGCGGCGAAACTCCGTGTATCGCTCCTGAGTCAGACCGAAGCGCGCCGCCAGGTCGAACTGCATGACGCGCTCGTCGATGAGCGACCCGGCACTGCGCACGCCGAACGTCTCGGCGAAGGACTGCGCATAATTGGTCTGCTGATAGCGCCGCGGAAAGCGGTCGTTCGTATCAAACCGCACGCCGCGCCGATCGAACCAGCTTTCCAGCCCCAGTTCCAGGGTGAGTTCGTCGAGCTTGAGCGGCGAGGGCGGCGCCGGCTGGGTCGTCGGCGCGGCCGGTGCCGAAGCGGCCGGCTGCGTGGTGACTTCCTGTGCGGCCGCGGACGGAGCGAGTCCGCCCGCGGCGGCGAACAGACCGATGGCCGCCACCAGGTTCCGCGCCATAAGCTCAGCCGGGCTGCGCCCGCCGACCGCCAGCGGGCCAGTTGGCCGGCAGAGTACCCATCGGCCGCGCCGCTGTCCAGCGCATTCGGACCTACCGATACTTTAATGTTGTGCGAGGCGGGTGGCGGGGCTATAGTCATGGGCCGTGCGATGCCGGCGCGGCACGCGGGAGTGTGCACATGGATGGCCGACGACGGAAACGGCTGCGATGGTGGGGCGTGGTCGCATGTGGGCTGACGCTGGTGACCGGTGCGCTAATCCTGGCCCAGGCCGGCGGGCAGACCTCCGGCGGCACCGCTCCAAACCAGGTGTCCCCGCCCGTAGCGACGCAACCGGTCGAGCCTGCGGCGAGTCAGCCGGCCGCGACGCAGGCCGTCCCGATCGCGTCGCAGACCGCGGCGCGCGAACAGCTCATGAGCGGACTGATCGGTAGCAAGCACGATTTCACGCACGACAGCCGCCTGGGGCGCGACCTGTGTCTCCCGTGCCACACGCCGCACCTGCTGGCCGTGCCGCTGCCACGGCTGGACCGTCGACCGCTGGGGACGTTGCCGCTACGGCCGTTCCGGTCGCTCGCGATCGAGCTGGACGGCTGGTCGCTGCTGTGCCTGGGCTGCCATGACGGGGTCACGGCCCCGGATGTGTACTCGATGGCACATGCGGTCGTGGGAACGGGCCAACTGGCCGGCTCCGTGCTCGGCACCCGCGGCTTGCGCAGCCACCCGGTCGGCGTAAAGTACCCGGAAGGCGCCGCGTGTTTCGAGTCTCGGGCGGCCGTCGAGGTGGACCTCATGCTGCCGGACGGACGTATCCAGTGCGCCACGTGCCATGATGCGCACAACACGCACCGACACGCACGCATGCTGCGGATCTCGAACGAACGGAGTCGCTTGTGTCTGACCTGTCATCGCATCTAGCCGCGGCTCGCGCGCGACGCCGGCGACGCCTTGCTGGTGTGTGGATGGCGGCACTGGCGTGCGGTGCCATCCCGGTCGGCCTTATGACCGGCTGCGATGCCGGACGGCGCGGCCGCGCGGCGGGCGAGGCCGCGCGCGTCTATCCGCCGGTGCCGCAGGCGCCACGGGTGGTGGCGCTAGGGAACCTGCCGACGGGCGCCTCGCCATCGGCTGCGCAGGTGCAACTCGCGTTGTTTTTGTTCGGCGAGCAGCCGCCCGCAGCGCCTCTGCTCGCCAATCCGACTGCCATCGCGGTGCAGGGCGAGGATTTGCTCGTATGCGACGGCACGCTCGGCGTGGTGTTTCGCGCGCGTCTATCCGACGGCGACCTGTGTGAGATGACCTTCTCGCCGCCGCTAGCGCAGCCGTTCGCGCTCGACGCCGCTCCGAACGGCGATCTGCTGGTCTGTGATCGCGGCGGCGTGCGGCGCTGGGACGCGGCGGGCCGGCCGATCTGCGCGTACACGTGCGAGGGCACGAAGTTCAGACCCGCCGGCGTGCTGGCCGTCGGGAACGACGTCTGGGTGACCAACCTCGCGGCACACCGCATCGAGGTTTTTGACTACGCGTCCGGACAGCACCGGCGTTTCATCGGCCAGCACGGGGAGGAGCCGGGCCAGTTCGCGCTGCCGCGGAGCCTGGCGCGCGGGCCCGACGGAAGTGTATACGTCGTGGACGTCCTCAACACCCGCGTCCAGGTGCTCGATCCACAGGGGCGCTTCGTACGGAGCATCGGTCAGGCCGGCGACAACGTCGGCTGCTTTGGCCGGCCGAAAGACGTGGCGGTCGGCCCCGACGGCACCGTCTTCGTGACCGACGTGTTTTCCCAGCGCGTACACACGTTTGGTCCCGACGGCGGGCCGCTGCTGGCGTTCGGCGAGCCCGGTTCCGGCCTCGGCGGGCTGCGCCTGCCCAACGGCATCGCGGTGACGATGACCCGCCCGCGCAGCGAATACCCGCTCACCGCGGATACCGCGCCGGTCTATTACGTCCTCGTCGCCGAGCAGTTGCACCGACCCGGCGTCCGCGTTTACGCGTGGCTCGGCGGCCAGCAGGAGCCATTGCTCGGGTCGCTCCCGTCCGGCGAGGCACTCGATTGGCGGCCGACGTTCCCCGGCTCTACGGTCATCAACCCGCACTGGGACGCGACCCGCTGCACGGCGTGCCACCAGTCCGAGGGGGGGGGGCAAATGCTGCCCATCGCTCTGGAGGCCACGGACGGCCTGTGCCTCTCCTGTCACGATGGTGTGAAGGCCCCGGCCGACCCGCATCCGATCGGACGACCCGGCATTACCGACCTGGTCAAGACGCCCGCTGACTGGCCCATGCCCAACGGGTCGATCGGTTGTATGACCTGCCACGACATCAAGCGGCATTGCAGCCCGGAAGCACGGCGGCCGACGGTCAACCCTGTGCTTCTGCGCGGCTTTGACCCCCAACGCCCGCTGGAGTACTGCACGATCTGCCACACGCCCGACGTCGGTGGCCGCTTCAGTCCGCATCGGCAACGCGATGCTACCGGCCGCGTCCGCGACGACGCGTGCTTTTTCTGCCATACGCAGCGCCCGGAGCTACCCGCGGACGGGCGGCGCCGCTTCCAGCCACACCTGCGCGTCGAGACTTCCGCCCTGTGCCTGAACTGCCACAGCCGACATTGGGACCTATCCACGCGCGGCCACGTGGATCGGCCCGTTACGCCCAAGATCCGCGAGTGGATGCTGACGCGCGAACTGAGTTTGACCGTCGTGGCCGACCGCCGGCAGCTCGAGGCGTTGGCGGCGGACCCCAATCGGCATCCGGCCCGGCTGCCGCTCGGCAACAACATGGTGACCTGCTACACGTGCCATAACCCGCATTACGCGGGTCTGTTCCGGCAGGATAGTGAGCTGGGCGCGCTGGCCAAGAACCCGCAGGACCGCCGCAGTGCCCTGCGCACCGACTGGATCGACCTGTGCTCCGAATGTCACAACCGCTGAAGGCCCGCCGCGTGGACCGGCAGGAGAACAAGATGGTTCGGCGAGGCGCCTGGCTCGGGCGGCGTGCGATCGCGCCGCTGGGTTTGCTCGTGCTCATGTTCGTGTTGCCGTTCGTGACCGGACCCGGCTGCCTGCCGGGTGAGGCGCCGGAGGAGTCCCTCGATTTCCGCAACACGATGGATCCCACGAACGATGGGGCCACGTACGTTGGCTCCGCGGCGTGCAGCGCGTGTCACCCGGACTTGGCTGAGACCTTTCGCTCGCACGGGCACGGGCAGGCACTGCACCGCGTGCAGGGCGCCGCGCCCGAGTACGCCGGCGTCGGCGTGCGTGCCGGGGTTCCAAACCCACCCACCGGCAGGACCTGGAACGACGTCAGCTACGTCATCGGCGGCTACGCGCACAACGCGCTTTTCGTCGATCGCGACGGCTATGTCCTGACCGACGGCGTCGCCGGGGTTCCAACGCAGTGGTTGCTGGACTTTCCGCCTAACGGGGCACGGGCCGGCTTCGTTCCGTACCTGCCGAGCCGGGCAGCGCCGCTGCCGTATGAGTACGACTGTTTCCGGTGCCACACGACCGGTCCGGTACGCCAGGATGCGGCGCAGCCGCGCTCGCAGGACGGCCGTCCGGGGATTCAGGGAACGTGGGCCGAGCCGGGCGTACACTGCGAGGCGTGTCACGGACCGGGCTCCCATCACGTACCCAACCCGCACCTGCGCAACATCTTCGTCGACGCCACCGTGCAAACGTGCGCCCGATGCCACACCGCCGGCGACAACCCGGACGTGATCGTCGCTGCGGACGGCTACATCAATCCCTATGCCCAATACGCCGAGCTGCGGGCCAGCGGCGGGCACCGCAACTTCCAGTGTACGATTTGCCACGATCCGCACTCCTCAACGGTCTACGATCGTGCCCGCGGCCTGCGCAACGGATGTACCGTTTGTCACGTCGACGCCAACCTCGCGTTTCATGACGACTTTGTCTTTCAGCGCGGCGACTATCGTGAACCGGTCACCTGCGAGAGCTGTCACATGTCCTTCACGGGACGCAGCGGCTCGGCGGCCGGGCCGGACGTGCTCGGCGACAGCGCCGGACGCATCGCCGACGTGCGCAGCCACATCTTCCGCATCGCCGGCAACAATGGCGACTATCGCCAGATGTTCAGTACCGACGGCACACAGGTGGTCAAGGATGCGCAGGGTCGCGCCGCCGTTTCGCTAGATTTCGTATGCCTGCGTTGCCACAACGGCGTCGGCAACGCGTTCCTGCTGACCCCGTCCGGCGCGACCGTGATCGCCGAGGGCATCCACCGCAACGCCGCGCGGGGGAACTGAGCCAGCGTAGTGGCCCCTAAAAAGAGTGCGACATTCCGAGCCGCGACCGTGATCCGAGCCGCGACCGTGAGGGAGCGGGTTCGCCGATCCTCCGCACCGCTTCCTGACGGGCGCGGCTCGGTTTTGTTAGGTGCTCGGAACCGTCACGCACCCGTGCCAGAGCCGAGCCGGCTCGACGCGCACCCCGACTCGGGGGGACCGTGCCGGGCTTGCTCCGTCCGCCGCTCGCGATTATGCTGCATTTACCCTGAGCGATGCGGCGGCCGAAACCCATTCGGCGCCCGGAGCTTGGGTATGCGCGAACGCGAGGCGAACTTGTGGAGCCCCGATCAGGTGCCGGAACACCCGTTTGCGCAAAGGCGGCCCGAACTACTTGGCGAGGCGTGCGCCGCCCGGTCGACGGCCTTTGAAATCGAACAGATTTCTATATTGATCCGCATAAGGCGCCATGATATTACTCGGAGCGGAAAATGTTGAACGTTGTCGGGTGCCACGGGCCGCTCGCTGCCAGTGCGGATTACCGCGTTTGCACGGGCGGACCAGCCGCCCGTGGCACCCGATCGTGGAACGCCGTGTTCAACGTTTTCCGCTCCCCTTAGTAACAAGCGGCACGGGACGCAAGTGCCCAAGGCTGAACGGATTATCCCGGCATCGCTCCCCGTATCGAACGCGTGTTATACGGCTCGGAAGCCGCCGTTCCGTATCTTATGCGGGTCAATCTAATCATTGTTAGCCGGCGTCGAACGAGTCCAAGGAGACCGCTATGCCGATGGTGATCCGCCCAGAGGGGCAGTTGGACGTACCGGTGATCCTCTGCGACCACTGCGGCAAAGAGATCGCGGATGCCCGGGAGGGCAACTATCAGTGGAAAATGCTGCCGGATGGCCGCTCCGCTGATCGGCAGCTTTTCTTCACCCACAAGCGGTGCTGCCACGCCTTTGAGCAGGCCAATCGGGGCGACTTCCACTGGGCGGCGATGGAGCTGCAGTGCCTCCCCATCTACTTGGGAAACAACCTCAAGCTGGATTGGGAGTCGGCAAAGAAGAAGGCAGATATGCTCGCCTCCCTGTGAATAGTCAAGCCTAACCAGTCGCTGCAGCTGACAGCCCCGCAAAACCGGGGCCGCCGCTGAGCTTGGTCCTTAGACGTGGTGGCCTTGAACCTTTCGAAGAGCATGAGGGCTAGTGCCATGATTAACATGCCAAACCCTGAGAACCGCGAGAAGGTCGCAGCGCTGATAGCGCGGTACAACCAGATCTTCGCCGACATACTTCGCTACCGAGACATGGAATGGAAGATCGTTGTGTGGGCGGTGGCTCTGCTCGCTGGCGTCATCGCCCTCACGGGGCCTGGGCAGCGGAAGCTCAGCGTTTGCATGAAATCGTCAGTCGTAGTTTTCAGCGTGGCCATCGGGGCGTACGGGATTTGGCACCTTGACTACGCTCATCGGCGGCTGACCAAGGAGCGTCAGCGCAGACGACATTGTGAGCGACTTCTTGGCTTCTACGACAAGGGCGCGTACGATCCGAGCAGCTCGCTGCTTCCAGAGGAGAGGGCTACCAAGGCTGTCACCTACAAGCAGGGCATCGCGCATCTGGTGTCATGGTGGATTGTCATCGCCGTGTTCACCGCGTTTTCGGTCTATTCGGTCGTCACCGCTGAGTAAACGGTGAGCGCTACCACGTCCAACTCGTCGCTGCAGCGGTCGCGCTTCGCGCGCGGCTGATGCCAAGCGTTCGCCGACTTCGGAGGTGGTACGGCCTACCCAACTGCCCGTGATCGCCGAGGGCATGCACCGCAACGCCGCGCGGGGGAACTGAGCCTTCGCGAGCGGCCCCCGTGTCGCCGGTGCGTGCGGTGAAAAAAGGTGCTCATGTCGGGCCGGGCGGGGTTATACTGGACCCGATCCCGTGACCCCCCTCCCTGGAAGGGAGGGGGGTTGCGGGATCGGCTGCGGCGTTGTCGGAACTGTCATTGGGTCACTGGGAAAGGAGGCGCGCTCATGAATCGCACAGTAAGCCGCTCGTGGCCACTCACGGTTGTGAGCCTGATGTGTCTTGACGTCGTCGGGTCGGCTTGGGCCGACACGCTGCACGTGCCGCGGGACTACCCCACCATCGGGGCGGCCATCGCCGCCGCCCGCGACGGGGACGAAGTCCTCGTGGCCGACGGCATCTACTCCGGCCCGGGGAACTACAACCTCAGCTTCGCCGGCAAAGCCATCGTCGTTCGCTCCGCCGGCGGGCCCGCCCGGTGCGAGATCGACTGCCGTCAGCTCGGCCGTGCATTCCTGTTCGTCAGCGGCGAGACCGAGCGGTCGGTCCTACAGGGCTTTACGATCCGCAACGGCGTCATCAGCAACGCGCTCGGGGCCGGCATCGAGGTGCAGGGCAGCAGCCCCACGATCCGCGATTGCGTGTTCGTGAACAACATCTCGGAGCCCTACAACGGCGGCGCCATGCACCTGGGCCAGGGTAGTACGGCCCTGGTCATCAATTGCGTGATGCGGAGCAACCGCGCCGGCGGCGGGGCCGGGCTGTTCTGCGAGAACAGCGCCCCGACGATCGTCAACTGCGTGATCGAGAAGAACACCGCCTGGGTCGGCGGCGGCGTGCTGTGCACGAATTCCCAGGCCACATTCGTCAACTGCCTGTTCACCGGCAACGACGCGACCGATGCCAACTGGGGCGGCGGGGCGATCTTCTGCAATGCGTCCAGCATGCCGCTCATCATCGGCTGCACCATCACGGCGAACACCGCCGCCGGTCTGGGTGGTGCGCTCTACAGCAACAAGGGCAGCGCCCCGATCCTGACCAACGGTATCCTGTGGGGCAATACGTCGCCTCAGATCGAAGTCAGCAGCACGTCCGGCGAGCCGCGCGTGACCTACTGCGACGTCCAAGGCGGCTATAACGGCATCGGCAACATCGACGCCGACCCGCTGTTCGTTGATCCGAGCGGCGGCGATTACCGGCTGAAAGCCGGCTCACCGTGCATCGACAAAGGCGATCCGGCGTTCGTCCCCAGACCCGGCGAACGCGACCTCGACGGCCAAAAGCGCGTCTGGGACGGCAACGGCGACGGCAAGCTCATCGTCGACATGGGCGTCTACGAGTTCGGCTCACACCGCTACGGCGACCTGAACTGCGACGGCGTCGTCAACAACTTCGACATCGATCCGTTCGTCCTGGCGCTGACCGACCCGGCGGGTTACAAGGCAGCGTATCCGAACTGCGACATCATGCTCGCGGACTGCAACGGCGACGGCGCCGTTAACAACTTCGACATCGACCCGTTTGTTGACTTGTTGACCAAGTAGGCAACCAGGCAACCAGCCACAGAGCCAGGCCGGCCTGCGGAACCCGGTCGTCATTTGTGCAGCAGGGCCAGGGCTTCGGCGCGCGTGCTTTGGTTGGTGTGCATGATGCCACGCAGGGCCGACGTGACCATGACGCTGCCGGACTTCTTGACGCCGCGGCAGGTCATGCACGTGTGTACGGCCTCCAGGACCACCGCGCAGCCGCGGACGTTCAGGCGCTGGGCAAGCAGGTCGGCGACCTGCGAAGTCAAGCGTTCCTGCACTTGCGGCCGATGGGCGTACACGTCGACGATGCGGGCCAGCTTCGAAAGGCCGAGTACCTTGCCGCCGGGGATGTAGGCGATGTGCGCCTTGCCCTCGAACGGCATGAAGTGGTGTTCGCACATGCTGTTGAACGGGATGTCGCGCAGGGCCACCATCTCATGGTGCCCCTCGTCGAACATGGCCTGCAAATGCTCCTCCGGGTTCTGGTGCAACCCATCGAAGAGCTCGGCGTACGTCCGCGCGATCCGCGCCGGCGTCTCGCGCAACCCCTCGCGCGCGGGGTCTTCGCCGATCGCCAGCAGAATCTCGCGAAACGCATGCTCGATGCGGGCCACGTCGATCGGCGAGTGGACGCGCTGGTCGTTGGCCATCGCGACGCTCCTGATTCTCCTCTTGCTCCACGCTCATTCCCGCACGAGACCGGTCAGAGACCAATGGTGTCCGGCACGGGAGGGTTGGGTGCGGAGGCCTGTGCGGATTATGGGCGCGCCGAGGTAGCTGGGGAAGGCCCGCATGAATCGCGTGGGA
>Ga0214473_10011136_pt1 | contig 10566 bp, 10 predicted proteins | sample RVTome_7_FD_203509 | JGI IMG/M metagenome (GOLD analysis project Ga0214473, IMG submission 203509) | Soil microbial communities from uranium-contaminated site in the Upper Colorado River Basin, Wyoming, United States - RVT98D197 | ecosystem: Environmental > Terrestrial > Soil > Contaminated >... | reverse complement strand
TATCGATACGCTTGGTCTTACAGATGCTGAGCTTGGACACATTATCGGTGTGCGGAATAAGCTTGGAATTTTTATATCCAATTTGCTTAAGGGTCAGTCTCTGAGAAAGGCGTACGAGGCCGGGAGGGAAACCGTTTACATCCAAGCCAACAATTATCTTCTGTCCCGAAGGCCGGATATCATCGTCATCGAATCTATCTTTATTGAAAACCCAATATTCGAGCGGCTCCTTTCACGTGCTGATTTTCAACGGTTGTATACCCTCAGGACGAAATTCCCTTCTGAAACGCATCCATCTTTTATCGTGTACGAGCGGGTTCCTGAATCTTGAGTTGTAGAGGTGAGATGTCCATAATGCTATAAAAAACTTCAGAGCCTCGGATCTGGTAAAATGCAGATACCGGAAAGGAGAGAATTAAGAAATGAGTAATGAAATATACATCGGAATGGATTTGCACAAAAATACATCTACGTTTGCGGTTAAGGATAAAGAAGGCCAAACCGTTGATGCATGTAAAGTTCCCCACCGAGCCATCGGCCATTAAGGGTTATCTGAAACAATTTGCCCAGGCCGATTCCTCTCTGGCGGCTGAACCGGAATCACAATGGTATTTCTATGCGGACTTGATTCAGAAAGTCGGCATTGACGTGCATTTTGCCAATCCCTTAAAGGTCAAAGCCGTTGCCTCGGCTTGGGTCAAAAACAGATAAGATAGATTCGGGCGTTCTGCGGGATTTATTGCGGTCTAATCTTTTGCCCGAAGCATATTCTCCGGCTCCTGAGGTCAGAAACTGAAAGAAATGGCGCGATACCGACCGTCGTTAACTCATCTGCGCACACAGCTGAAAACAAAGTTCACGCGATTCTGTTTCGAAACGGCTTGCGTCATCCACGGATCTGTTTGGCGTGGGCGGTAGAAAATGACTTGAGGCACGCTGGAACTTTGAGAATGCTTTGCTTTTAATCTGAAACGCTATCTTGGTCTGATTGACGCTTTGGGAAAACTGATCAAAGAAGCTGATGAGCACGGATAGAGAAAACAGACACCATGAAGACGGGCAGCCTTCAGGACCGCTTTAATCTTGCGCACGGCAAGGGTGTGTAAAAACCGTATTTTGAAAACGAATGGGCAGTATTTACATAAGATATTGCGGGGCTATTGATGGGGAAAGATGATCACTTTGATTGACTCACCCGCGTCGGCAACCAGCTTGAAACCAAGTCCGGTCTCTTTCAAACTGAGCCGATGGGTGATCATTTCGCCAACTAAGAGGCGACGGGATCGAATCAATTCGATGGCTGTGCCGATGTCCAGAGGACTTCCTCCGTAGGTCGTTATGAATTTGATTCCATCGTTCCAGAAATCAAAAAATGGGAAAGAAAAATTGACTCCGGGCTCAATGGGGGCAAAACTTAGGACGGTCCCTCCACGGTCCACGCATTGCAATGCCTGGGTGTAGGCGGAGACAGTTCCGGCACAGACGATCACCAGATCAAAAAGCCTGCCTTGATTGATCTGACGAAGCCGTGATGGGATCACTTGGCTTGCTCGAAAGGCCTCATCTGCACCGAACCTCTTTGCTGCTTGAAGCCGGTATTCATCAATATCCGTTCCGGCGACGCACCCGGCACCCGAAGCCCGGGCAAGGGCAATATGAAGGAGTCCCGACATGCCGCTCCCGATGACGAGAACGGATTGGCCGAGCTTAAAATCCGCCAGCCTTTGCCCCCGAACAATACACGCCAAGGGCTCAACAAAAACGCCTTCCTCGTAAGAAATTTCTTCAGGCAACAAAAACACCCCCCGGTCCACATTGATCCTTGGAACCCGAATATATTCAGAAAAGCCGCCGGGATCGAAATGAGTACTCCGCAACGTATCACAGACGGTATGGTAACCCTCCAGACAATAACGACAGGTGTTGCACGGAACGTGATGGGAGACGAAGACGCGATCACCAATGCGATACCTTTGGACACCCTCCCCTACTTCGATGATCTCGCCTGTAACCTCATGGCCCAACACCCGGGGTGCCTTCTTGATTCGATACCACTCCATGACATCACTGCCGCAGATCCCGCTGGCATGGACCTTGAGCAATAATTCTCCGGGGCCGATTTTCGGGGGAGGAATCTCTTCCAGCCTCACATCCTTGTTGTTATAGTACATAGCAACGCGCATCACACATCCCGCAAAGCGCAGAGCGCATAGCGCATAGCGTCAAGAAAAATGGACCACCGGAATAATGGGAAAAAGTCCTGATCAAGAATATTTCTTGGACCTCTCATCCTGAACCTTGTTTCAGGATCTCCCCCGCTGCACAAAACAAGACGTTGAACCAAGTTCATGACATGGAATAGGAATACCGATTTTTAACGCTATGCGCTTTGCGCTATGCGCCATGCCTGGTCTTTTCGTTGAGGAATATCTCGTTTGCCTCTTTCACGCTCGCTTTTTTATGGATGACCGCACGCAATGCCTTGATCATTCCAACGGGATGGTCATGCTGCCAGATGTTTCTTCCCAGATTGACTCCGATTGCACCTTTCTGCATGCCGTCGTGGACGAATTCGAAGACCTCCGATTCCGTATCCACCTTCGGGCCTCCGGCGATCACCACAGGGACAGGGCAGCCGTTGACTACTTTTTCAAAGTTCTCGCACCAGTAGGTTTTGACAATCCTTGCCCCCAGCTCGGCAGCAATCCGGGAGCTCAAGGCAAGGTAACGCGCATCTCTCTTCTCCAACTCTTTCCCCACTGCGGTCACCGCCATGACGGGAATGCCATATCTTTCCCCCTCGTCAACAAGTCTTGTGAGATTCAACAAGGATTCACGCTCGTGTTCACTTCCAACAAAAATCGAAATCCCCACCGCAGAAACATTAAGCCGAATGACCTCTTCCATGGAAGTGGTAATTCCTTCGTCGGAGAGGTCCTTTCCAACCATGCTCGTCCCTCCCGAAACCCTCAGAATAATGGGCTTCGTATCTTCCGGATCGATAGAAGCACGCAGCACCCCTCGCGTCACAAAGAGAGCATCACAATAAGGAAGCAAAGGCCTGATCGTTTCGCCGGGTCTTTCCAATTTCCGGGTTGGTCCTTGAAAATAGCCATGATCGATGGGCAAGAACAGGCACCGCCCATCGGATTTGATCAACTGAGCCAAACGGTTCTTCATTCCCCATTCCATGGTTTCCTCCATTTTCAAATGCGGATTTCGGAATTCGGAATGAAAATCATCTAATTCCGCAGTCCGCATTCTGCATTCCGCATTCTACTTGATCAGATATTTCACCACCAGATCCCCCACTTCGGAGGTGGTATGTCCCATTTTTCCAGCATTGACGCTTTTAACACCATAGGCAACCACCTTCATGATGGCCTCTTCAATTCCTCTCGCAGCCTTCTCTTCTCCCAAATGCTCCAGCATCATCTGGCACGCAGCGATTGCGGCCAGGGGACTCACGACCCCCATCCCCGTGTACTTGGGGGCGGACCCCCCGATCGGCTCAAACATCGAGACCCCATCGGGATTGATATTCCCTCCGGCGGCAATCCCCATCCCTCCCTGGATCATTGCCCCCAGGTCGGTAATGATGTCTCCGAACATGTTGTCCGTCACAATCACATCGAACCATTCGGGATTCTTCACCATCCACATGCATGTTGCATCAATGTGGGCATAATCCGTCGCAATGCCCTCATACTCTTTGGCCACCTCATAAAAGGCCCGCTCCCACAGGTTAAAAGCATAGGTGAGAACGTTCGTCTTTCCGCAGAGGGTTACCTTCTTCTTCCGGTTTCTCTTGCGGCAGTATTCAAAGGCAAAGCGAATGCAGCGCTCCACCCCTTTGCGCGTATGAATCGCTTCCTGGATGGCAATCTCATCGGGAGTACCTCTCTTCAAGAATCCTCCCGCTCCTGTATATGCCCCTTCTGTATTTTCTCTGACAACGACAAAGTCGATATCGTCCGGCCCCTTGTCCTTTAAAGGAGTCTCCACTCCCGGATAGAGCTTAACGGGTCTGAGATTGATGTATTGATCCAGCTGGAACCGAATTTTTAAGAGAATTCCCTGTTCCAGTATTCCAGGTTGCACCCGGGGGTGACCGATCGCCCCCAGATAGATCGCATCCATCTTCTTCAATTCTTCAAGGACAGAGTCCGGAAGGATCTCCTTGGTCTTCAGGTAACGCTCTCCGCCCAGGTCCTGATGCTCGAGCTGGCATTTAAACTGAAATTTGTCGGAAGCAGCCTTCAGAACCTTCAGTCCCTCTGCAACGACCTCGGGCCCAGTTCCATCTCCAGGAACCACCGCAATCTTGTAGCTTTTCATCATCTTTCACCTCTTTCGCTGAAAATTAAGTCATGGCCCATCACGTCACAGGTTTAGGTTAAGGCTGAGGTTAAGAAAAACTCAACCTAAACCTTAACCTCAACCTTTCCAAAGCCTTGCGCAAAGCGTAGGGCTTTGGAGCCGATATCGGTTCTGTAGTGGACGCCCTCCCAGGAGATCTTCCTAACCGCTCGATAGGTCTTCTCTATCGCTCCCGGAATGTCCTCGCCCAGACCAGTAACTCCTAAGACTCTCCCCCCATTGGTCACTATCCGGCCTCCTTCAAAAGCCGTCCCCGCATGGAAGACGAAAACATCCTCCATCCGAGAAACTTCCTCAAGCCCTTCGATGAACTTCCCTCTTTCATACTCTCCGGGATATCCTCCCGAGGCCATCACCACGCAAACAGAACCTCTGCTGTCCCATTCGATCCCGGTTCGGGACAGATTTCCTTTAATGCAAGCTTCGAGAACCGGTATAATATCTCCTTTCATCCGCATTAAAACGGGCTGGGTCTCCGGGTCTCCAAACCGCGCATTGAACTCTAACACTTTGGGCTGGCCTTCACAAATCATAACGCCCGCATAAAGGGCGCCCTTGTAGGGTCTCCCTTCTTCTGCCATGCCCCGAACCATCGGCTCCAAGATCTTCTTCACGATCATTTCATGGACTTGGTCTGTCACCACCGGCGCGGGAGAATAAGCTCCCATCCCGCCGGTGTTGGGTCCCCGATCCTCATCGAAGATGGCTTTGTGATCCTGGGAGGAGGCCATAGGCAGAATCGTCTTTCCGTCCGTAAACGCAATACAGGAGGCTTCTTCCCCGGTCAAGCACTCTTCGATCACCACTCGGTTACCCGCTTCGCCGAAGACCTTCTCCACCATGATCCGTTCGACCCACTGGATGGCCGCCTCCGCGGTTTTGCAGACAATCACCCCTTTGCCTGCTGCCAGCCCATCCGCCTTTACGACGACAGGAGGGTCCTGTTTGCGAATGTAATCCACAGCCTCTTCCGGGTCTTCAAAGATCCCATAAGAAGCTGTGGGTATCTGGTATTTTCTCATCAGCTCTTTGGCAAAGGCCTTGCTGCCCTCTATCTCCGCAGCCTTCCGGCTAGGTCCGAAAATAGAGAGGCCCTTCGATTCGAAAAGATCGACGATGCCTTGGGTGAGCGGGTCCTCAGGTCCGACGACGGTCAGATCGATCTTTTCTTTTATCGCAAATTCGAGGAGACCCTTCAGGTCATTGGCCCTGACGGGAACAAGGATTGCCTGTCTGGAGATCCCGGCATTTCCGGGGGCACAATAGATTTTCGATACCCCTGGACTCTGTGCGATCTTCCAAACCAGGGCATGCTCACGACCACCACTGCCAACCACTAATACCTTCATCGTGAAATCACTCCCATCCGAATTGCGTAAACCAGCTGGGTCATTAGAGTACGTTACCCGAAATCCCAAATCCCAAGCTCCAAATCCCAAACAAATCCGAAATTTCAATTTCCAAATGACCCAAACATAATTTTCTCTTTTGAATTTGGGTAATTGGAAATTATTTGTAATTTGGATTTTGGGATTTGGAATTTCCGTCATTAATGCCCAGCATTAATGACGGAAGTGTCTCATTCCTGTAAAAACCATGGCGATGTTGTGCTCGTCTGCGGCTGCAATCACCTCGTCGTCGCGTATCGAGCCACCGGGCTGGATGATCGCCGTGGCACCCGCTTCCGCTCCAGTATCGACCCCATCTCTGAATGGGAACATCGCATCGGACGCCAAGACCGTACCTTTTGTCGAAGACTGCGCCTTCATCACCGCCAGACGCGTTGAATCGACACGACTCATCTGACCTGCGCCGATGCCGATCGTTCGATCCTCCCGGACGAGAACGATGGCATTCGATTTGACATGCTTGGCCACCCTCCAGCCAAAGGCCATGCCTTTCCATTCCGCTTCCGTGGGTTTGCGTTTCGTAACGATTTTCCACTGATCCATTGGCACTTTCCCAAGGTCACGGTTCTGAACCAGCAGGCCGCCCACCACTTTCTTGAGATCAAGCCCACCCCGTGGATAGTCGGGGATAAGGACCGGGCTCTGGAGGATCCGGAGGTCTTTCTTCCCTTTTAGAATCTCCAATGCCTTCTCTTCAAACCCGGGGGCAATAATGGCCTCAAGAAAGATCTGTGCCATCTCCCGGGCCGTCTCCTCATCGAAGATACGATTGAAACCTACTACTCCCCCAAAAGCAGAAACCGGATCGCAATCCCTCGCTTTCCGATAGGCATCGGCCACACTTATGGATGAGATGGCGGCGCCGCACGGGTTGTTATGTTTGATAATAACCGTTGCGGGTTCTTCGAATTCTTTCACCGTCTCGAAAGCGGAGTCGAGATCGAGAATGTTATTGAACGATAGTTCTTTCCCCTGAAGTTGAACGGCATTGGAAACAGAAGGCTCCACGATGGTATGTTCCCGGTAAAAAGCCGCTCTCTGATGAGGGTTCTCCCCATAGCGCAATTCCTGCACCTTTTCCACCTGGAAGGTAAAGGTCTCGGGAAATTCGCAAACCTGCTTTCCCTTCTCAATCTCGCCGAGGTAGTTTGAGATGGCCCCATCATAACGGGCCGTGTGCTGAAAGACCTTTTTCGCCAGTCTAAAGTTGGTCTCGGCTGATATCTCTCCCTTCGACTTCAATTCGGAAAGGACAGAATCATAATCACCCGGATCTACGACCACCGTGACATCGGGGTAGTTCTTCGCCGCTGAACGCAGCATGGTTGGCCCGCCGATGTCAATGTTCTCAATCGCCTCCTCAAGGCTGCAATCCTTCTTGGCAATGGTCGCCTCAAAAGGATAAAGGTTTACTGCCACCAGGTCGATTGGGAGGATACCGTGCTCGTCCATCTTTTTGACGTGCTCTGGCCTGGATCGCTGGCCCAAAAGCCCACCGTGGACTTTGGGGTGCAGGGTCTTCACCCGTCCATCCAGCATTTCCGGGAATCCGGTATAATCGGAAATGTCCAGCACATGGACCCCCTGGTCCCTCAATGTTTTTGCAGTCCCCCCCGTCGAAAGGATCTCTACCCCCATTTGAGCCAACCCCTTTGCAAAGGGGACAACCCCTGATTTATCCGAAACGCTGACAATCGCCCTCCTGATTTTGCCCATAACGTCCCCCTTCCAAATTCGGAATTCGGATTTCGGAATTCGGAATAAAAGTCATTTAATTCCGCAGTCCGCATTTTGCATTCCGCATTCGTCAAAATCCCAGTTCTTCTCCCACCAGAATAATAAGTATATCCGTCAAAGATGGTTTGCGCTCAAGGATTGTGACGACACGGCAGATACGATTTGGAGAACTGCAGTCCACACATCTTCCTACCTTTGCACAGGGAACATCGATGTTCAGACGCCTTGCATTGAGAGGAGCGGCAACATTCTTTATCCTTTCAATCGCCTCCTGAACGTCCTCCACGATCTTATTCACCCCCGCAACGAGGATCACCTTCCCGGGACCGAAATTGATGGAGTTGACACGGTTTCCGATCCCATCAATGTTGACCAATTCCCCATTCATCGTAACGGCATTGGCACTGCTCAGAAAGAGATCGCAGCTCATCTGGGATTTCCGAAATCCAGAGATCTCCTCTTTTGAAAGCCCGGGCTTCCAGTGGTCATAGACAATATGTCCCTTTGCCCTCAGTTGGTCCACAACGCCTAAGTCCCTAATGGATACAGTTCCGCCTACGCCAATCCTCTGGCCAGGAGAGATATATTTCCAGATCTCTTCTACCGCGTCCTTCTTGCTTTTGACAAAGACGGCCTTGAAGTCGTGAGCCCCCAGCCTTTCAACGGTCCTTTTTAGCTTTTCTTCGATCCACCACTCTTTAATCGGATCCGTCCTTCCTCCCCATCGGCCAACCGATCGATACCGCAGCCTGAAATCTGCGACGACTAGTCCAGAAACATCTTTTCTTACCACACAATTTGCCCTTGGGTCAACCTTTTCTGCATTTCTACCGAACGGGGCTCTAACTCTTATCATCATCGACAGGGTCTTAAATTTACAACTCTAAATCAACGATGACGTTCTCCTGCTCCTCCTCATAAATTCACTTCCAAAACTAAAGGTTTTCGATTATGATTAGTCCAGAATGAAAGCCCAAATTGACGCCAGAGAGATTAACGCCCTCCTCGAGATCAGCAAGGCAACCGTTTCGGGTCTCTATCTGGAAGATATCCTCCGGCTGATCGTTACCGTCACTGCCAACGTGATGGATTCAAAGATATGCTCCCTGTGGATCCTTGACGAGAAGGACCGTAAGTTAAAACTCAAGGCGACTCAGAGCATCAGCGAGGAATATCTCAAGGAAAGAAGCCTTGCCATAGGGGAAGGGGTGGTCGGCCGTGTAGCTCTCACGAACAAACCCTTCGCGATTCTCGACGTCCTGAACGATTCCCTGTACAAGGAAAAAGAGTTGGCCAAAAAGGAAGGGCTCGTCTCGATGCTCAGTGTTCCCATGTGCATTAAAAACAGCGTGATCGGCGTGATCAATTGCTACACATCGTATTCACACGTCTTTTCGAAAACGGAAGAGGAGATGCTCCTCACTGTGGCAAACCAGGCAGCCATCTGCATCGAAAGTGCGGGGTTGATGGAGGCCCTTGACATCGATGAGATCCTCAGACTTGTCCTGGAAGGGGTAACAAAGAACATCGGTTTTGACCGGGCTCGTCTCTACCTGGTGAACGAGAAAAGGAACGTTCTGGAGTGCAAGATGGCCGTGGGTGTGGACGAGGAAAAGATAAAAGATATCATTCTTCCCCTGGACCGCGAAGATAGCGTCGTAGCGAGGGCCGTTTTCGAGAAGCAGTTTTTCGTCATCCCCGACGCAACGCGTGATCCGAGGGTCAACCCGAGGCTTAGAGAAAAATTGAAGTACCATTCCCTCGTCGTCGTTCCCCTTCTGGCGAAGGAGAAGGTTTGGGGGGCCATTGCAGCCGACTTTGTAGAGCCCGGCAAAAAGATCACCCGGGCAACCCTCGATTCGGTCGTCACCTTTGCGCAACAGGCAGGCCTGGCCATTCACAATGCATTCGTCTACCAGGAACTGAAGGCCTTCAGCACGCAGATGGAAGAGAAGATACGAAAGATAACGACCGATCTGAGAAGGACAGAGGCCCAGTTGATCCGTACCGAGAAACTGGCAGCCCTCGGCCAGCTGGCTGCCGGCATCGCCCACGAGATCCGGAATCCGTTGACGAGCATTAACATCCTCATCCACTCCTTCATGGAAGGCCTCTCCCCGCAGGATGCCCGCTCAGAGGATCTCAAAGTGATCGGAGAGGAGATTCATCGGATTAACCAAATCGTCGATCAATTTCTCCGCTTCGCCCGACCGTCTCCTCCCCTCCTGGAAAAAGCCGGGGTGGTCCCTATTTTTGAGGAGACCCTTCAACTCCTCAGGCCCCAGATCGAAAGGCAGCGGATATCGGTGCAAAAAGATTTTCGCCCTTTACCCCCCGTACCGATCGACAGGGAGCAGATGAAGCAGGTGATTCTCAACCTTCTGTTGAACGGTCTGCAAGCGATGCTCCAGGGAGGTCAGCTTCGTTTGACAGGGGAAGTTTCCGGCGACGGCCAATGGATAAAACTATTCGTCCAGGACTCCGGGATTGGAATCCCCCCCGAGCATATGAACAGACTTTTCGATCCCTTTTTTTCCACCAAGGAAGGAGGAATCGGTCTCGGCCTCTCCATCGCTCATCGAATTGTCGATCAACATCATGGAAGGATCGAGGTGGAAAGCGCTCCTGAGAAGGGGACACTTTTTATTATCTGGCTCCCCACCGACGGAAGACAATGAACCATGAACGGCGAACTAAACCCGTTGGAACCATGGAATGATGGAATAGTGGAATAATGGGTTAGAAAAAAAGTTTTTCTTTTTAGTTTTGCCCAATATTCCATTATTCCAATCTTCCATTATTCTGGAATTTCTTCGTTCATCGTAGCTTACAGGAGTAACATGCAGACCATTCTTGTTGTTGATGACGACAAATCCATCCGGTACTCCCTCAAGCGGATGATGGAGGAGCATTATTCCATCCTGACCGCCCAGAATGGAGAAGAAGCACTGAATCAGGTACGAGAAAACCCACCGGATCTCGTCATCATGGACATCAAGATGCCCGGGCGGAATGGAATTGAAGTGCTGAAAGAGATCAA
>Ga0214473_10011135_pt1 | contig 10566 bp, 12 predicted proteins | sample RVTome_7_FD_203509 | JGI IMG/M metagenome (GOLD analysis project Ga0214473, IMG submission 203509) | Soil microbial communities from uranium-contaminated site in the Upper Colorado River Basin, Wyoming, United States - RVT98D197 | ecosystem: Environmental > Terrestrial > Soil > Contaminated >... | reverse complement strand
CAGAGGCGGGCCTTGCCGGCGCCCGTCTCGATCTCGAGGACGCCGCTCTTGCGCTCGAGCTCGAGGAGCTGGAGGAGTCCGATGGGCGGGATCTCCGCGAGGCTCCCGCGCAGCATGCCTTCGCCGGAGGGCGCGGCCAGCAGCATCGTGCGCTCGCCCCCCTGCGCCTCCGCCTCGGCTTCGCCCGATTCCACGTGACAGAAGTGGATCGTCTGCTCCCCGATCTGGATCGCGTCGCCGGCGTGGAGCTCACGCTCCCCGACGACGCGTTCGCCATTGAAAAACGTCCCGTTCGTGCTGCCGAGATCGCGTACGCGCCAGCCGGAAGTGTGGGCGACCACCTCGGCGTGCCGCCGCGAGGCGGCGGGGGACGCGAGCACGAGGTCGCAGGCGCCCCCCCGCCCGATCACGACGGTCTCGCCGGCCGCCACGGCCCGGGGCGGGAGCGGCGGGGCGAAGAGCAGGTAGCGGCCGGCTCGCTCCATGGCTCTCGGGTCGGCGGACCGCGCGGGTCCCTTTACGGCGCGCCCGGCGGGAGCTCGGGCTCGAACTCCACGCGGTCGCCGGGGCCCCAGCCCCGGGCGAGCGCGGTTCCGGCCACGACCTCGAGCACCCGGTCGGCGGGCGTGCGGGGCGCCAGGATGCGCTCGGGCTCCAGGTGCGAGGCGCGGTGGGTCACGTCCACCACGCGGTCCCCCGCGATCCAGACGAGGTCGAGGTCGAAGCGCATGCCCTGCATCCAGAAGCCGTGGTGCTCGCGGGCCGCGAAGAGGAAGAGCATGGCGCGGTCCGGGGCGAGGGCGTCGCGGCCCGAGAGGCCCCGGGCCCGCGCCTCGGGGCTGCGCACGAGCTCGGCCTGCACGGTCGTCCCCTGGATCGTCACGCGGACCCCTCCGGGCGAAACGGTTCGGGAGCAGGCGAGGGCGAGGGCGCAGACGGAGGCGGCGATCGCGCGGCGCGGCATCGGCGCAGGAGCGTAGCCCGCCGTCCGTGCGCGGTGGATCCGGGTGCGGGTAGACTCGAAGTCTCCCGCCGCGAGCCGGCCGCCCCGGAGGATCCCGTGCCCGACGCCTTCGTGAAGCTCCGCGAAGAGGCCGAGGGCCTCCTGCCCGGCGCGGTCGAGCTGCGCCGGCGCATCCACTCCGAGCCGGAGCTCGGCCTCGTCCTCCCCGAGACCCAGCGCGCGGTGCTCGACGCGATCGGCGACCTCGGGCTCGAGGTGGAGACGGGCGGGCGCACGAGCGCGGTGGTGGCGACGTTGCGGGGCGACCGTCCGGGGCCCACGCTGCTCCTGCGCGCCGACATGGACGCGCTCCCCCTCGTCGAGGAGACGGGGCTCCCCTTCGCGTCCCGCCGCCAGGGCTCGATGCACGCCTGCGGCCACGACGCCCACGTGGCGATGCTCGCCGGCGCGGCACGTCTTCTCTCGCGCCGGCGCGGGGATCTCACAGGAACGTTGAAGTTCTTGTTTCAGCCTGGCGAGGAGGGCTACGCCGGGGCTCGGATCCTGATCGAGGAGGGTCTGCTCGACGCCGAGCCCCGGGTGGACGGGGCCTTCGCCATCCACGTGGACTCGAGCCTCGCCCCGGGCCGGATCGCCACGCGCCCCGGTCCGATCCTCGCCGCCGGCGACGTCTTCTCCATCGACCTCGCGGGTCGCGGCGGCCACGCCTCCATGCCCCACCTCGCGGTGGATCCGATCCCCGTGGCCTGCGAGATCGTGATGGCGCTCCAGGCGATGGTGACGCGCCGGGTAGACGCCTTCGACCCCGCCGTGCTCACCGTGACGCGCATCGTGGCGGGCACCGCCTTCAACGTGATCCCGGCCGCGGCGCAGGTGCAGGGCACGATCCGCAGCCTCTCGGACGCGACCCGGCGTCTGGTGCGCGAGCGCATGGAGCGCGTGGTGGCGGGGATCGCTGGGGCGCACGAGGTCGAGGCGAAGGTCCACGTGATCCCGGGCTATCCCGTCACGGTGAACGACGCGGGCTTCACGGCGTTCGTGCGGGGCGTGGCGAGCGAGCTCGCTGGACCCGAGGGGTGCATCGACATGCGCGCGCCGGTGATGGGCGCCGAGGACTTCTCGTACATCCTGGAGCGCGTGCCCGGTGCCCTCGTCTTCCTCGGCGCGGGGCCCGCGGGCGGGCGCGGCGAGCCCCTGCACTCGAACCGCATGCTGCTGGAGGAGTCGGCGCTCGCGACGGGCATCGCGCTCCACGCGGCGGTGGCGCTGCGCTGGCTCGAGGCCCGGGCCGACGCCCGCGCGTGACGGGATCCGTCCCGGGCGCGGCGCCGCGGCTCCTCTCGCCCCGCGCCGCGCGCACCTTCTACAACGCCGCGGACGCGCTCGTCCCGCCCGGGCCCCGGGGTGAGCCGGGCGCCGGGGACCTCGATCTCGTCCCCGAGCTCGAGCGGCGCCTGCGCTTCGAGGGCGTGGGCGCCGTGCGGCGCCTGTGGCTCCTGCTCGCGATCCTCGAGGGGCAGCCCCTCGCGACGCTGCGCTCCAGAAGTGGCTTCTCGTGGCTGCCCCGGGAAGAGCGGCGCCGGGTGCTCGACGCGTGGCGCCGCAGCCGGATCCCGGCCCGCCGGCGCGCGGTCGAGTGGCTCGCGCAGCTGGTCGATGAGTCCTTCGCGGCACGGCGGGGTGCCTGACCCCGCATCCATCTGGGGATTGTAACCGCCGCCCCCGATCCATCGTATCCCGGACCGCTGGATCCAACCGAATGCCCGGTTTCGTCGGGACCGGCGATTCGATCGAGGAGTGCTCACCAGAAGACGCGAAGTGCGCTCGTGGCGTCCGCAGCCGCTGCGCTGCTCCTGGCGGGCCTCGCCGGTGCGGCCAGCTCGCTGAGCTAGGCTGACCAGGTCGGGCTTTGGTGCCGTCCGTTTGCAGGCCCTGGCGACGCAGGAGACGCAAGCTTGCGTCACCGCTCTTGCCCCGGCTCGAGGACCATCCGGTCGCGGTACACCACCGAACGACCGGCTGCGCCGGGCTTTCGGCTCGCGCGACCGCGCGCGGCCCGCGCATCCAACGGGCTCGAGGGCCGCCGAAGCGGTGACCGATGGCTCGTTCTCGAGGTGAAGAACGCCGATGCGTCTGCGCACCGCATTCGTGTTCTCCGGCGGCGGTAGCCTCGGCGCCGTGGAGGTCGGCATGCTCCGGGAGCTTCTCCGCCGAGGAGAGCGAGCCGACCTCGTGGTCGGCGCGTCGGTGGGCGCCTTGAACGCCGCCTACTTCGCGGGGCGTCCGACGCTCGAGGGTGTGGCCGAGCTCGAAGCGATCTGGCGCGGGCTCGACCGTCGGCACATCTTCCCGGTCGCCGTCGGCTCGGTCCTGCGAGCCGCCCTCGGCCGCCGCCCCAACCTGGTGAGCCCGAGATCGCTCGCCGCCCTCCTCGAACGTCATCTGCCCTTCGCCCGCCTCGAGGAGGCTGCGCTTCCTTGTCACGTGGTCGCTGCGGACCTGCAGTCCGGTGAGCCAGTCACGCTCTCTCGCGGACCCGCGACGCTGGCGCTCCTCGCGAGCGCCGCGATCCCCGCGGTGTTTCCTCCAGTGCGCATCCAGGGGCGCTTTCTCGTCGACGGGGGCGTGGCGGCCAACACCCCGATCGCCGCGGCCCTGGCGCTCGGCGCGGAACGCGTGATCGTGATTCCGACGGGCTACGCGTGCGCGCTCGCGGCACCGCCGCGCAGCGTCCTCGGCATGGCGCTCCACGCCCTGGGGCTCCTCATCACGAGACAGCTCCTCGAGGATCTGCGGCACCTCGCCGGGCAGGCGCGGATGCACGTCTGCCCACCGCCGTGCCCGGTGCGCGCTGAGCCCCACGAATTCTCGGACGCGGGCGCGCTGATCGAGCGGGCTGCCGGCGAGACGAGACGCTGGATCGATGCGGGTGGCCTCGACGGACCGCTGGATCCGCGGCCCCTCGAGCCGCATCGCCACGAGATGACCGCGGGGTGAGGTGGGCCTTACCCTACCGAGAGACGACAAAAAGCGATCATGCGCAGCTAGGATGGGAGCGTACCGGGGGTCCCCTGGGTGTCAAAATCGACATCGTCCGGTACCTGCTGGGCGACCGCCCTGCCTGAGACCGCGCGGCGACTTCCTCTACGTCCCCTCGGCGAAAGCCCCCGCGGGTGTGAGGCTGTAACCGTCACGCAAGCCCGATCGTATTTCGGACCGGCAGTTCAACCCGCCGGTCCCAGCCCGGGACCGGCCATGCAGAGAGGAGATCATTCACGTGGGGAATCGAAGTACGCTCGTTGCATCGGCGGCGGTCGCGCTGTTTCTGGCGGGCCTGGCCGGTGCGGCCCACGCCGAGGAGCCGGGTGCCGAGGGCAAGGTCAAGTGCGAGGGCGTGAACTCCTGCAAGGGCCACGGCGACTGCAAGTCCGCCCAGAACGCCTGCAAGGGCAAGAACGGCTGTGGCGGCAAGGGCTTCATGATGATGACCCAGGCGGAGTGCGACGCCGCCAAGGCCAAGGCGGCCGAGAAGAAGTGAGAGGTGGGCGGGGAGAGGTGGTGGCCTGCGCCGCCTCTCCCTCGCGCTTCCACGCGGGTCATCTGGAGCCCGTCCCGGGCGCCGAGGGAGGAAAATCGTGGTCGACCGAATGCGCACCGTCCACGAACGGATCGTCTCCGTTTCGCGACGTCTCACCTGGCTCCCGCCTTTCCTCGCCCGCGTGAGCGTGGGTCTCGTGTTCGTGACCACGGGGTGGGGCAAGCTGCAGAACCTGGATCAAGTCATCGAGTTCTTCCGGTCGCTCGGCATCCCGGCTCCGGAGTACCAGGCTCCGTTCGTGGCCGCGACGGAGCTCTCCTGCGGGCTTCTCCTCGTGCTCGGGCTCGCCACCCGCATCGCGGCCGTACCCCTCGTCGTCACGATGGTGGTCGCTATCCGCACGGCCCTCTGGACGGAGCTCGAAGGCGTGATCGATCTCTTCGGGCGCGAGGAGTACCTGTTCATCATCCTCCTCGCGTGGCTCGTCATCGCCGGCGCCGGCGCCGTCTCGCTCGACGCGATCATCGCTCGGACCCTGCGCACGGGCGCGGCACAGAAGCGAAGCACGAGCATGGTGGCTCCGCCGCGGCGCGAGGCTCTACGTTCGTGACGTCGGCGTTCGGCGAACGAAAGCAGGCGAGCGGATCCTCCTGGCCCATCCCTGGACCGCTGCGCACGAGCGATGTGCCCTTCCTCGGCGTGGGAGTCGGTCTCCGCCCGAAGCACTACCCGCGCATCCTCGAGACGCCGGACCCGGAGCGGCTCGGCATCGACTTCTTCGAGGCGATCTCCGAGAACTACATGGTGCCGGGAGGGCGGCCACCCCGCGTGCTGGAGGAGGTGCGCACACGCTTCCCCGTCGTGCTCCACGGCGTGTCCCTGAACGTGGGCTCGGCGGACCCGCTCGACGCCGGCTACCTCGCGGAGCTCGCCGCCCTCGGGCGCCGCTACGAGCCCGCGTGGGTCTCCGACCACCTGTGCTGGACGGGCGTCCGAGGACGCAACCTCCACGACCTCCTGCCGCTCCCCTGCACGGAAGGGGTGCTGGCCCACGTGGCCGAGCGCGTGATGCGGGTGCAAGACTGCCTCGGCCTGCGCATCGCGCTCGAGAACGTCTCGTCGTACCTCGCGTACCAGGCCGACGCGATGCCGGAGTGGGAGTTCCTGGTGCGGATCGCCGAGCGCGCCGACTGCGGGATTCTGCTCGACGTGAACAACGTCTTCGTGAGCGCCCACAATCACGGCTTCGATCCCGAGCGCTACCTCGCCGCGATCCCGCCCGAGCGCGTCTTCCAGATCCACCTCGCAGGGCACTCCGAAGCGGGCTCGCTCCTGATCGACACGCACGATCACCCCGTGCGCTCCGAGGTGTGGGGTCTCTTCGAGACTGCGGCGCGCCGACTCGGGCCCGTCTCGACGCTCATCGAGTGGGACGACCGCATCCCGGAGCTCGAGACGTTGGCAGCCGAGGCAGCTCGTGCGCGGGAGATCCTGGCGCGCGTGGCGCGAGAGGAGGAATGGGATGGAGCAGGTGGAGTCGCAAGCGCTCCGCGCGGTCCAGCACCGGCTCTGGCGCCTCATCACGGAGCCTAGCGGGGTCGAGGCGGCGCTGGCGGCAGAGGGCGATGTGGATGGCGAGGAGCTCGCCGCGCTCGTCCGCGGCGACCGCGGGCTTCCGCCCGTCGATCGGCTGGCGGTCTACGCGACTGCCTACTTCGCGCGCCTCCACGACTGCCTGCGTGAGGACTTCGGTGCTCTGGCGCGCGCGTTCGGTCCCGCCGCCTTCCACGACCTCGTGAAGACCTACCTCATGATGCACCCGTCGATGCGCCCGTCGTTGCGACACGCGGGTGCGCACCTGCCGGAGCATCTCGCGACCGAGCCGTTCGCAACGATCTTTGGACGCCGCTGCGCCTACGCCGCCGATCTCGCCCGCCTCGAGTGGGCGATGACGGAGGCGTTCGACGCCGAGGACGCGCCCGCTCTCCAGCGCGAAGACATCGCGGCGCGGGCGCCCGAGATCTGGCAGGACGCCCGCTTCGAGACGGCTCCGTCCCTGCAGCTCCTCGCCTGCGCGTGGCCGGTCCACGTCGTCCGCGAGCGGTTCGACCGGGAGGAAGCTGCGCTGGCGTGGGACGGGGCACCTCGGCTCGAGGCCGAGCCGACCTGGGTGCGCGTCTGGAGGCTCGACGAGCGGGTGCGCTACCGGGCGATCTCGCGGCTCGAGTTCGAGGCGCTCGGCGTCGCGAGCACGGGAGAGCGATTCGCTGCGATCTGCGAGCGGACAGCCGAGGTCGTGGGAGATGCGGAAGCGGCTCCCCGAGCCGCCGCGCTGCTTTCGTCGTGGATCTGGGACGGGCTCCTCGCGCGCTTGCTCTGACGCGCGATCATGGTGCAACGGCGGTGCACGGCGAACGAGGTCCAGCCGAGGTGGGTTCGCGTCTACGCGCCGACCCCGCGAGCTGCGGCCGACTCCGATCGCCGTCCGATCCCCTCGAGCGCCCACGCTGCGAGGGTCCCGAGCAGCAGGCCGGCGGAGGCGGGCGCAAGCGCGTGGGCGAGGAGCCAGTGCCATGCGTCCGGCGAGGGGCAGCTCAGGTGGACGAGGAGTCCACCGACGGATGCGGCCCCTGTGGAGAGGGCGAGACCGGTGATCCAGGGCCTCCACTGCGCGCCGCGCAGGGCCAGCGCCAGGGCGAGCAGGCCCGAGGGAGCCGCGAGGAGGATCGAGCGCAGGATGCAGCTCGCCGACTCTGCGAAGGGGTCCACGGGTGCGTCGGGCAGGGCGAGCAGAACGGTGCCGAGGATCGACGCCCCCGCCGCGAGGACTGCCGCCGCCCCCCACGCCAGACGCTCTCGCCCCGGGATGCGGCACGCGAGGCCCAGCGTGAGACCCGAAGAGCCGAGCAAGGCGAGCATCGCAGCGATGGTCGCCGAGATGCGCCCGCGCTCGAGGACGCTCAGCGGATGCAGCCCCAGCCAGACGGCGAGCGCGGCCGCCGTCGCCACACAGATCCCGCCGACGGCGAGGACCTGAAGGGACACGGGGGCGACCGGGCGCACGGGGTCGAGGCCTTCCGCCAGCCGGGCGACGAGCTCCTCGGTGGATCGGCTCCGGCTCACGGCTCGTCCTGCGACCGAAGGGCCGAGCGGAGCGCTCGCGAGCCTCGATGGGCGCGCACCTTGAGCGCAGCGGGGCTCACCCCGGCGCGCGCAGCCGCCTCCACGACCGAGAGCTGCTCCACGTAGAGCAGCTCGACGGCCTGACGCTGGGATGCCGGGAGCCTCGCGAGCGCTTCGGCGAGTCTCGGCGTGAGCTCCGCCGCAGCGAGGCGTTCCTCGGGATCGCTGGAATTCCCGGCGAGCGCTCGTGCAGGGGTCGACTCCTCGTTGAAGCCGCCCGGCGCGGAGACGCGCCGGGACCGCTCGCGAGCCTGCCGCCGCAGCGCATCGGTGCTGGCGTTGCGCGCGATGGCCCACATCCACGGATCGAAGGGCCGGTCCGCTCGCCACGTGTGACGCGCCCGGTGGATCGAGAGCAGGATCTCCTGCACGACGTCCTCGACCTCGCTCGCCTCCACCCCTCGCCGGCGCACGAACGCCCGGAGAGGAGGTAGAAGCGCCGTGAGGAGCAACTCGTACGCTGCGCGATCCCCGCGCTGCGCGGCCGCCATCCAGTCCGCACGCTCTTCCTGGAGAGGCCGGGTGGCGGACACCTCATCCCTGTTACGTCGGACCATGCCCTCGGGTTACCCGGAGCGGAGCGTAACCCGGGAGTCCGGTCCGGCGTACTCCCCCGTCGTGAGCGAAGCGGTGACGCTCTCCAACCCGGCCGGGATCCACTTCGCTGGGCCGCGGCTCGGCGAAGAGCTGGCGCACAGCCGCCCGCGGCTGCTCGCGCTCGCGAAGAGGATGACCCGGGACGAGGACGCGGCGGCGGACGTGGTGCAGCGCGCATGCGTGAAGGCCCTGATCCACGCCGATCAGTACGCAGGGCGGGCGGCGCTTCGCACCTGGATCTGGCGGATCACCGCGAACGAAGCCCTGCTCTGGCTGCGGGAGGGGAAGCGCCGCGCCAGGCAGCGGTCGGCGCTCGCGGCGTGTGTGTCCTGGCGGGAGGTTGCCGCCTCTCCGCTCGAAGCGCTGGAGCAGAGGCAGACGAACGATCGGGTGCGGCGGGGTCTCGAAGCCCTGTCGGCGCGCGAGCGCGCGCTGATCGAGTTCACGCTCACGGCGGAGCGCTCCTCGATCGCGCGCCTGAGCAGGCAGACGGGCGTGGGCGCCCGCACGCTCCGGACGAGGCTCTACCGCGCGCGGCAGCGACTTCGACGCCTCCTCGAGGAAGAGTCCGGGCTGGAGCCTGCTTCCCGTGGAGACGACGCTCCGCGCTGCGCGCGCTAGGAACGAACCGGCTGGAACCCGGAGGGCGGCTCCCGCGTGGACGGCTCGGGCACTCAGTGGCGCCGATTCGTCGCGGCCGCGATCGCAGCGGCGATCGTACTCGTCCGCGGGCCCGCGCGGGCGGAACCCCTCTCCGACGAAGCATCCCGCGCGCTGCTCGCAGCCCTCGAGGGCCCGAGCGCGAGCGCGGCCCGCGAGGCGATCGACCGGATCCTCGAAGCCGGGGATCGGCGCTTCGTGGCGGTCTTCGTGGAGCTCTTGCGGGCCGCCGAGTCGGGTGTCGCCGCGCCCGGCGTGCGCGATGACGCAGCGCGAGCGCTCGAAGCCCTGACCCGCGAGCCCTTCGGACGCGACTGGCCGGCCTGGGTCCGTTGGTACGCCGCGAGCGATCTCGAACCCCCTCCCGGCTTCCTCGGCTTCAAGGGTCGCCTGCTCTCCCGGATCGATCCCAGGTTCGGAGAGCTGCTGCGAGACGATCTTCCCCGCCGCATCCGGGTCGAGGAGATCGTCTGGGGCGGCGTGGCCTACGAGGGCATCCCGGCCCTCGATCGGGTCCCTTCCGTCCCGGGCCGGGAGGCGACGCATCTGGGACCCGACGAGCCCGTCTTCGGGGTCCGCATCGGAGGCGCGGCGCGCGCCTATCCGCTCCGGATTCTCGACTGGCACGAGCTGGCCAACGACGAGCTCGGCGGCGTCCCGATCTCGCTCGCCTACTGCACGCTGTGCGGATCGGGCATCGTCTACGAGGCGCGCCTCCCTGGCCACGACCGCCTCGACTTCGGCTCCTCGGGCCTGCTGATGCGCTCGAACAAGCTGATGGTCGATCGGCAGACCCGGACGTTGTGGAGCCAGCTGACTGGCGAGCCCGTGCTCGGCGCGCTCGCCGGCCGTGAGATCCGCCTCCGGCCGCTTTCCTCGGTCGTCACGCGTTGGCGGGACTGGCTCGCCCGTCACCCCGAAACCACCGTGCTCTCCCTCGAGACCGGGTACGACCGTCCGTATCGGCCCGGCGAGCCCTACGCGGGCTACTTCGCGTCGCCCGCCACGATGTTTCCCGTGGAGAGGCGACGCAGCGAGCTTCCGGAGAAGGAGAGGATCTTGGGAGTCGAACGCGACGGTCGGGCCAAGGCATGGCCGCTCGCCACCCTCCTCGAGCGCCGGGTCGTGAACGACGGGGTCGGCGACCTCTCCCTCGTCTTCGTGGCCCGCGGGGAGCGCATCTGGGTGGAGGGGAGCACCGCCCGCAGCGGCCCCTTCCGCTACGAGGCGGGCGGGGAGGTCCGGGCCTACCGGCGCGGCGAGCGCGTCTTCCGCGAGGGCGAGGGGCGCGACGATCTCCTCGACGACGCGGGACGGCGCTGGTCGATCGAAGAGGACGCGCTGCTCGACGGCGCCGGCGCGCGGTTGGAGCGGGTCCCCGGCATCGTCTCCTACTGGTTCGCCTGGCAGGCCTTCCATCCGCAGACCGAGCTGTACCGGCCCGACGCGAGCGAGCCGGGTCGCTAATCCGAGCCCGGCGCGTAGTACTCGAAGTCGACGAGGTTCTGCTTCAGGAACTCGCGGAGCTGCTTCACCACGCGCGCCTCGAGCTGGCGCACGCGCTCGCGCGTGACTCCGAGCTCGTCGCCGAGCTCCTGGAGCGTGCGCGGCTCCTCGGCGAGGA
>Ga0214473_10011134_pt1 | contig 10567 bp, 10 predicted proteins | sample RVTome_7_FD_203509 | JGI IMG/M metagenome (GOLD analysis project Ga0214473, IMG submission 203509) | Soil microbial communities from uranium-contaminated site in the Upper Colorado River Basin, Wyoming, United States - RVT98D197 | ecosystem: Environmental > Terrestrial > Soil > Contaminated >... | reverse complement strand
CACCGCTGGGCGAGCCGCGACGTGGCTCGCAGGGCGAGGCGGGACGCGGCTAGACTGCGCCAATGCCCCAGATTCACCTCCGTGCTGAGGTCGGTGACTACGCGCCGCTCGCGCTCCTTCCGGGCGATCCCGGCCGGGCGACGATGATCGCCGGACTGTTCGACGGCGGGCTCGAGAAGGCGCGCCTGGTCAACCAGCACCGTTCGCTGCTCGGCTACACCGGCACGTATCACGGAGCGCCGATCAGCGTCCAGACGAGCGGCATCGGCACTCCGTCGTTCTCGATCGTGATGGAGGAGCTGCTCAACCTGGGAGTGAAGCGCTTCATCCGCACCGGCACGTGTGGCGGCATCGCCTACGGCCTCAAGACAGGCGATGTCGTAATCGCCACTGCCGCGGTTCCGGACGACGGTTCGACGCGGACCTACCTGCACGGCGATCCCTTCGCCCCGGCGGCCGACTTCGAGCTGACGCGCGCGTTGGTCGACACTGCCCGCGCGCGCGGCGTCGAGCCGACCGTTGGCGTCGTCAATTCGGTCGACGTCTTCTACAACACGGACGCCGACTACGCGTCGAAGATGCGCGGCCGTGGCATCGTGGCCGTCGAGATGGAAGCCTCCGCTCTGTTCTACCTGGCCATGCGCGAGCGCGGCCGGCGCAAGGACGTGCGCGGCGCATGCATCCTGACCGTGAGCGACACGCTCATGGCGGACGACGAGGCCGTGGGCGTCGACTACATGTCGCTCGAGAGCCTCGAGGCGGCCACCAAGACGATGATCGAGATCGCGCTGGAGGCGGGCACTTCGCTCGCCTGAGTCCTCAAGATCGCGACGAATGATCCCGATCGGTCTCAACCCGACGACGATCGGCGTCTCGTCCGCCTGGTGGCGCGAGACCGCTCGTGAAGCGGAGGCCGCGGGCTTCAAGGGCGTCTGGTCGTGGGACCACTTCGTGTCGCGCGGGCGCAAGTCCGACCCGGTGCTGGAGTGCTGGACGACGCTCACCGCCGCAGCCGCCGGAACGACAACGCTGCGTGTCGGCTCCTTCATCAACAACGTCATGAACCGCCATCCCGCGGTCTTGGCGCGGATGGTCGCGACGCTGTGGGACCAGTCCGGGGGGAGGGTGGAGCTGGGCATCGGTGTCGGTGGCTCCGGTCCGGAGCTGGAGAGCTACGGCATCACGCTGCCCGAACCAGCGGTTCGGGTGCGCATCCTCGAGGAGGCGGTGGCGGTCATCCGGCTGCTGTGGGCGGGCGGGCCGGCCGACTACTCGGGCGAGTTCTTCTCGCTCCACGAGGCCTATGCCCACCCCGCACCACGGCCCGCGCCGCGGATCATCGTCGGCGGCGAGAAACCGGGTGGCGCGCGGCTGGCCGCGCGGGTAGGCGATGGCTGGACGACCAATGCGGCCGACTACGAGCAGCTGCTGCCGATCCACCTTTCGGAGCTCGAGGCCCACGGTCGCTCGCGCGCCGATGTCGTCCACCTCGTTGCGGTCGGGCTGGCGCGCGACGTGCCGCTCGCCGAGCAGCCGCTCATCGCCGACATGGCGACCTACCTTTCGGAGTGGCATGAGCGGGGCGCGGACGAGCTGATCGTGTCGTGGGTTCGCCCACAGGAGCTGCCGGCGCTGCTCGAGGCCGCCGCGCGGGCGGGCCTGGCCGGCTCGCGCTAGGCTGGCAGCGATGACCGCCGCCGTCGATCTGACGCAGCCGCACGACGGGTGCATCCGCTGCGGCCGGCCCACGCCGCTAGGGGTGGCGTTGTGCGAGAGCGACAACCCGGCGCACATCAAGGGACCCAGCCCGACCCAGGTGCACGGCACGATCCTGCTCGGGGTGATCGGCGGCTTCGTCGCGCTGCTGCTCCTGCTGCGCCTCGCGAGCACCGGCGTCGGCCCGTTCCCCTCCACGCTCAGCGGTGTTGCGACGCGCGCCGATGGCGGCCTGACCGTGGTCGTGGCAGTGACCAATAACGGCACGCGCCCTTCAGGGGCGAGCTGCCGCCTCACCGCCACGGGCGTGCCCGACTTCCACGACTACGTCTTCTTCACCGAGCAGATCCCGGCTGGCGAGACGCGCTCCTTCAGCCAGACCGTGCCGCCGCTCCCCAGCGGTCAAGTTCTCTTGGCGGGGACGGCACTGGGAGTGCGCTGCAACTGACCCTGGGCTGGTACAGGCGCCTCTGATCCCTCGCGCGGCCCGTCCGTGCCGGCCAGCGCCTGGCGGTTGCTGATGAAGAGCCAGTTCACCAGGGCCCCGGCCGCCAGCAGGACGGCCGCGGTCAGCATCGCCAGGTGGAAGGACTCTGCGGAAGCGATCTGGACATCTGACACCAGGTCAGGCCGGATGATCGGGCCCGGGATGCCCATGGGCTGAACCTGTTCACGCACGTCGGGCGAGTTCACGTCCAGGAAGGGAATGCGCATCGCGAGCGAGGCGTAGAAGCTGGCGGTGACGATGATGAAGATCACGGCCGCGGCAAGCTGTGGCCCGACGCGCGAGATCGCGTTGTTAATGGCCGACGCGAGGCCGGCCTGCCTGCCCGGCACGGAGCGCATCAGGGCCGTGGTCAGCGGCGCAACCATGATCGAGATGCCCACCCCGAAGACCAGGTAGAAGGGCAGGATGTCCGCCAGGTAGCCCAGGGAAGGCAGCCAGGTCGACGAGTCGGCCAACTGGAGTCGCCATGCCACGGAGTTGAACGGGATGCGCGCCAGCCAGAGCAGCCCGACTGCCATCAGCAGCGGACCGACAGTCATGAACAGCCGTGGACCGTGGCGGGCGGCGAGCTTGCCGAAGCGGGTCGAGAGGAAGATCAGAAAGAGCGTGCCCGGGATGGAGCCCAGCCCGACCGCGGTGGCGGTGTAGTAGAGCGTGCCCTGCAGGAAGAGCGGCACGAAGAAGAAGCTCACGTACAGCGCGCCGTAGATCAGCAGCGTCGAGAGGTTGGTCACGCTGAAGTTGCGCGACCGGAACAGCGACAGCGGCACCAGTGGATTGCGCGCCCGGGCAAAATAGAACGGCAGCGCGATCGTCGTCAGCGCCCCCACCCCCAGCGCGACGAATGCCAGCGGGTCGAGCCACTGGCGCTGCTGGCCGTAGATGGCGCCGAACGACAGGCCGCCCACCGCGAGTGCCACCAGCACGGCGCCCAGCCAGTCGAACTTGCCGCTGGCATGCTCGTCGCGGCTCTCCTTGACGTAGCGCAGCGCCGCCCAGACGGCGACCGCCGTGAAGGGCACGTTGAGCAGGAAGACCCAGCGCCACGAAAGGTTGTCCACCAGCAAGCCGCCCACGAGCGGCCCGAAGATCGGCGCCACGCCCGTTGCGGCGGCCCATACGCCAAAGGCGCGACCCTGCTCCTCGCCCTCGAAGTTGTTGGTCAGGATGGCGAGCGAGCCTGGCACCAGCACCGCCCCGGCCGCGCCCTGCACGAGCCGGGCGAGGATGAGCATCTCGAGGTTCAGCGCCAGGCCGCACAGCAGCGACGTGACGCCGAAGCCGATCAGGCCGATGACGAAGACCCGCCGCCGGCCGAAGAAGTCGGACAGCGCACCGGCCAGGACGAGCAGCGCCGAGAGCGACAGCAGGTAGCCGAACTGGATGTAGTTCTGCGCCTCGAGCACGTCGACGAACAGCCGCGGCTCGCGGCCGATGGCCGGCAGGGCGACGGTCAACACCGCCGAATCGAGGAACACGACGCTCGAGCCGAGCACCGCGGCGGCCAGGGTCCAGGTCTTGCTGCTCATCGTTCGTGGGTCATGGGCGAGCGCCATCCTACAATCGGCCGCGTGGGGCAACTGCTGAGCCTGCCGCGTGCGGCCGATCTGCGCCGCGATACGGAGCTGGCCGTGGCGGTCGACGCCGCGCGTCGCGCCGGGCGGCTCCAGATGGAGCGCTACGAACGGCTCGAGCGCATCGTCCACAAGTCCGAGCACGACGTCGTGACCGAGGTCGACGAGCTGTCCGAACAGCTGATCATCGGTGCGCTGCGCGACACCTTTCCGGCCGACTCGTTCCTGGCCGAGGAATCCGGCCACCAGGTGGCTTCAGGTCCGGCCGGTGAATCGGCCGTGGACCTGGCCCGCGATCGGGTGTGGGTCATCGATCCGCTCGACGGCACAGTCAACTACGCCAACGGCATTCCCCTGTTCTGCGTCGCGATCGGCCTGTCCGTCGGCGGCCGGCCGATGTTGGGCGTGGTCTACGACCCGGTGCGCGACGAGATGTTCACCGCCGAGGCCGGCCGCGGCGCCTGGCTCGACGGCGCGCCGATACGCCAGCCGGTCAAGGAGCGCCTGGTGGATTGCGTGGTCTCGCTCTCACTGCCGCGGCGCGGCTGGGCGCGGCGCGACCATGCCGTGCGGCGCAGCATCCGCGTGTCCCGCTCGATGGGCAGCGCCGCGCTGGCCATCGCGTATCTGGCCAACGGCCGCTTCGACGCGTTCGTCCAGACCGGCGGCATGTCCGCCTGGGACATCTGCGCCGCCGGCCTCATCGCCGTCGAGGGCGGGGCGCGGCTGACCACGCTCGACGGTGGCCCGTGGTTCGACATCAACCGTCCGACGAAGTCGATCGGCCTCCTCGGCGCGGCGCCGGTCCACCACCAAACGCTCCTGGAGCTGCTCAGATGAGTTCCATCCCGGTCGCCCGTCTCAACCACGCCGTTCTGTACGTGCGCGACCTCGACCGCGCGGTCGAGTTCTACACCAGCGTCTTCGGCTTCGAGATCGTCTCGCGGCTGCGCAACTTCGCCGCCTTCCTGCGGGCGGCGGGCGGCGAAAACCATCACGACCTGGGCCTGTTCGCGGTTGGCCCCCAGGCTCCCCGACCGCCGCGCGGCTCAACCGGCCTGTACCACCTCGCCTGGGAGGTGCCGCGCATCGAGGACCTGGCGCTTGCGGCTGAGGTGCTGACGGAGTCGGGCGCGCTGGGTGGCGCGAGCGATCACGGCGTTTCGAAGTCGCTCTACGGGCAGGATCCGGACGGCAACGAGTTCGAGATCATGTGGCGCGTACCGCGCGAGCAGTGGGGCGAGCTCGAGCAGGAGGCGGTGGTCGCGCCGCTCGACATCGAAGCGGAAGTGCGGCGCCATGGCGGCCGCGTGCCGGCCGACGCCGGACCTAAGGTGTGACCGAGCCGAGTACCGGCTGGCGCCCGTACGCACAGGTGCACGGCGCCAACAACACGGTCAGGGGCAAGGTCCTCGTCTCGCCGCGCGTCGATGGAGCGCCGGGCATCCCGGCGCGCGAGATCGTGGTCTACCTGCCGCCGTCATTGGCAGTCTCGATGGCCTCAGGGGGCGCGAGCGATGGCCGGCGCTACCCGGTGCTCTATTTCCACGACGGCCAGAACGTCTTCGACGCGCGGACCTCGTACATCGGCGTCGAGTGGGGCGCGGACGAGGCGCTCGAGACGCTTGCCAGGGAAGGCATCGAGGCCATCGCCGTCGCCGTGGCCAACCATGGTGACTCGCGCATGGACGAGTACAACCCGTGGCGCAGCGAGATCGACTGGCGCGGCCGGCCCAAGCGGATGGGCGGCAAGGGCGACGCTTACCTCGAGTGGCTCGTTGGCACCGTCAAGCCGCTCATCGATCGCTCCTTCCCAACGCGCGCCGAGCGCGAGGCGACCGGCATCATCGGCTCGTCGATGGGCGGTCTGATCAGCCTCTACGCCCTTTTTGCGCAGCGCGCCGTGTTCGGCCTCGCGGGCGTGATGAGCCCGTCAGTGCGCTGGAGCGACTTCCGCATAGTGCGTCTGATCGAGGAGGCGCCGCTGCCCACAGCGCGCATCCACCTCGACATGGGCTGGCGCGAATGGAAGGGCATGACGCGCGACGCGAGGCGGGTGCGCGACGCACTGCTGGCGCGCGGCTTCGCTCTCGATCGCGACCTGCACTACGTCGAGGAGCGCAACGCTCGTCACAACGAGGGTGCCTGGGCGCGCCGCCTGCCCGACGCGCTGCGCTTCCTGCTCGCCGACTTCCGCAGTTAGCCCTCAACCGCCAAGGCCGGTGACCAGGAGAAGGCCCAGCCCGATCAGCAGCAATGCGAGCAGCTGGCGGAAGCGCTGCTGCGGCAGGCGACGCAGAACGGGCGCACCAATGACCGTTCCGGCAAGAACGCCCGCCGCGAGGACGACGATGAGCGGCCAGTTGGCGACGAGGTCGCTCCAACCGGTAGCAACGTAGACCGGTACGCGGGCGAGGTCGACCAGTACCCCCGTCGCGGTCGAGGTGGCGACCAGCGCAGGCCCGCTCAGGTTGAATCGGAGCAGAGCGGCCGATCGGATGCCGCCCTGGTTGCCGACCAGCCCGCCGAAGAGGCCCGACAGACCACCAGCTCCGATTGCGACCGGACCACCCAGGACCAGCCGCCTGCCGATGCCGGTCAGCTCCAGCACGCCGGCCACGATGAGCAGCCCGCCGAGCACGATCGACAGCAGTGGACTGGAAATCAGGCCATGGAGCACCGCGCCGACGAGACCGCCGGCCGCGCTGGCCAGTCCAAAGGTGAGCAGCACGGTGCGGTCGACATCGCGCCGCAGCAGCCACAGCCGGTAGGCGGTGGCTGCGAGGTGCGGCAGCGCCACGAGCGTGACTGCCACCTTGACCCCGACAGACACGGCCAGCACCGGCGTCAGCAGACTGCCGATGCCGAAACCGGCCACGGCCGCGATCGCGCCGGCGACCAGCGCAAGCCCGGCCAGCGCGGCGAGGAGAAGGTCGCTCAATCAGCCCAGCGCGGCACGCGGCTGATCAGATCGGGCGCGGCGAGCCGCTCGGCCAGCGCCTCGAATGCCGCGCGGTGGGCGCCGCGCCAGCGCAGGTCGTCGACTGTCTGGGTCACGATCGGCACGTCGAAGACCAGCGTCGCCAGCTCGCGGAACAGGAACGCGTCGTCACGATGCTCGCGCAGCGACGCGGCCAGCGCGGCCGCGCCGCGCACGCCGACATCCCAGTGGGTGACCTTGTCGGGGATGTCCTCCAGGTGCTTGTAGCGCGTCAGCACCGCGCCGGCCGACACCTTGCCCCAGCCTGGGAGGCCCGGGTATCCGTCGGACGAATCACCCACCAGCGCGAGAAAGTCGGGAATCGATTCAGGCGAGACGCCGAAGTGCTCACGCACCCCGTCAGCATCGATGAACGCACGCTTGCGCCGGTCGTAGCACACCACCCGGCCGTCCTCGCGCACGCACTGGGCCATGTCCTTGTCGGGCGTCATGATCACGACCCGCGCGACACCCGGAGCGTCGGCATAGCGGGCCGCGCCGGTGCCCAGCCCGTCGTCGGCCTCCCACTCAACCAGCGGCCAGACGACCACGCCCAGCGCGCGCAGCGCCTCTTCCGCCGGTCCGAACTGGTCGAGCAGCTCCGGCGCGACGCCGGACTCTGTCTTGTAGCTAGGCCAGCGCGCATTGCGCCAGGAGCGGATGACGTGGTCCGACGCGCAACCCAGATGGGTCACGCCCTCGTCGCGCAGCAGGTAGAGGGTCGATTCGAGCAGGCCGATCGTCGCGCTCGCCGGGTTGCCGGCCGCGTCATAGCGTTGGGGGCGCGGCGCGAAATGGGCGCGGAAGAGCTCGTAGGTCGCGTCAAGTAGGTGGACCTGGATGCCGCGCCCGCCAGAGCGGCCGGCCTGCTCCCCGGCCAAACGTCAGCGCGCGGAACGAGAGCCGGCGGCGCGAACCAGCCGGACCGGTCGCGCGGATTCGGCGCGAGCGCGATCCGCCGCGTACATCGCCGCGCCGACGATGCCCGAGGTGTTCAGGAAGCGCGCCGGCACGATCGGGGCGCGGCTCTCGAGCCACTTCTCGTACTTCTTGAGCTCCTTGCTCACGCCGCCGCCCAGGATGATCTGGTCGGGCCAGAAGTACAGCTCGACCCGCGCCAGGAAGGCGTTGAACTCGTCCGCCCACGCGCGCCAGCGCAGGTGACGCTTCTCGCGCGCGACGCCGGACAGGCGCGCCTCAGAGTCGCGTCCGCGGAACTCGAGGTGGCCGAGCTCGGTGTTCGGCACCAGCCGGCCGTCGACGAACAAGCCGCTGCCGATGCCCGTGCCGATGGTCAGCATCAGCACCGTCCCGGGAACGTCGCGCCCCGCACCGGCGCGCACCTCTGCCAGGCCCGCGGCGTCAGCGTCGTTGATCGCGAATACGCGTCGGCCGAGCACGCTGCCGAGCATCTCTTCGGCCGATGCGCCGATCCAGCGCTTGTCGATGTTGGCCGCGGTCATCACCCGGCCGCCCTTGATCGGCCCGGGAATGCCCACCCCTACCGGGAGGTCGGGTGGCAGCTCGCGCTCCAGGGCGACCAGGCCGACCACGTGGAGCACCGTCTGCGCGACCGCGTCGGGCGTCGCCGGCTTGGGCGTGTTGACGCGATGTCTCCGGCTGAGCAGTTCGCCCGTGGTCACGTCCACCAGCGCCGCCTTGACTCCGGTGCCACCGACATCGATGCCGAGCGCCGCACCGGGGACCGCCGGAGCCGGCGCCGGCCGCTCGTCTGGCTCGCGCCGCGCCGCGCGCGCTGAACTCTTGGACTTCGTCTTCGCCATGCCCGAAGCATACGGCGCCCGTCACCCTCGACCAGGTGATCGTCGCTTCAGCCACTGGTTGCATGCGAAAGCACGATCGTTCCTGTCAAATGCAGCACTGGATAGGCACCGACTCACGGCGTGAGGACGGAATCGTCGTCTTGGGCTGTCACCTGCAGAACTGGATGGGCTGTTGGCATGAACCCACCAACACCGCGCAGACCAGTTCTGCATTTGGCGGGTCACGGTCAAAGCCGCACCGCGCTGGTGGGCATTTCGGACATCCGTGACGGGCGCCCCTAAACTGGCGCGACATGTTCGACCAGTTCGGCGACTTCAAGCGCCAGCTGCCCGACCGCGACGCCGACGAGACCAACGACTGGGTTCGCTCGCTCGATTCGGTCATCGCCGACGAGGGCAAGGCGCGCGCCCAGTTCATCATGTACCGGCTGCTCAAGCGCGCGCGCCAGCACAACCTGGGCCTGCCGCCGCTGACCGCGACGCGCTACATCAACACCATCTCGCCCGAGCAGGAGCCGCCGTTCCCGGGCGACGAACAGATTGAGCGCCGCATCCGGCGCATGATCCGCTGGAACGCCGTGGCGATGGTGTTGCGCGCCAACAACCGCGCGCCGGGCATCGGCGGCCACCTGGCCACCTACGCCAGTGCCGCGACGTTGTACGAGGTCGGCTTCAACCACTTCTTCCGCGGCAAGGACGCGGCGGGAATGGGCGACCAGGTCTTCTTCCAGGGCCACGCCGCTCCAGGCATCTACGCCCGGGCGTTCCTGGAGGGCCGACTGACCGAGGACCAGCTCGACCACTTCCGCCAGGAGGTCCAGCCCGGTCGCGGACTGTCGTCCTACCCGCACCCGCGGCTGATGCCCGACTTCTGGGAGTTCCCCACGGTTTCGATGGGCCTCTCACCGCTGGCGGCGATCTACCAGGCGCGCTTCAACCGCTACCTCGAGCACCGCGGGATCAAGGACACGTCGCACAACCGCGTGTGGGCGTTCCTGGGCGACGGCGAGACCGACGAGCCGGAGTCGCTTGGGTCGCTCTCCGTCGCCGCGCGCGAGGGCCTCGACAACCTGACCTTCGTAGTCAACTGCAACCTGCAGCGGCTCGATGGGCCGGTCCGCGGCAACGGCAAGATCATCCAGGAACTCGAGTCGGTCTTCCGCGGCGCCGGCTGGAACGTCATCAAGGTCATCTGGGGGCGCGAGTTCGACGAGCTGCTGGCGCATGACGTCGACGGCGTGCTGGTCGACAAGATGAACGACACGCTCGACGGCGAGTACCAGAAGCTGTCGGTCGAATCGGGCGCCTACATCCGCGAGCACTTCTTCGGCCCCGACCCGCGCCTGGGCAAGCTGGTCGCGCACCTGTCAGACGACGACCTGGCTCACCTGCGCCGCGGTGGCCACGACTACAACAAGGTCTACGCGGCATACGACGCCGCGATCAAGACCAAGGACCGGCCGACGGCGATCCTGGCCAAGACGGTCAAGGGCTGGACGCTCGGCACCGGCGTCGAGGCGCGCAACATCACCCACCAGGCCAAGAAGCTGACCGAGCAGGAGCTCAAGACCTTCCGCGACCGGCTGCAGCTGCCCATCCCCGACGCGCAGCTCAAGGACGCGCCGTACTACCACCCGGGCGAGGCGGCACCGGAGATCGAATACCTGCGCGAGCGCCGCGCGGCGCTGGGTGGTTCGATGCCACGCCGCGTGGTCGTGACCAAGACGCTCGATCTGCCCGGTGACTCCGTCTTCGGCGAGTTCATGGCCGGCTCGGGCACGCAGGAAGTCAGCACGACCATGGCCTTCGCCAAGCTGCTGCGCAACCTGCTGCGCGACAAGGGCATCGGCGAGCGGATCGTGCCGATCATCCCTGACGAGGCGCGCACGTTCGGCATGGACCCGCTGTTCAAGGAGGTCGGCATCTACTCGGCGCTCGGCCAGCTGTACGAGCCGGTCGACTCGAACCTGGTCCTGTCCTACCGCGAGGCGCAGGACGGCCAGGT
>Ga0214473_10011133_pt1 | contig 10567 bp, 7 predicted proteins | sample RVTome_7_FD_203509 | JGI IMG/M metagenome (GOLD analysis project Ga0214473, IMG submission 203509) | Soil microbial communities from uranium-contaminated site in the Upper Colorado River Basin, Wyoming, United States - RVT98D197 | ecosystem: Environmental > Terrestrial > Soil > Contaminated >... | reverse complement strand
CGGTGGTCGCCTCCAGGTCGAGGAGGGCCCCGGAGCCCAAGACCACGCGCTCGGCGCCAGCCGAGAGCGCCCCATCGACGTCCATCACGGACGTCACGCCTCCGGCCGCCTGGACCCGCAGACCCAGGTCGGCCACCGAAGCCACGACGTCCAGGTTCCGGGCGACGCCCGTGAACGCCCGATCCATGTCGACCACGTGCACCCATGTGGCGCCGGCCGCCAGGTAGGTGCTCGCGGCCACCAACGGGTCGTGCCCGAACGCCTCGACCGGTGCCGGTCCGTCCGGCGTGTAGCGAGCCAGTGATCCCCCATGGACGTCGATCGCGGGGATCAGCAGGAAGCCCATGGGCCGGAGCTACGCGACGTCGCCCGGACCGACGCGGGCCGCGCCGGCGCCCAGGAGCGAACGGAGCTCGCCCAGGAGCGACCCAGACGGGTCGACGCGGACGCTCCCGACCTCGAGCGGCGTCACGCCCTGAGAGGACTGGAACCGCACCTGGACCGGCGCGCTCCCCGGGTGGGATTCCAGCAGCTCCTTCACGCGGGCGAGCACCGCCGGGGTGCAGGCGGCGGCCGGCAAATCCACCTCCACGCGGCGGGAGGCGAGCTCCGGGGCGGCGGCGCCCAGATCCGGCTCGCGGATCTCGTTCGCGCGGATCTGCAGCTCGCGTCCGCGCAGGTCGATGCGCCCGGTGACCAGGACGATCCGGTCCACCTCGATCAAGCCGGGCACCGCCTCGTACACCGATGGGAACGCGATCACCTGAGCGCCTCCCGCGAGGCCTTCCAACCGGAACTGCGCGTAAGGCTCGCCACGCTTGGTGAACCGCCGCTGGACGGCGCCGACGATGCCACCGATCGTGACCAGGTCGCCGTCGCCGAGCGACGCCAGATCCCCGATCTCGTGCGTGGTCTGTGCAGACAGCACGTCCTCGACACCCAGGAGAGGATGGTCGGTAACGAACTGCCCGAGCATCTCCTTCTCTTCACGGAGCAGCGTCCGCTTGTCGAACTCCTCCCCTTCCAGCGCGGATTCATCGACCTCGTTCACGCCGGAGTCCCCGCCGAAGAGCGAGAACTGCCCGGCCGCCTCGGCCTTGCGCTCCGCCAGGATCGGCCCCGAGACCTTGTCGTGGTTCTCGATGAGCGCGCGCCGCGCGTATCCCAGCGAGTCGAACGCGCCGGCGAAGATCAGGCTCTCCAGGACGCGCTTCGTGAGGACCGAGGGTTCGACCTTGCGACAGAAATCGGCGAACGACGTGAACGCGCCCTTCGCCCGGCGGCCCGCGATGATGTGCGAGACGGCGCCCTCCCCCACATTGCGGACCGCCGACAGGCCGTAGCGGATCGCCGGCTCGTCGCCCGGCGCCGGTGCGAAGTCCGTCTCCGAACCGTTCACATCGGGCGGCAGCACCTGGATCCCCATGCCTCGACACGCGTACAGGTAGAACGGCTTGCGATCCTTGTCGTCCTTGACGCTCGTGAGGATGGCCGACATGTACTCGACCGGGTGATGCGCCTTCAGGTACGCCGTCTGATAGGCGACGTAGCCGTACGCGCACGCGTGCGACGCGTTGAACCCGTAGTCGGCGAACGGCACGATCAGCTCGAACAGGTCCTCGGCCATCCGGGCGGGGTGGCCGCGCTCCAGGCATCCCTTAACGAACGCGTCGCGGTGCGGAGGCAAGAGCTCGCGGATCTTCTTGCCCATGACCTTGCGCAGGGTGTCGGCCTCTCCCATGGAGTAGCCGGCCATCACCACCGCGGCCTGCATCACCTGTTCCTGATAGACGATGATCCCGTAGGTGTCCTTCAGGACCGGCTCCAGGTCCGGATGCGGATACGTCACCGGCTTGCGTCCGTGCTTGCGCTCCGCGTACTCCGTGTGCTGGCCCATCGAGAGCAGCCCCGGGCGGTAGAGCGCCACGAGAGCCATCAGGTCCTCGAACCGATCGGGCTCGAGCAGCTTGATGAGGTTGCGCACGCCCGGTGATTCCATCTGGAAGACGCCCGTGGTGTCCGCTCGGCAAAGCATGGCGTACGTCTCCGCGTCGTCGAGCGGCACGTGGTCGATGTCGAGCTCCACGCCGCGCGCCTTGAGGTGCCGCACCGTGTCGTCGATCACCGACAGGTTGCGCAGGCCCAAGAAGTCCATCTTCAGCAGGCCCAGCTCCTCGACCCCGTGCATGTCGAACTGCGTGACCACCCGCTTCGAGTCGTCGCGCGAGTCCTTGGACAGCTTGAGCGGCAGGTAGTTCACGAGCGGGGCGTCGCCGATCACCACACCCGCGGCGTGGACCGAGTCCTCGCGACGCAGACCCTCGAGCGCGCGCGCCGTATCGACGATCTCCTTGGCCTCCGGCTCCTTCTCGTAGGCCTCGCGCAGCTCGGGGGAGATCTCGAGCGCCCGCTCGATCGGCTCGTCGCGTCCCATGATGGCGGGCGGATACATCTTGCAGAGCCGGTCTCCGACCGCCGCGGGGAACCCCAACACGCGCGCGGCGTCGCGGATCCCCTGCTTCCCCTTGATCGTCTGGAACGTGATGATCTGCGCCACGTGATCCGAGCCGTACCGCTCGGTGGCGTACCGGATCACCTCGTCGCGGCGACGCTCGTCGAAGTCCATGTCGATGTCCGGCATCTGCCGCCGGTCGGGGTTCAGGAACCGCTCGAAGATCAGGCCGTAGCGAAGCGGATCCAGGTCGGTGATCCGCAGGCAGTACGACACGACGGAGCCCGCCGCCGATCCCCGTCCCGGACCCACCCGGATCCCGCTCTCACGGGCGAACCGGATCAGGTCCCACACGATCAGGAAGTACCCCGCGAACCCCATCTGGATGATGACGGCGAGCTCGTCGTCGATCCGCCCCGTGATCTCGTCGGTGAGCTCTCCGTAACGAGCCCTGGCCCCGTCGTAGGTGAGCTCGCGAAGATAGGTGTCGAGCTCCTTGCCCTCTGGCACCTCGAACCTGGGCAGATGGAAGCGTTGATCGGCCGGTGCGCGATCGCCGAACACCAGGTCCAGCTCGACGCGCTCGGCGATCCGCAGAGTGTTGTCGCATGCCTCGGGGAGCTCGTGGAAGACGCGCCGCATCTCCTCGGCGCTCTTGAGGTAGAACTCGTCGGAGTCGAAGCGCAGGCGCTTGGGGTCGCTCTGTAGCTTCTGCTGTTGGATGCAGAGCAAGACGTCGTGCGGCTTCGCGTCCTCACGCACCGTGTAGTGCAGATCGTTCGTGGCCACGAGCGGGATGTCGAGCGAACGCGCCAGCGCGATCTGCTTCGGTAACACCCTGCGCTGATCGGGGATCCCGTGGTCCTGCAGCTCGATGAAGTACCGGTCGGGGCCGAAGATATCGCGGTATCGCCCGGCCGCCTCCTCGGCCTTGCGATCCTGACCCGCGAGCAGCAGGGTGGCGATCTCGCTCGAGAGGCATCCCGACAGGCAGATCACACCCTCCGAGTGCTCGGCGAGCAGCTCTTTGTCCATACGCGGGCGGTGGTAGAAGCCCTCCAGGTACGCGGCGGACACGAGCTTCAGCAGGTTGCGGTAGCCGGTCTCGTCCTGGGCCAAGAGCGTCAGGTGGTGGTACTTCTCCTCGTTCTGCCCCGGGTCGCGCTCGAAACGAGAGCTCGGCGCCACGTAGGCCTCGACCCCGATGATCGGCTTGATCCCAGAGCGCCTGCCCTCTTCGAAGAACCGCAGCGCGCCGAACATGGCGCCGTGATCGGTGACCGCGACGGCCGTCATGCCGTGACGTTCGGTCTCCGTGAAGATGGTGGGGGCGTCCGGGTGGAACTTCGGGGCTTCGATCCGCGCGGCGCCGTCGAGCAGGGAGTACTCGGAATGAACGTGGAGGTGTACGAATCCCTGTTCCGTCATCGGTGGTCCGTCATCGGTCCCGCGACGTCTCCTCTTCCGATCCGGTGGCCGCATCCGGTTATCCACACCGGGGGATAACTACACGCGTGTGATTCCGGCGGAGCCACACCGTACGCCCGGCCCCGGGGGGCGTCAAGGTCGCAGGTCGGAGCCGTGCTCGGGGGCGTCCTCGGGGGCGTCGTCCCGGGCCCGGAGACGCCCGAGCGCGCGCTCGAGGTCCTCGGGCAGTCCCTCGTCCCGCTCGATCCACTCCCCCGTCAGCGGATGCCGGAACGCGATGTGCCAGGAGTGCAGGAACGGGCGCTCCAACCCGATCTCGCGGGAGAGGTCGCCGACCCCGCCATAGGTCCGATCCCCCAGGATAGGGTGGCCGATCGCCGACAGGTGCACCCGGATCTGGTGGGTGCGACCGGTCCGCGGGGCCGCCTCCAACAAGGTGGCGCGCCCGAACCGCTCTTGCACCTCGAAACGCGTCTCCGCCGGCCTCCCACCGATCTGGTCGACCACGATCCGAGCGGCCTGCCGGCCGAGCGCCGCGTCGACGGCGAACGCGTCGTGATCCACCGTCCCGCGGACGAGCGTCAGGTATCGCCGCTCGACCTCGTGCTCCTTGAACATCCCGGCGAGCACCTCGTGCGCCGCGTCCGTCTTGGCCACGATCATGAGGCCCGACGTCCCGGCGTCCAGCCGATGCACGATGCCGGGACGCAGCGACCCGCCGATCGTGGAGAGCGGGATCCCCATGCCGAGCAGGCGGTTCACCAGCGTGCCGGTCCGTCGTTGGTCCGTAGGGTGCGTCACGATGCCCGCGGGCTTGGCCACGACCAGAAGATCCGCATCCTCGTACCGCACGGGGACGGGAGGGCCTTCAGCCGCGAGCGCCCTCATGGGGTCCAGCTCCACGTCGATCCGCTCCCCACCGGCGAGCAGGAACGACTTCGGGCGGACCGTGCCGTTCACGCGCACGCGGCCTGCCGCGATCGACCGCTGCACGTCGGCGCGACTGACGCCGGTCATCCGGGCGACCACCGCGTCCAGCCGCCCTGGCTCCGCGAGGATCCGGTCAGCCGTCATCGGAGGAGGGATCCGTGTCCCGATCGGCCCCGAAGGAGGTGAGAGCCAACACGACGGCGCCGACCACGATCGCGCTGTCCGCCAGGTTGAACACCGGCCAGACGTGGAAGTCGACGAAGTCGACCACGTGTCCGGTGAGGCGCGGACCCCGGAGCACACGATCGGTCATGTTCCCGAGCGCCCCGCCGAGGATCAGCCCCAGGGCGATCGACGTACCGGCGTTCGTATGCCGGAACGCGGTCGCGACGATGACGCCGGAGACGAGGATCGACGCGCCCACGAAGACCCAGGGGGCGCTCTGTCCGATGCTGAACGCGCCACCGGAGTTCGTGGTGAACCGCAGATCGAGCACCCCCGGGATCACGGTGATCGGCGGGCGACCCGCGAGGAAGCGCTCGACCCAGACCTTCGTGAGCCGGTCCAGCGCCCATGTCAGACCCCCGAACGTGAAGAGCACCGCTGCGGAACGTCCCCGGATGCTCACAGGAACTACCGCCGGGACTGGGCCTGGGCGTCCTTGATGCAGAGGTCCACGTACGGGAGAGCCTTCACCCGCGCCTTCTCGATCGGCTTCCCGCAGATGTCGCAGATGCCGTAGCTCCCCTCGTCCATGCGCCGCAGGGCGCGTTCGATCTTCTGCAGAAGATCGCGGACGTTGTTCTCGATCGAGAGATCCTTCTCCCGCTCGAACGTGGCCGTTCCCGCGTCGGCGGCCTCGTCGTCGAGGCCGACGTCGCCGGACATCTCCGACTGCGAGGCCGCGAAGGAGTCCTCGACGATGGTGGCCAGCTGCGTCTCCAGCTGGGTGCGCTCTTCTTCCAGGCGAACCCGCAGGTCGCCGAGCTCTTGCTTGGTGAGTTTGCTGGTCCCAGCCATGGTCGAGGGAGGGTAGCACAGGGGTCTTCGGGGGTCCCGGAAGGCCCGTTCACGCCCCTCGGATCCGGCGCTCGAGCTCCTCTGGGGTCAGATCCTCCACATCGAAGGTCTTCGTGCGCGAGCGAGCGCCGGTCCGCAGTCGCACGCGGCCGGGGGCGACGTCGAGCGCATCGGCCAGTGCCTTCGCGGCCTCATCCGTGGCTCTGCCCCGCTCGGGAGCCGAACGCACGCGGACGACGACACCGTCGGTACCCACCTCGACCCTCGTCCGGCCCGAACGCGGCACGACCCGCACCGTGATGCTCGCCATAGTGGGTGTAGCATGACCCGGACAGGCGACGACGGGAACGAGTAGCGGGGATCGTCCAGCCAGAGCGAGCCGGGGACGGTGCGAGCCCGGTGCGGACCCTCCGGGAACATCCTCCCCGAGCCGCTGCCCGAACCGGTGCGGGATGTTCCCGCATCCGCAGTAGACGCAGCCGGGCTCCGCCCGTGATAGCGGGAGGCCGTGATGGCGGCCGTGAGCGGTCCGGCGCCGCGAGGCGCCGGACAAGCGGGGTGGTACCGCGGGGCCCACGCCTCGTCCCTGTAGGGGACGAGGCGTTTCGCATGTCGGGGCGCGGAAGGAGGCGACGAAGGATGCGGCGGTTCGAACCGGTCGACCCGAAGGTCAACTTCCCGGAGCTAGAAGCACGCATCCAGGCGCTCTGGAAGGAGCAGGACGTCTTCCGCCGGTCGCTCGAGCTCCGCGAGGGCGCGCCGCTCTGGGTCTTCTACGAGGGTCCGCCGACCGCGAACGGCACACCGGGGATCCATCACGTCGAGGCGCGGACGTTCAAGGATGTCTATCCACGATTCAAGACGATGACCGGGCACTACGTCCCACGGAAGGGCGGGTGGGACTGTCACGGCCTCCCGATCGAGCTCGAGGTAGAGCGGGAGATCGGCACGACCGGCAAGCGCGACATCGAGGCGTTCGGCATCGCCGAGTTCAACCAGCTCTGCCGTGACTCGGTCGGCCGCTACGTCGACGACTTCGAGCGCCTGACCGAACGGATCGGCTTCTGGATCGACATGTCCGACGCCTACTGGACCATGGACACCGAGTACATCGAGAGCGTGTGGTGGTCGCTGAAGCAGCTGCATGGACGTGGGCTCCTGGTCGAGTCGGACCGGATCAGCACCTACTGCTCCCGTTGCGGCACGGCGCTGTCCGACGCGGAGGTCGCCATGGGCTACCAGACCGTGGAGGACCCCAGCGTGTTCCTGCGGTTCCCCGTCATCGAGGCGCGCGACCCTTCGCTCGTGGGCGCGTCGCTCCTGGCCTGGACGACCACCCCGTGGACGCTCCCATCGAACACGGGCGCGGCCGTCGCCGAGGCGGCACGGTACGTCGTGGTCGAGCTCGACGGCGAGCGGCTGGTGGTGGGCGCCGCACTCCACGAGCGCGTGCTGGGCGAAGGCGGGAGAGTGGTCGCTACGATCACCGGGGCGGATCTCGTCGGCATCCGTTACGAGCCTCCCTACCCGAACGTCGAGGGCGCGCACACCGTGGTTGCGGGTGAGTTCGTCTCCATGGAAGACGGCACCGGGATCGTCCACATGGCGCCCGCGTTCGGCGCCGAAGACCTGGCGGTCGGGCGCGCGCAAGGCTGGCCGATCTTCAAGCCCGTGGACGACGCCGGCCGGTTCACAGAGCAGGCACCGGGGTTCATCAGGGGTCTGTTCGTCAAGGACGCCGACCCGCTCATCGTCGACGACCTTCGCGACCGCGGCGTCCTGCTCCGCGCCGAGACGTACGAGCACGCGTACCCGTTCTGCTGGCGCTGCGGGACGCCGCTCATCTACATCGCGCGCACCTCCTGGTACGTGCGCACCACCGAGGTGAAGGAGCGTCTGCTCCAGGTGAACGACGCCGTCAACTGGTTCCCGGACCACATCAAGCACGGCCGGTACGGCAACTGGCTCGAGAACAACGTGGACTGGGCCCTCTCGCGCGAGCGCTACTGGGGCACGCCCCTGCCGATCTGGCGCTGCGCGGCGGGACATCAGACCGCGATCGGATCGCTCACCGAGCTGGGTGCGCTGGCCGAGCGAGACGTGAGTCACATCGACCCACATCGACCGACGATCGACGAGGTTACGTTCGACTGTCCGGAGTGCGGCGAGACCGCCACGCGCGTCCTCGAGGTGATCGACACGTGGTACGACTCCGGCGCCATGCCGTTCGCGCAGTGGTCGTATCACCCGGAGCTGGGACGCGGCCAGGAGATGTTCGCAGAGCGTTTCCCCGCCGACTTCATCACGGAGGCTATCGACCAGACGCGCGGGTGGTTCTACACGCTGATGGCCGAGGCGGTGCTCCACTTCAACGAGACCGCGTACCGCAACGTGGTCTGCTTGGGCCTTCTGGTTGCGGCGGACGGCAAGAAGATGTCCAAGTCCCTCGGCAACGCGATCGATCCGTTCGACGTGTTGGACCGCCAGGGCGCCGACGCCCTCCGCTGGTGGATGATCACCAGCGGCTCGCCGTCGGCCTCCCGCAGGATCGGCCACGACGTCCTGGACGAGATCGTGCGGCAGTTCCTGCTGACCCTGTGGAACGTGTACGCGTTCTTCGTCACCTACGCGAACGCCGAGAGCTTCGACCCGGCCCAGCCCGCGCCGCCCACGGACGCGCGCCCTCCCCTCGACCGCTGGGCGCTGTCGCAGCTGGCCCGCACGGTACGTGAGGCCCGCAAGGATCTCGAGACGTACGACGCGACCTCCGCCGGCCGGCGGATCGCCGCGTTCGTCGACGATCTGTCCAACTGGTACGTGCGGCGAGCACGCCGTCGTTTCTGGGATCCGGGCGGCGGAGGTTCGAACGGCGCCCGGGCCGCCTTCCACACCCTGCATACCTGCCTGGTCACGGTGGCCCAGCTGCTGGCGCCCTTCACCCCGTTCATCGCCGAGGAGCTCTGGCGCAATCTGGCCGCAGGTCGCGGCGACGCCCCCACCTCGGTCCACCTGTCCGACTATCCCGTGGCCGACGAGGAGGCGCTCGACGACCGGTTGGACGAGGCGATGCGCGCGGCTCGCGGGATCGTCGAGCTGGGCCGGCGGGTACGAGTGGAGACGAGGACCCGGACGCGTCAGCCGCTCGCCGAGGCCGTGGTGCATCTCGCGGGCGACCACGACGTGATGCGCGACGTGCTGGCGCTCGTTGCCGACGAGCTGAACGTGAAGAGGGTGGTGTTCGCGGAGTCAGAGACGCCGTTCGGACGATGGCGAGCCAAACCCAACTTCAAGGTGCTCGGGCCGAAGCTCGGTCCACGGGTGAAGGACGTGGCTCGGCTCCTGGCGAGCGATGACGGGCGTATCGCCGCCGCTCTGGCGCGCGACGAGGATGCGGAGCTCGTCCTCCACGATGGGGTCGCGCTGTCGCTCTCACCCGATGACGTCGACCTGTCGCAGGAGGTCCCCGAGGGCTGGGGCGTGGCGTCCGACGGTGGCATGACCGTGGCGCTCGACCTGGAGCTCACGGACGAGCTCCGTCGCGAGGGGTTGGCGCGCGAGCTGATCCGCGGGGTCCAGGACGCTCGCAAGGCGGCGGGCCTGGACGTGAGCGACCGGATCGCGCTCGGCATCTCCGCGAGCGAACGGATCGCCCAGGCGCTCGCGGAGCACCGCGACGCCGTGGCGGGCGAGACGCTCGCGGTCGATCTGGCGGATCGGGCCCTCGACGGTGAAGCGTTCCGTCAGGATCTGGACGTCGACGGGGAGCCGGTCGCGATCAGCCTGCGGAAGGCGGACGGCCCGAACGCCTGACGACCCCGAGACCGAGCAGCAGCAGTCCGCCCAGGCTCGCGACCAGCGCCACCAGCGCCGGACCGGTCCCGCGCTCGGACAGGAGCCCCACGCCAAGGGCCGCGGCCGCGGCGAGGATCAGGGCGAAGGCGCTCGCGTAGAGGAGGGCGACCGCCGCGGGGCGATCGCCCGAGGTCACTCCTCGCCCCAGAACAGTTCCCTGAGGGAGGGGTCTCCTCCGTCACCTGCCGCCGTCTCGTCGTCGGACTCAGCGGCCGCGACCGATGCCGTGGCGGGTTCTTCCACGCGGATCGGCTCGGTGGGCTTGGGCGCGTCGGCCACCTCGGCGGGCTTGGGCGCGTCGGCGGCCTTGACAGGCTCCGATGGCTCCTCCGGCTTCGCGGGTTCGGCGGCCTGAGGGGCAGGCGCCGGTTTCGACCCTCGACTGGCCTTCGCCATGACCTTGACGGACTCGGCATGGCCCTGCACGAGCGAGGCGAGCTCCTGGAGGAAGTCGCGCTCCTGAGCCAAGAACGCCGCCACCGCCGCCCGCCCGGCGTCGGTGGTTGGTCCGCCGGCCGCCGTGACGGCCTGCTCGCGAGCCTCCCGGAGGATCGTGGCCGCCTCGGCTCGGGCCCGCGCGATGATCTCGTCGGCCTGGCGCGACGTGTCGGCCAGGTCCGGCGCGCCGATCGGCAGTGGCGTCGGCGCCAACGGGAGGCCGCCCGCCGACCGCACCCGCTCGTTATCGTCGGTGAGCTTGGTCATAGCCTCGGTGACCTGATCCAGGAACTCGTCCACGTCGCGCATGCGGTATCCGCCGAAACGTGAGACCCGGAACTCCTTCTGCTGGATGTCGGCGGGCATGATGGTCGTAGACGCCGGCAGGCCGGAGAAGTCCTGCGAGTCGTCCACGACGTCCTTGTGCTTCTTCCTCATGGAACCTCC
>Ga0214473_10011132_pt1 | contig 10568 bp, 2 predicted proteins | sample RVTome_7_FD_203509 | JGI IMG/M metagenome (GOLD analysis project Ga0214473, IMG submission 203509) | Soil microbial communities from uranium-contaminated site in the Upper Colorado River Basin, Wyoming, United States - RVT98D197 | ecosystem: Environmental > Terrestrial > Soil > Contaminated >... | reverse complement strand
TCCGGTACGGCCCGTTAAGAAATCAACTGGTCTCACTGAAGGTGATCACGCCGGCGGGAAAGACTCTCTTTCTCCAAGCAGACGACCCGGAAATCGCTAACTTTCTTGCTACCGAAGGGCAGATGGGAATCATCGTGGAAGCGACGCTCCGTGTTGGGCACCGGCCTTCCAAGTGGTATCCTTTTGCCATACCATTTGAAAAAACCGCGTCTGCCTATGCCTTTGCAAGACAGCTGAGCCACCACCCCTCCATCAAACCCGAAGACCTCGTGGTTTACCATTCCGAGTTTATAAAGGCACTCAAGGCCCAACCGGACGCAGAGATCTCTCTGGAGGACGGAAACTTTGTCATTGTTGCTTTTGACAAAGAGGATCAGGCCCGGGAATTCGAGGCCCTTCTCGATAAGTCGGCCATCTCTCCGGCGGACGGGAAATCGGCCTCCACCCTCTGGGAAAAACGCTCTCTCCCCATGTCCATCAAACCTCTCGGCCCTTCGCTTCTTGCCAGCGAGGTACTCCTTCCGCTGGACCAGGTCGCTCCTTTTCATCAGAAGATTAACGAATGGGGTAAACGTCTTGGTGTGACCTTTTATCCGACCGCTCACCTGGTAAGCCCGGAGGAAGTGCTCTTTTTAGCCATGCTGGCCACCGATCAACGAAAGTCGCTATTTTATGTTGATCTGGTGCTGATCCCCATGATGCTCAGGCTGGCTGTTCAAAAATATAAAGGGAAGCCCTATGGCCTGGGGATATGGAATACGCCTTTTTTGCGAGACCTTTATCCCAAGAAGGAGCTGGGACAGCTCATACAGTATAAAAAGAAAGTGGACCCCGCAGGAATCCTGAACCCGGGCAAATTCTTCGATGCCTCGGGAAAACTGGGTCCTTTTCAAAAGATGCTTTTCCAGCCGGATGTCTTTGACCTGGGGCTAGCGACCCTGCAATGGCTGATGCTCAAGGTTTTCGCTTTTGTCCCCGCTGAAAAACTTCGAAGCCAGGTCACCGTGCCTCCCCAGGGGTTCGAAGCCATCGCTAACGACGTCCTCGCATGCGCCCAGTGCGGAAGCTGCGTTGCCAGATGCCCGGTCTACCGGGCCACCGGAGATGAGACCTTCAGCGCCAAAGGCAAGCTCCTGGCCATGAAACGGGCCCTCGAAACAAACAAGATCGAATTGTCGAAACTTCTTCCCCTCTACTTCTGTCTCCATTGCGGCCGCTGCGACGAGGAGTGCCAGGTCAACCTGAAACATCGCCTCCTCTTTGAACAACTCGAGAAATCCCTTTCCAGCCACATCGATTTTCCCATGGAACAAGTGACAAAATTCGTTGAGGAAGTGGAAAACAGTTCGGACTTCCAGAAGTTTCTTGATGTGGTCCGAACAGGATTCGATCAAAAGATCCAGGAGCAACGTAACACCTTCCCGAAATACCGTGTCCAAATTGACGAGGAGCACTGCATCCACTGCGGGACCTGTGTGGATGCCTGCATGTACAGTGTGCGAAAGAGGGATGAGTTGGATCCCAGGAAGATTAAGATCCATGACGAGGCCCTCTGCCGCGCCTGCGGCGCCTGCCTGGAACGGTGCCCCCAGATCGCCCTGAAAAGGCCTGCCACCTCGGTGGAGCTCCATCCGCATCTCCTTGGCATGGATGACCCTTACTGGAATTTCGATGTGGTCTCCCGCATCGACCTGGAGGCAACAACAGGCAAGATCCCGGTCTCCGGCACGGGGCAGGGAGATCCCCATCGGGGGTTCGGAAATGACGGGATACGCTTCGGACATTTTCACATCGTGGGCCCGGCCCAAAACCTTCTCTACGAAAGCACCGCCGATGCCATCGCCATCGGCCTAGGCCGGCGGCCAAAATACCTTCACTTCGAAGGGGAGAAATTGGAGTCCTCCCCTCCCCGTTTGATCACACTGAAGACCCCCATTCTCCTCGACGTCATGCCGATGGGGGTGAATGATAGACTGCTGGCTTCCATGCTTGAAGCGGCCTCTATCATGGGGACCCGGGTGACACTCCGGCTGGATGAAGTGGAACAATTTGCGTCCGGACTTGATGGGAAGATCGATGCGGTGATTCTGCGGCTGACCGCCGAGGATACGAAGACGCTGCTCGCCGGAAGGGCTTTGCCCCGTGTCCTGAAAGAGCATCCCCCGGGACTGGTTGAAATAGAGATGGACGACCGGCTCCTTAGCCGAATGGACACAGTTCGGGCCCTCTTCCCGGATTCAACCCTTTTCTCGGCAGTCATTAAGATTGAGAATGGAGATGTCGATTCCGAACTTCGGGCTGCCCCTATGCTACAGGAGAGAATGAAAGCCCTGATCGATTCGCCCTTCGATATCCTCTGTCTGACCTCGGATTACAACCCGGAAAAGGGATATTATCTGACTACCGACGGGGTCCCTGCTGTTCACCGGTTCTTAGTCGAGCAAAAGATCCGCCACAGGTTTTCTATTGTTGCTGCGGGAGGCATCCGTTCTGCTGCCGATGCACAGAAGACCGTCCAGCGCGGCGCCAACGGGATAAAGATCGATTGGCCTGTGCTCCTGACCATCGATCCTCAGGCGCGGCAGAAGTTCTTGAAGGGAGAACTTCTCGGGAATGGGCGGGAAGGCTCGGTGCTGGCAAAACGCATCGCCAGCCTGATCCGGGTCTGGAATGTCCAGATCATCGAGGTTCTGGGAGCCTCCGGGTTTAAAGATATCAAGAAGACAGTGGGGGAGGAAAACCGCCTTGTTATCTTCGACGACCTGGAAGAGCGCGTGTACGACATTCTTCACAACCGGTACCGTCTGGAACGAAACAAGGAAAGGAATGAGGCACGGATTCAAAGGGAATCCGGCATGGTTGACCACGGGTGGAAATACAGTGAGCTGAGGGAGATGATCAAACCGACTCTTTCTCCCCACCGGTTTTACGACGTGGACTTGAAGCCCGCTTGTTATCGGATTTTCGATCGCGATTATGTCTGGCCCGCCTCACTCCTTGCTTCCGTCGGCCGCATGGCCTCGGGAGATACAAAGACCCTTCTCCTGAGCCATGTCGAGGAACGGGGAAAACTCGGGGATGGTTTTGACTCCATCGATGTCCTGTTTAAACGTCCTGTGGATGACCTTCCAGAGGAAAAGATAGACGAGGTATTCACCGGCCTTCAACTCACACCCTCGCTCAGGCTGAAGGCGCCCTTCCTCGGAGCCGGAATGTCGATCGGTTCCATCGGTCCGGGAACCTGGCGCGCCCGCGTCCTGGCCACCCGTGCCCTGGAGACTCAGCTGGATACGGGCGAGGGAGGATACCCTACTCAGTTTGTCCTTGATTCGAAATGGAACCCCCTTGACTTCACCGATGGACAGGTGGCCCTGCTGGGAAAGATCATGGAGGAGAGAAAGCTTCTCCCGGTTCAAAAGTTGGCTGAGCAGCTGGACCGGGACTTCTATGAATCGCCCGAATACCAGGAGATATTGGCTGTTCTGAAAAAATATCCGCCTTCGATGAAGATTCAATTTGTGCCCATCGTTACTTCTGAAGATGAGGCGTATGTCTCGACTCAACTCAAGACAGGGCTTTTCGGAGTCACCAAAGAGACCATTCGCAAGGCCCGTCGGGTAGTGATCGCTTACAGCCAGGGGGCGAAGCAAGGCGTGGGAGGCCACCTCCTCGGGAGGAAAGTCTTTGGCCTGGTGTCGAGACTCCGGGGAGTTGCCGAAGGGGTGAGTCTCATCTCTCCTTTCCCTTTCCACAACTGTTATTCCATCGAGGATGTGAAGGCCTTTATCGATGCGGTGAGGATGATCAACCGCCGGGTGCACATCTGTATCAAGGTCTCTCCGTCGCCTGATATCGAATTTATCGTCTCCGGACTGGCCCGCATTGCGAAAGACAATCAAATGATGATTGAAGTCTGGCTCGACGGACCTCGGGGTGGAACAGGGGCTGCACCGGACATCATCAAGGGCCAGATGGGTATGCATATGGAGTATGCTATTCCGATCTGTCATGAGAAACTGATGGATGACGGTCTGAGAGATCATGTGGTCTTCATGGGAAGCGGCGGTTTCCGGACCTGGGGAGACATCATCAAGGGAATCAGCCTTGGACTCGACGGTGTTGTCCTCGGGACCGCTGACCTGGTGGCGATCGGATGTGTCCGGGACCGAAACTGCGAATCCGGATGCAGAAGCGGCATCTCCACGGTAAATCCCAATATGCAGTTGCTCCGCGATGTGGGGCTGAATGCCCGGCAGATCGTGAACTTCCGTGCGGTCTTACAGGCCCAGGTGGCGAAGGCCATTGCAGCATTAGGACTTCAGGATATCCGCGACCTCCGGGGCCGGTATGACTCAATCAAATGGCCTCTTCTTGAGGGGAGGGTCCAAAAACGCAGGGAGCAACGCAGGGGAATTGCGGTTTCTCCTCAAGTCAAAGTTGAAATGGACGTGGAACCCCATATCCCCGAACCATTCGTCTCCTCTTCGCCTCAGTCTCCCTCCGATTGCGGGGTTGCTGCCATCGTCTCGAACCACTTCATTCCAAGTCATGTCATGGACCTGATGCTGGACCGGATGGCCAACCGCGGCATGGATGGTGTTGGAATCTGGAAGGGTGGATGTTATTCCCATCGTCTGGATCATTACGCGCTCCATATTCTGGTGAAGGGTCTTTCCCAAGAAGCGGTCGAGACCGAGCTTCTATCCTCCAATCCCGGCCTGCAGCCGGGTGAGATCCGGCTGAGAGCCAGGCAGGAAGTTCTGGTTAAGCGCCGGGCCATGATGCAGGAACTCATGGAGAAGTATTTCAAAGGGCTTGAGCTGGAGGATTTCGATGGCAATCTCGAACGATGTCGTATCCCCTACCGCCGGGATGGCCAGGGCGGGGAAAAAGATTTCCGGTCTTTTGGAGATAAGGACCCCGGTGACGTTTTCCGGTTCTTTGCCAGGGTGATGCGGGAAGAATTGAATCGCTTCATCGGAGAGGACCTTTTGGAAGATTTCATCTGGCCTCCCCTTCAACTCCGTTACGCCGACATCACGGCTGAAAATTACAGGAACTCAGCGGAGTTCCTCCAGGAGGCCGAGGACGAGTATATCTACCGGCTCTCACGAAAGATCACTTTCGAGAACTACGTGCAAGGGCAGAAGAAGAAGTCGGCCGTTCTTTCTTGCGGAAAGAACTCCGGCTGCTGGAAGAGTGACGGCGGGCACATCCCCTGGGAGCTTCCGGATGCGCCTGTCAACGTGATTCACCGCCGGCTCGCTACGGGCTCGGTGGTAGATCAGATGAACTCCCATCCTTTTGCGGAGCTTCATACCGCTTTAACGCATAACGGGGAAACGACCAACTACCGGACCATGGTCAACCGGGTATCCCAGTTCAATCTAACGCCTCTGGCCCAGACCGATACGGCGGTAGCCTCCCTCAAACTTCACCTGATCAGTCAGTACCTCCACTATCCTTTCGATGCGCTGGTAGAGTCTTTTTCACCCACAACGGGGTGGAACCTGACCCAGCTGCCGGGCGAGACCAGGCAGCGTTTTGAAAGGGTGCAGGAAGTTGAACTTGAAAGCGCCCCGGACGGTCCTTACCAGTACCTGTGCGGCCGCATCGATCCTTACCGAAGAGTGATCGAGCGGCTCGACATCATCGACCCATCGCTGCTGCGTCCCAATGTAGCGATGCTCTACGACGATGGGGAGAGCTTCGTAAGCATCATCTGCTCCGAGAAGCAGGGTTCCGACGCGGGAATGGAAGAGCTTCACCGGTTGGGGATTGTGAAGAGTCCTGTTCCCGCATTAACCTTCACTGTAAAAACGGGCATGCTCAGCAGGGTCTTTTATGATGGGAGTGGAAGGATCATTGGCCATGAAGTGCTCGACAAATCAGGCAATCCGATCGTCATTCCTTCCGGAAAACTGCCTTCCGAAGATATTCCCCGGACTCCCGCGGTTTTTGGTGAAAAGAAAGATTGGCTCCCTGCCCCTTCCGCTTTTTTCCGGGACCGGTTGCCGGCATGGAGTTTCAGCGAATGGCAATCTGCGCTGAAAAAATTGTCGGACGGTTTTTCACCTTCGGAATCGGTTGAAGAGCTGACCCGCATGGGTGATCACTTTCATGGCTGGGAAACGGGGGGAAAGGACAGGGGCTCACTCTCGAACATGATCCGAGAACAGTTATTCGCTGTGCTGGACCGCGTTCCCGGCATTCATGAACGCCAGAACGGGATGGCCCGCGTCACCCTGACGAATGCCGGAAGGCTTGAAAAACCCAAAAACAGAGACCAGGTGCTTGTGGTGGATGCCCGGGGTTTTCGACCGGAGGGAGTAGATCCCCTGAAGGCGCTAAGCTGCTTCCTGGATCACACCCATCAAACCGGATGGAGAAGATTTATCGTTTACCGGGCGGAAGGACAGCGGGGGATCGGCATGGGCATTGGTTCGGGTCCGACGCCGGATACAAGAATAGATGTCTACGGAAGCCCTGGTGAATATTGCGGGGCCTTTAACATGGGCGCTTACGTGCGGGTTCACGGCCACGCCCAGAATTTTACAGGCATGGTTATGCACTCCGGAGTTCTTGAGATTCATGGCGATGTGGGAAAAGTAACGGGATATGCAGCCAAAGGGGGTGAATTCCATATTCTCGGTAATGTAGTGGACCGGGGCTGGGTCTGTGCGGTGAGCGATCCCAGAAGTCAAGGTTTGAAAGTGAACATCGTGGGAACTGCTTTCGAACACCTCTGCCAGGCCCTCATGGGTGGAACCGTCATGATGCTCGGTCTTTATCGGGGATATGACGGAATACTTCACAGGCTCCTTTCTCCTTATAGCGGGGCTAAAATCCTGGCGGGGGCATCGGCAGGAGAAGTGATCTTCTATGATCCGGCTCGCAGATTGGAAGAAGCCCAATACCAGGGATGCATGAAACATCCCGTGGATGAGAAGAAATGGAAAGAGATCGTTGAACGACTGCTCGACTTAGAGAGTCGGTTCAGCCTTGGGTTCAGAAGAAAAAATGGCCATCTTACCGCTGATATCGACGGGAAGCCCGAAGACATTTTACCGGAGCATTTCCAGTGGATTCGGCCGAAAGGAGAACTGGAAGGCTATCATTAGTGGTTCACACTAAATCCGAAATCCGAATATCGAAATCCGAAACAAATTCGAATATTAAAAAACAAAACTTCTTTTGTTTAGATTATTCGAATTTCAATCATTCATGCCTGTTTCGAATTTCGTGCTTCGAATTTCGAATTCTTGGTACATGAATGGGCAGGGGAAAAAACCACCCGCCGGTGCCTAACCTGATGCGGAAGAAGGTTTTGAGGAAAACTCAAAGAAGAGTTTAATCCCCTGGGCGATGTTGCCTTTCCCCTGCCCTCTCTTAACATCACTTTTTAAAATAAAACCAAAAACTCTGTCAAGGCGATTGCCATTCAAATTTGGCTTGAAATTCCCTGATATAATTGATAGGATGTTAGCAAAAAGGGAGGTAGGAGGCCATGGCTGTCCGAATAATCATCGACCGAAAAGTGAAAAAGGGAAGAGAGGCGGATTTTTCAAGAATGCTCAGGGAGTTAAGGTCGAGTGCCATTGTTTTGAAAGGTTACATTTCGGGGGAAACTCTACGTGCAGCGGATGATCCCCAGAATTATGTTGTCATTTCGACCTGGCAGAGCCTCGATGATTGGAAAAAATGGGATAAGGACCCAAAAAGAAAGAAGATTCAAACCAAGATTGAAAAAATGATGGCGCGGCCGACTAAAACGAAAGTCCTTGTCTATGCCTAAGGTTCCATTTTAATTTATCTGCAATTCAGAGAGATTTCTGAAAAAGTCCAGAAATCTCTCTATCTCTTGACAAGAATTTATTTTTTATGATAGGGTTCGTTTTAAAGTTATGATCAAACTAATGAAAAGAATCTGGGGACCCTCGACCCTGGTGAGACAGGTTCGGGGGTCTTTTTTTATGGGGTGAATACAATCCCTTTCCAATATGCACCCAGATTTTCTACGTAGCGCCCCCATTTACTGGGGGCGGATTGACCGTTCCGGTAAAACGGAACGCTACAGAGAAAGGAATTTAATGAAACCTGAAGAAAAAGCCCTCTTGGCACTGGAAGACGGAACCGTATTGGAAGGACGGTCCTTCGGTTTCCCGGGGGAGAAAACAGGGGAGGTTGTCTTTAATACCAGCATGGCAGGCTATCAGGAAATCCTCACCGATCCTTCCTATAAGGGTCAGATTGTAACAATGACTTATCCCCTCATCGGTAATTATGGAGTTAACGAGGAGGATGTCGAATCCCAGGGGCCGAAGGTGGAAGGGTTCGTTGTAAAAGAGAATAGCACTATTTACAGCAGTTGGCGCGGGCATCAATCCTTGTCGGATTATCTGAGACGTCACCGTATTATGGGTGTGGAAGGGATCGACACACGGACCCTCACAAAACACATCCGGGTCGCTGGAGCCATGAAAGCCATTCTTTCCACCGAGGATCTCGACCCCCACCGGCTTATCCGGAAAGCAAAGGACTCTCCTGGTTTGATCGGACGGGACCTTGTTAAAGAAGTCACGTGCGAGACGCCTTTTGAATGGACCTCTTCCCCTGACCCTGAATTTATTAAGCTCAGTTCCCGTCCCGCAACCACCGGTTATCGTTTTAAAGTGGTCGTCATGGATTTTGGGGTCAAATATAATATCCTCCGCTCCCTCCGGGATTGGGACTGCGAAGTGATCGTCTTGCCGGCTTCCTCTTCAGCGGAAACCATCCTCTCCCATCATCCCGATGGAATCCTTTTATCAAACGGGCCCGGAGACCCGGAGGGTGTCCCCTATGCGATTGAAACGATCCGCCGGCTCCTCGGGAAAAAGCCCATCTTCGGCATCTGTCTGGGCCACCAGCTTCTGGGGTTGGCTTACGGCGGAAGGACGTTTAAATTGAAATTCGGCCATCGGGGAGCCAATCAACCGGTTAAAGACCTGAAAACGGGCAAGGTCATGATCACCTCGCAGAATCATGGGTTCTGTGTCGATATGCGCTCCTTGAATCCGGACGAAGTGGAACTTACCCAGATCAATCTGAATGACCAGACCCTGGAAGGAATGAGACACAAGACACTTCCAATCTACTCGCTACAATACCACCCTGAAGCGTCTCCGGGGCCTCACGATACTCAAAACCTTTTCAGCGAATTTATCATGATGATGAAGCGACACGCTCATGCCAAAAAGGACTGATATCAAGAGAATTCTTATCATCGGGTCGGGACCGATCGTCATCAGCCAGGCCTGCGAATTCGATTACTCGGGCACTCAGGCCTGTAAAGCCTTGAGGGAAGAAGGATTTGAGGTCGTCCTGGTGAATTCCAATCCCGCCACCATCATGACCGACCCCGAGATGGCTGACTGCACCTACATCGAGCCGATCACTCCCGAAATCCTGGAGAAGATCATCGCCCGCGAGAGGCCGGACGCCCTCCTGCCGACCCTGGGAGGGCAGACGGGACTTAATGTTTCCGTCGCTCTCTATGAGTCCGGGGTCCTTCAAAAATATGGCGTCCAGATGATCGGGGCCAAGTATGAGGCCATTAAAAAAGGAGAGGACCGGAGCCTCTTCAAGGAATCGATGAGAAAGATCGGCCTCGACCTTCCCAGGAGCGGGCTGGCCTATTCTCTGAACGAGGCCATGGAGACTGCAAAGAAGATCGGATTCCCCCTGATCGTCCGACCCAGTTTCACCCTTGGGGGGACAGGGGGAGGCGTCGCCTACAACATCGAAGAGTTTGAAGGGGTAGCTGCCCGGGGTCTTGAATGGAGCATGGTGAATGAGATCCTGGTGGAAGAGTCGGTCCTCGGGTGGAAGGAGTTTGAGCTGGAGGTCATGAGAGACCTGAACGACAATGTCGTTGTTATCTGTTCTATTGAGAATTTTGACCCCATGGGCATTCACACCGGAGACAGCATCACTGTCGCCCCAGCTCAGACTTTAACCGACAAAGAATATCAGCGGATGAGGGACGCGGCAATCCGCGCCATTCGGGAAATCGGTGTCGAGACAGGCGGTTCAAATATCCAGTTTGCCATCCATCCCGGAGACGGGCGGATGGTCATCATTGAGATGAACCCGAGGGTCTCCCGTTCCTCTGCGCTGGCCTCCAAGGCGACAGGATTTCCCATCGCCAAGATAGCTGCAAAGCTGGCCGTAGGATATACCCTTGATGAAATTCCCAATGACATCACCAAGAAGACACCCGCTTCTTTTGAACCGACTATCGACTACTGTGTGGTCAAGATTCCGAGATTTGCCTTTGAAAAATTCCCCGGGGCGGATACAACGCTGACGGTTTCGATGAAGTCCGTGGGTGAAACCATGGCCATCGGCCGGACCTTTAAGGAAGCCCTTCAAAAAGGGCTTCGCTCCCTGGAAATCGGGAGGTTCGGCCTTGGAGGGGATGGCAAAGACAGATTCCCCTACCCTTCCGAGATCCCCAACGAAATGAATCGGCTGCAAGCCCTGGAAGAAGTCAGGAAGAAACTGGTGGTACCGAATGCGGAGCGTAT
>Ga0214473_10011131_pt1 | contig 10569 bp, 7 predicted proteins | sample RVTome_7_FD_203509 | JGI IMG/M metagenome (GOLD analysis project Ga0214473, IMG submission 203509) | Soil microbial communities from uranium-contaminated site in the Upper Colorado River Basin, Wyoming, United States - RVT98D197 | ecosystem: Environmental > Terrestrial > Soil > Contaminated >... | reverse complement strand
CTCATGACGGAGAAAGAACGCAATGAGTATCGCGAGCGCATGCGCCGCGCGAAAACCGAACAGGAGCGGGAGAAGATCCGCAACGAACACCATGAGCGGATGCTCGCGCGCGCGAAAGAACGAGGCGTGAAAATTCCGGAGGAGCCGCCGGCGAAGGGTCGCGGTATGGGTCCCGGCGGCGGCATGGGGCCGGGTGCAGCTGGAATGGGACCTGGTGGGGGCGGTAAAGGCGGCGGTCCGAGACGCTAAATCAGACGACAGTTTAAAGCGCACCGGCTGAGAGGGCTTCGGCTCCCTCAGCCTGACGGCAACTGGTAGATTCGCCGCGCATAAAAGTGGAGTTTAAACAACTTCGCCTGAGCGTTGACCAGGATTTTGACAAACCTGCCGAAAATCATCGCCAAGCGCGCTGATCCAACGAAAATTCTCCGAGGGAAGGCGATGAGTTCCGCCCAATCAAAGAGGCGCAGCCAGCACCGGGAAGCACTTTTCTCCTGCCCGAAGCAACGATCGCGCGATTTGTCCAGAGGGAAAGAGTTTTGAGCCTTGCGCAGTACGCTATCAGAGATACATTGGGGGTGTCTTTATATAGATAACGTTGCATTTGCCATTCGATGGAAGGAGATTTCTCATGAGTTTCCGGAAAATTCTTGTGGCGGTGGACGAGAGCGCGTTTGCGGCGCGTGCTGCCGATATCGGGTTCGATCTGGCGCGTTCACTCGGGGCTGAGGTGGCAATTATTCATGTGGTCGATCCCTCAGTTGTCGCTTATGCTCCCGAGGGTGGGATTCCGGCGAGCGAGCTAATCGCCCTGGCTCAGCAGGATGGTAAACGACTCCTTGCCGCGCACGGTCAGCGCGCCGCGTTGCAGCCGGTGCCTCTGGAATTCATTCATGTCGGCAAGCCGGCGACCGAGATCGTGAAGGCAGCTAAAGACTGGCCCGCGGACCTCATCGTCGTCGGCAGTCATGGGCGCGGGGGAGTCGAGCGCCTGCTATTGGGCAGCGTCGCCGAGGCGGTGATGCGCCACGCTTCCTGTCCGGTTCTGGTCGTTCGCGTAGAAGAGTGAGCCCGCTCGCTAAACTGCCGGGACGGAGCAACCCATCCGCACCGGCGCAGACCGCCTTTGAGACGCTAGCTTCTCTCGGTGCCACGGTCGAGGCTGGTCTTCCCGCCGCCGTTGCGACGGCACGGCTGGCTCAAGTGGGGCCGAACGAAGTTCCGGAAAGGCGAGACCACCCGCTGGTTCGCTTCGCGTGGAAGTTCTGGGGCCTTTCCGCGTGGATGCTCGAGCTCATTGTCCTCATATCCTTCATCCTGAAAAAACAAGCTGACCTGTGGGTGGCGCTTTCGCTGCTCTTGGTGAATGCAGTGCTGAGCTTCGTTCAGGAGCAGCACGCCTCGACGGCGGTGGCTGCGCTGCGGGCGCGGCTCCAGATCATGGGACGCGTGCGGCGCGATGGGATATGGCAGGCCGTGCCGGCGCGCGTCCTCGTGTCCGGCGACGTGGTACGTGTGCGCGCCGGCGATTTCATTCCCGCGGACATGCAGATCCTGGATGGTGCACTGGGGATCGATCAGTCCGCCCTCACTGGTGAGTCGCGCGAGATCCAGAAGACGAGCGACGATGCCGTGTATTCGGGTTCGCTGGTCCGGGAAGGTGAAGCGACAGCCGTTGTAGTCGCGACCGGCGTGAGGACTTTTTTCGGACGCACCGTGCAACTCGTCGAGAGCGCGCGGCCGAAGCTCCACGTTGAGGAGGTCATTACCCGCGTCGTGAAGTGGTTGTTTGTTATCGTCGGCGCCCTGGTCTCCGTCGCCGTGATCGCGTCACTGATCGAAGGCTTCAGCTTCTTTGAGATTCTGCCGCTTTCGCTCGTGCTGCTCATGAGCGCGGTGCCGGTGGCGCTGCCGGTGATGTTTACGGTGAGCATGGCGGTAGGCGCCGTCGAGCTGGCGCGCCGTGGCGTCCTGATCACAAGACTCAGTGCCGCCGAGGATGCAGCAAACATGGACGTCCTCTGCGCTGACAAGACCGGGACACTCACGGCGAATCGGCTGTCGATCACCGGTGCGCTACCGGAGCCGGGATTCACCGAAGCCGACGTGCTGCGCTACGGTGCGCTTTCGTCGAACGAAGCGAATCAGGATCCGATCGACCTCGCGTTCTTGCGCGCCGCTCAGGAGCGGAAGCTGCTCCAGGGTACGGAGAGAACACTCTCTTTCGTACCCTTTTCGCCGCAGACCCGCAGGACCGAAGCGCTTGTCCAAATCAAAGATGGCACCGTTCGGGTTATAAAGGGCGCGGTGGAGACTGTGGCGGAGGTTGCCGGTCTCGATGCTGGGCCGCGCGCAGCTCTGCGGGCAAGGGCGAACGACGAAGCTCAAAAGGGTTTTCGCATCCTCGCCGTGGCCTGCGCGCAAGGAGAAGGACTTTTTCGGCTCGCAGGTGTCGCGATGCTCTACGACGCGCCGCGCGCTGATTCGCGCCGCCTCATCGATGAGCTGCGGGCGCTTGGCGTCGGCGTCAAAATGCTGACCGGCGACGCGCTCCCAGTTGCTCGCGTGGTTGCACAGGAATTGAACCTGGGTGAAATAGCTCGCGCCCCCGACCTCAAAGCTGCGCAGAGGCAATCAGAAACGCGTGCCGCCGAGTTGGCTCATAACTACGGCGGATTCGCGGAGGTGTTCCCGGAGGATAAGTTTCTGGTGGTGAAAAGTTTGCAGGCCGCCGGTCATGTCGTCGGCATGACCGGGGATGGCGTAAACGACGCGCCCGCCCTGCGCCAGGCGGAAGTCGGAATCGCCGTGAGCGGTGCGACTGATGTGGCCAAGGGTGCCGCGAGTGTAGTCCTAACGACGGAGGGATTGGCGAACATCATCGATCTGGTGAAGAATGGACGCGCCATCTACCAGCGGGTGCTCACGTGGATTATTAACAAGGTGAGCCGCACGATCCTGAAAGCAGGGTATGTAGTCGTCGCGCTTCTGGTGACCGGAAAGTTTGTTATCTCCGCACTGGGTATGGTGCTGCTCGTATTTATGACCGACTTCGTCAAGATCGCGCTCTCGACGGACCGCGTGCGGCCGTCGCAAAAGCCGGAAACTTGGAACATCGGTCCACTGGTTGCGGTGGCCGTCGTTTTGGGACTACTCATGCTAGTCGAGGCCCTGGGACTTCTCGCCATCGGCTGGCATGGATTCGACCTCGGTCATCACGACGGGCAACTTAGGACTTTCGCCTTCCAGACCCTGCTCTTTTTTGCGCTGTTCTCCCTCTTATCGATTCGCGAGCGGCGCGCGTTCTGGGCCTCGTCTCCGAGCTTGCTGCTCGCCGCGGCGCTCGCTGGCGATGCCTGTGCGGGGGTAATGATCGGCATCTACGGATTGGCGGAACTCGCGCCGCTCCCGCTTGGCCAGACAGCGGTCATTATAGGTTATGCACTTGTCTGCTCTTTAGTCGTCAACGACTTTGCGAAGGTGGCGCTGATCGCTCGTCAACAGAATCCAACTAGGGCCGCTTTACGTTGCTGGAAGTAACGCTTGGTTCGCGGTGCTGCCGCTCCGGGCTTTTATCCACCGATGGGCTCGACCCGAATTCTCGCGTCGACGATCAAGCAACCCTGCCCCGGCGGTAGCGCGATGATCGGATTCAAGTCCAGCTCGGAAATCTCCGGGACTTCTTCCACGAGCCGGGCGACCCGGAGGAGAAGATCTTCGATAGCGGGAATATCGGCCGGCGGATGGCCGCGGTAACCTTCCAACAGGGGATAGCCGCGTATGCCGCGAACCATCTCGGCCGCGTCTCGGTCGGTAATCGGCGTGACGCGAAAGCAAACGTCCTTCAGAATTTCGACGTGAATGCCGCCCAGGCCGAATGCAATCAAAGGCCCGAATAGAGGGTCTTGGGTGACTCCCACCATCAGCTCGACGCCGCCGCTGATCATCGGTTGGACCAACACGCCGTCGAAAGCATCCAATTTGTTTTCTTTGACGAGCCGGCCGCGGATCTCGTCGAAGGCCTTGACGACGGTGTTCGCATCTTGAAGATTCAACTGCACGCCGCCGAATTCACTCTTGTGAACGATTTGGCGTGACGCCAACTTCAGCGCCACCGGGAAGCCGATATCCTGGGACAGAGCCGCGGCCTCTTCCGCCGTCCGGCAGATGCCGGCGCGCGGCAGCGGCAAGGCGAAGGCAGACAGCACGCTGCGCGTTTGTTCAGCGGAAAGCCAACCGGCGCCGCTTTCCTGCAGGGCCGTTCGGCACAGGGCGCGGGCGGATTGGGGCTGAATATCATCGAAGTCGGGAACGACGCCGGCCGGTTGATTGCGCCACTCGGCGTAACGCGAGAGCTTTCCCAACACCCGCGCGGCGTTTTCCGGAAAAGCATAATTGGGTAGTTGTTCGCCGCTCCCCCGAATGGGCATTCCGGCATGCGCCTTGTCCATGATACAGGTGAGCACGGGCTTGCTCTGGGCGCCGGGCGGCCGCGCCGCGCTGACGCCTGCGCAAATGGCGCGGCCAATCGCCGCCGTGTCAGCCAGACCCACGTGGATCGTCAGGACGATCAGCGAATCCACTTCCGGCGCGGCCAGCAGGATTTCGGTGGCCTTGCGAAAATCTTCGACGCCGGCTGAAGCGATCATGTCGACCGGGTTAGCGACGCTGGCAGTTTCCGGCAGGAAAGTTCTTAGTTGGTTTTTGCTCGCGTCGGCGAGTTCCTGGACCGAAAGTCCGGCCGCTTCGCAACTGTCCGCACAAAGAATGCCGAGGCCGCCGGCGTTGGTGAGGATCGCGACCCGGCGGCCCGCCGGCAGCGGCTGCAAACTCAGCGCCGCGGCGACGTCGAACATCTCGTCGAGAGTTTCGGCGCGTATGACTCCCGTTTGGTGAAACAACGCGTCGACGGCGGTGTCGCTTGCGGCTAAGGCGGCGGTGTGGGAGCCGGCGGCGCGCCTCCCGGCGCCCGTTCGTCCCGCCTTCACCGCGACGATCGGCTTGTGGCGGCTGACGCGATGGGCGATGTGCGCAAATCGGCGCGGATTGCCGAAGGATTCCAGGTAGAGAAGAATGACACCGGTGTTCTTGTCCTCCTCCCAAAATTGCAGCATATCGTTGCCGGAGACGTCCGCCTTGTTGCCGACGCTGACAAAACTCGAAAGGCCCAACTCCCTTTCGCGCGCCAGTGAAATGATGGCCAAGCCCAGCGCGCCGCTTTGGGAACAGAACGCGACGCGACCGAAAGGCGGAAAATCGGGCGCGAAGGAGGCATTCAAACGCACCGCCGGATCGGCATTGAGGAGGCCCATACAATTGGGCCCGACCATGCGCATGCCGTAGCCGCGGATTTTTTCCAGCAGACGATTTTGCAACTCGCGTCCGTCAGCGCCGGATTCGGCGAACCCGGCGGTGATCACGATCACCGCTCGAACACCGCGCGCGGCGCAGTCATCGATGACCTGCAAGACGGCGTCCCGCGGAACCGCGACGACGGCGAGATCCACGTTCTGCGGCAAGGATCGAAGGGAGGGATAAGCCGTCAAGGAGGCGATCGTGGATGCCTGGGGATTGATCGGATAAATCGGTCCTCTGAAGCCGTTGGCCGTGAGGGCGCTGAGAATCCTACCGCCGATATTGGCCGGATTGCGCGACGCTCCGATAACGGCGACCGCGCCGGGTTGAAAGAAGGGCAGCAGCGACGCTGTGGTCAAAACGCGATCGCGCAGCTCGGCCCGCGCGACGCTGGCCTCGCTCGGGATGACCGACAGATCAATCTCGATATAGCCGCCGTCCGCCTTGGTGCGGCAGGCAAATCCTGAATCGCGGAACACGTCCAACATAGCCCGGTTGTCGAGCATCGTGACGGCCCAAAACTGGCGAAATCCGTTGGCCGCCGCCAGCAAAGCCAGCCGCTCCAAGAGCAGGGTGCCGATCCCCTTGCCCTGAAATGCGTCGTCCACCGTGAGCGCGATCTCCGCGGTAGTCTCATTGCGAGCCATATAAGTGCCGGCGGCGATGATGCGCGCCTGCGGTTCGGCAAGCCGGGTTACGATCAGGCTGAGGGACGCGCGCGGATTTGAAGAATCGCAAAATGACTCGATTATCTTCGCGCTCGGTACCGTCCGGCCGAAAAACCGCTGGATCTTCGACTCATCTGAAAGGGAACCAAAGAACGCAGTCAGCGCTACCTTGTCATCCGGTCGCGTTGTTCTCACCGTTGCGGTCGAGCCGTCGCGCAGGATCAAACGCCCCGAATCCGGTGCGTCCTGGTAGGGGAGGGGAATATAGCGCGGCCGAACGCTTCTCACACATTTTAACTAGGCCCTCGCGCGCTGTTTTTCAAGGAAGGTGCAGGCTGGCCAAACGGCACGCATTAAGCAAATATGTTCACAGCGACCTGGATGGCGCGTCGTAGATGCTAGAGGCGTCGATTGTTCTGTAACCTGGCGCAATGCCCCTGTGGTCGAGACCATTGCGCGAGGAGTCAGGGAATCTTACATTCTCCGATCCAAACTCCGATCTTGAATCGCCTCGGCGATATGGGCGGATTGGATTTCTTCTAGCGGGCGAGCCGCGCTTCAATATCCTCGATGCGGGACTGGAGCGCGGTCACCTGTTGCTTTAGCTCGGCCAGGTCGCGCGCGAGGATCTCGCGCTGCCCGCTCTCGTCGACAAGGCGTGCCTCTATCCGGCGCAGCCCCTGGGTGATCGCCTGATACTCTTGCTCGAGGCGATCGAGTCGGCGGTAGATCTCGTCGAAGTGGCCGAGCATCTCGCGCCGCAGTTCGGCAATCTGCCCGTCGACCTCGTCGAATCGCCGGTCGACCTGGTCGAAACGGCCGGCAATGTGATTGAATTGGCGGTCGACCTGCTCGAAGCGCTGGTCGACTTTATCGAAGCGGCGGTCGATCTCAGTGAACTGCCGTCCGAGGAACTCGACCAGTTGTTCGTACTCGCTCGGAGACATGGACTAATGACTATCCCAGGCGCAGGCCCGACGCAAGCGTATCCGCCGGTTGACAGACTACGCGCTAAACGCACAACCTCTGCTTCCTGTGTTGCCTCCTGTTCATATATTCAAGGCTCAGCCAGTGAGAATGCTGGCGTCGAGCACTTCGAAACGGACGCGAGGATAGCGAGCGCGCAAAGTGCAGCGCGACCACTTACTTTCCAGTTGCCGGAGGGTGTTCTTCTTTTCACCGGCGGACAAACTCCGCCATTTTACTTCGGCGACGAACAATCGTTTGGCGTCATTCGGGTCCGGCGCGACCAGATCCAGTTCGATATCGCGCTCCCAATACCGTTGACCACCGGATAACCGTGCCCGGCAGAAGTCTTCAAACACCGTGGCCGCGTGATCATGAATGAGTTTGCGCTTTTGCGCGGTCGCGTAAGTGCGCCACAAGGTCTGGTGCGGCGAATAGACCCGGAACCAGAAACGCATCGTCGGGTCATTAATGCGATAGAGGGTTTTTTTGGTGGACCGGACGCTTTCACCGAACGGCAGCTCGCGCGTCAGGATGGATGCGTCCAGCAACTGTTGCAACAAGCGCGACAGGTTGGTCTGTGCGGTCCCCAGCCTGGCCGCGATTTCCGAGGGTCGCTCCGCGCCCCGGCCCACTGCTTCGAGCACGGCGACGGCGTTCAAGCCGATGACGCCTTCGTCGCGCAGGATCCGTTGCGGCTCCTGTTCCATGTAGGGCGCGTAATCGAAGTAGAGCGATTCCGCGAGCGCCACGGCATCCTGCCCCGCTTCGACGAATTCCCAATACTTAGGGATGCCGCCGACACAGGCGAACTTCTCGAACGAATCCGGGTCGCGGGGCCGAAGGTCGCAGGCGTCGCAAAACGCGGGGTAGTCCATTGGCTGGACCTGAAGGAGCTTTCCCGCGCGGCCGTAAAGCGGCGCCGCCCGGTGGAGGAAGAGATCATTCATCATGCGCGTGCTCGAACCCGCCACGATCAGCAGGCAGCCGCGCGGCAGCGAATGGTCCAGCCACTTCTGCAACTGGCTCGGCAGCGACACGTCCACCGCCGTCAGGTAGGGAAATTCGTCCAGGCACAGCACCCAGCGCCGCTTTTGCAGCGCGAGGATCTCGAGCAACTCCGGCCAGGTCTTGGGGACAATCTGCGTTTCGAGTTGCGGGCGGAGGTCGGCGAAGACCTGCTGAATCTGCAAGTCTCGCTGCGCCTCGATGGCTTGGCTGTACAGGCCATCGCGGGGCTGAAGCCACTGACGCAACAGCCGCGTCTTGCCGACGCGCCGCCGGCCAAACACCACCAACAGCCCGCCGCGCTTCGCCGCCGCGTCCAGTTCGCGCAGTTCCGTGTCCCGGTTGACGAATTCCATGTTCACGGCCTGCAGTGTACCAGCACGCTTGATGCCCGTCAAACATTATGCTTGCCGAACATAATCTGCTCGGCACCGGTGAGGCACTCGGAAGCAACTCGGAAGGCGATTGCTTCCGAGTTCAGGTCCGACAGCGGAGGCGAGCGGTCCCGGACGACGCGCTGCAATTCCGTTGTCGTCGCGTCGGCCTGCCGGTTGGTCGAGCCAACGCGCGCATAGACACCCGCCGGATACCCCCGGCCTTGACGTAAAGCGGCCGGCTCGGACTTGGAAAGACCTCCACAGCCAGCACGTGCGGCCGGCGCCAGGGGATGATGGGAATCTCCGGGACGAGACGCGGTTCAATAAAGAGTTTCGGCTTAGCGTTATACCAGAGCCACTCATCCCGGCGGGCGCGCCGCGGCATTATGTGCCCACGCACAAGTGAGTGAGGGGCGGGGGTCGAGGAAAAAGCAATTCGGTTCAAGAGGAGCAAACAGATTAAACGGGGGTACGCGCTTTATGGTGAAAACGTTTCAATTTGTACCCTAGCCGTGGGGGTAGTCGCTTTGGTGTTTTCGAAAGCACGGGCGCAGGACGAGTCAGAGTTGGCGAAGAAGCCGCAAAATCCGGTAGCGGATTTGATCTGTGTGCCGCTGCAGAATAACTTCAACTTCGGCGCCGGATTCCGTCCCAACAAAATGATTTATGTTCTCAATATCCAGCCGGTGATTCCAATCAAACTCAACGACGAGTGGAATTCCATCACTCGCATCGTCATGCCGGTGATTAACCAGCCTTCTTTGTTTCCTACGTTGGGCGGCTTGGTTCCGAGCACGACGGGCACCGGATTTTGTGACTTTAATTGGCGCATGGAAAGTGCTTTTATATCATACCGTTGTTATCTAAGTTTTCTTAGAAAGCGGCCCTCCACGAGATTTTCGGCCTTGAGGCCGCAAATTTTTTCATTGACGGTGCAGACCAACCGGATCGTATTGCGAATCCCCTCGACGTTGAGCTCCGGATTTTGATCGTAAAGAGTAACGACGCGTTCGTATCCTTCGGCTGCGTCCTCGGTTCGGGCCAGACGCAGGCCCTTGGCCAGGCTCCTGGTAACCGCAGTCTTATTGGCGGGGTCCACGATGAAGGCAACGGACTCTTTGAGCGCTCGCAGCATGCTTTCAACCAGGTCGGGTGAGGATTTGGCGAAGCTTCGTAGCGTCATCAACGCCGTTCCCTGAAATGGTATCGGTAGCTTGGCGAGATCGGCAAGAACGCGAAAACCCTGCTTCTCAAGTTGCGAAGCAAAGGTGTAGCCCAGGTACGACCCGTCGATCACATTCGAAGCGATCGCCTGGGCGAGCACCGCTTCATCACCGATGACGCGGAACTTGATATTGTCTTTTTTAACGTCGAGCCCCCAATGGTCGAAGGCGAGCGCGGTGAACATCCACACGCCTCCGCCCATGCTTTGGACCCCGATGTTTTTCCCTCTCAGTTCCGCGGGAGTCTTGATGGCAGGGTTAACGACTATCGTGCCGGTGAGCTTCTTGATCAGGCTCCCTACGTAGACGATATCGAGGCCGCCGGCGACCGCGCCGAGAATGGCGCCGGTCACCGAGCCGTTGTAGAACTGCGACTCGCCGGCCGCCAACGCCGACAGAGACACCGGCCCGCTGCGCACGTGAACGAGCTTTGCGTCGATGCCATGCTTGCGAAAAAAGCCGTAATCCTCGGCGACAAAGAGCGCGACTTCCCTTTCGCTGAAGCTGCCGAAGGTAATGACTGTGGTGCGAGCGGCGGCGGCTTGTGGCTGTCGGGCGGGCGCACAGATAAGGCAGACTAAACAGACAATCCAAAAGAGCGGGTTCTTATTCACGGTTGCCGGCTCCTTCCTCTGGCTATTTGGCGCGGAGCTTTTGATTCGCCGCAACCGAAATGCTGTCGGCTGCTCTCACACCGGCAAGGGCCGATACAGCCCCGCCTTGGCAATGCAATAAATAATCGAAAGATCTCCCACCAGCGACAAGCAGCCCACCAGCGCGAGCCATGCCGCCGAGAGGTCACCGAAGTACGCAAACCCACCGATGCCGATGGGAACGATCAAACCCAGCGCCAGAGCGCCGAAGTAAAACGGTAGCGCGACCCGGCCGAAGAGCATGAGGTTGACCGAACGAAGCGCCGTCATCCCGCTGCCACGCATGACATCTATATAGATCAACACGAGGACGGCCGTT
>Ga0214473_10011130_pt1 | contig 10569 bp, 12 predicted proteins | sample RVTome_7_FD_203509 | JGI IMG/M metagenome (GOLD analysis project Ga0214473, IMG submission 203509) | Soil microbial communities from uranium-contaminated site in the Upper Colorado River Basin, Wyoming, United States - RVT98D197 | ecosystem: Environmental > Terrestrial > Soil > Contaminated >... | reverse complement strand
GCAAGATCACCAACCTGCCCTGGCGGCTCGACGAAAAGGCGATTGCCAAGGTCATCGGCATCCCGCGCACGAAACTTCTGAACGATCTCGAGGCCGCCGCCTACGGCATGCTTCACCTGAAAAACGATGAGCTCTCGGAGCTAAACCGGGGTGCCGAGCCCGCGCGACAGGGGAACATCGCGGTGATCGCCGCTGGCACCGGTCTGGGCGAGGCCATGGTGTTCTGGGATGGTGAACGGCATCGGGTGGTGGCGTCGGAGGGTGGGCATGCCGACTTCGCGCCGCGATCCGACGAGGAGATCGAGCTCCTGAAGTATCTTCGCCAGGAATACCGCGGCCATGTGAGCTACGAGCGCGTGCTCTCCGGTCCTGGAATCTTCAACACCTATTGTTTCCTTCGCGACGCGGGCTACGCGCCGGAGTCGGATGGGGTCAAGGAGAAGCTCGAGAGCGAGGATCCTGGCGCCGTCGTGTCCGAGGCCGGATTGGAGGGCGAAGATGCGTTGAGCGTGCGAACGCTCGAGCTCTTCTCCTCTATCTATGGCGCGGAGGCCGGTAACCTGGCCCTCAAATGTCTGGCGGTGGGAGGCGTTTTCGTCGGCGGAGGGATCGCGCCCAAGGTCCTTAAGGCGTTGAAAGCCGGGCATTTCATGAAGGGGTTCACCGACAAGGGCCGCTTCTCCGATCTGGTGCGGAGCATGCGCGTTTCGGTGGTGTTGAACCCCCGCACGCCCATCCTGGGCGCCGCCCACTGCGCCCTGCGCTTGTGAGCGAGCTCGATCTTCACCAGGATGCCGAAGCGATCTTCCGCGCCGCACTGTCCGCCGCCGATCCGCATCGCCTGCTCCTGAGTAACTCCTTGGTCGAAGGCCACCGCTGGTCCTATCGCGGGGAGCAGGTTGTCGTTTCGTGGGATCTGCCGGCGAGCCGGGCGGCGGGTCGCGTCCTGGTGCTGGGAGCGGGCAAGGCTGCCGCTTCCCTGGCGCTGGCCCTCGAGGAGTCGCTGGGAGATCGCATCACCGCCGGTAGGATCGTCGTCAAGCACGGGCACGGCCTCCCCTTGAAGCGCATCGTCATCGAAGAAGGAGGGCATCCCTTGCCGGACGACGGGGGCCTGGCGGGGACCGTGCGTCTGGTCGCCGATCTCCAAGACACGCGACCCGAGGATCGTGTCTTCTTCTTGCTGACGGGAGGAGCATCGGCCCTCCTGGTGGCCCCTGCCCCCGGTTTGACTCTGGAAGACAAGATTGCGACCACCCGGCTCCTCTTGGGTTGCGGTGCGACCATTCAAGAGGTCAACGCGCTCCGTAAACATCTTTCCGCGGTGAAGGGAGGCCGGTTGGCGGAGCACATTCATCCCGCTCAGGCCATGACCCTCATCGGATCTGGCCCCACCGTGCCCGATCCGTCCACGTTCGCTGAGTGTCGGGAAATACTCGATCGGTACGACCTGAGCGACAGAATTCCGGATGCGGTGCGGCAAAGACTCACCGCCGGGATGGAGGGCCGTGTTCCCGAGACTCCCAAGCCGGGACTCCCGCTCTTCCAAGGGCTTCGCTGGTTGATCCTGGCCAGCAACCGTCACTCGCTGGGTGCGGCGGGCGAGGCATCGTCCCGGCTCGGTTATAGACCCGAGATCTTCGGCTACGACCTGGTGGGCGACACCCACGTTCGGGCTCGCGCCTTCGCTTCTCGGCTCGTCGAGCTTTCGGGTCGAGGACCGACGGCGCTACTGGCGGGGGGCGAAACCACGCTCCGGGTCAAGGGCAAGGGCAAAGGAGGGCGCAATCAGGAGTTTGCCCTCGTCGCCGCTCCAGAGATCGAGGGAAGGAAGGACGTCCTGATTCTCTCGGCCGGTACCGACGGCACGGACGGGCCGACCGACGCGGCCGGTGCTTTCGTCGATGGAGCGACGCTCGCCCGGGCCCGCTCCCTAGGTCTCGATCCCGAAGCCTTCCTGCGGGACAACGATGCCTACACGTTTTTCGACAAGTTGGGCGATCTTCTACGCACCGGTCCGACCGGCACCAATGTCATGGACCTGATGGTGGGACTGACCGCTTAGCCGGAAGTCAGTTGAGGCGGGCCTCGCCAGGGGGAATGTTTCTTATCCGCGCTTCGTTGAGACATTCCTCCTGGATCGCAACCATCACCGCTTCCTGCACCTTCATTTCCTCTTGGAGTCTTTCGCAGTCGATGGCGTATTGAATCCATCCCGGCATGAACTCGTTGATCATGATGCGCGAGCAAGGGATGCGCTCCAGATCCGTTCCGATGGGAAGTCCGTTCACGATCAAGTCCTGCTTCTGGTCGCGATCGGCCTTGGCGGCATCGTAGCGGGACTGGCAGGAGGCGAAGACTCTCGGCCAATCCGACTCCTGCTCTTCTTCCACGGGCGCCGCCGGTGTGGTGGCAGTATCGACCGATTCCGGTTCGGCCTCGCTCCCGGTCACCGAAACGTTGCCTTGAGCCGTAGCGAGGTCCTGGTCCCGAATGACCTTGCTGGCGGGGAGCTTCCGGCGCCGCTCCTTTTCTTTTTCGGCGATCTCGGCGAGGGACTGTGCTGTGGAGACGCTGGCCGTCACTGCCAGGCAGATGAGCACGCATAGTGTGCGCATGGTACTCCTCGAACGTCACATGGTAGCCAGTCCGTGCACCCTCGTCAACAAATCGGAAAGGCGGATGGCGAGGTCGGCACTTCCACCATATGACACGTTTCATGAAACGGCGAGCTCTTCTCGGTGGGTTGTTGCTTGCATTGGCGGTGGCCGCATTTTTTTCTTCACCGGCCGGAGCCGCCAGCCGCAAGACGCCAGCGACCCGATCATCGAGCCGGCAGGATACCTGGGACGAGAAGCCTGTGCCGGCTGCCATCCGACCCAGGATGCACTCTGGCGCGGATCCGACCACGATCTGGCCATGCAAGTCGCCGATCGAGAAACGGTCCTGGGCAACTTCGATAACGCAACCTTCACTCACTTCGGGGTCACCTCCAGTTTCTTCGAATGGGAAGGGAAGTACTTCGTTCGAACCGAGGGACCGGATGGCGATCTCCACGAGTACGAAGTCGCCTATACCTTCGGCGTCCGCCCGCTACAGCAATATCTCGTTGCCTTCCCCGGGGGGAGGTATCAGACGCTGAGCCTAAGCTGGGATGCGCGGCCCGCCGCGGACGGAGGACAGCGCTGGTTCGATCTCCATCCCGACGAGAAGATTGCGCCGGACGACGAGCTCCACTGGACGGCACCCATCGCTCGACGACCCGATTTGAGTCCTCGATTTTGACACGCTCTCGGGCTTCAGACTAAGTTAGCTCGCTCTTGAAAACTCTTCTAAGGTGAAGACTCGATGTTCTACAAAATCGACGCGGCGCGGGGCCTTCGGGACGGAGCCTTCGCTCTATCCGCGGACGGGCAGCTCGGCTGGCCGGAGGGACGCTGAGCCGATGCGGAGGATCGGCCGGTCTGCTCTCGCCGGGATGCTCGCACTGGTTCCCGGTGTAACCCATTCTGAAACGTATCCGCAAGCCGAATCAGCCCCCAGCCGTTCCGAAGAGCTACGGCGGCGGCGGCTGGAAAAGGAAGAAGATCTTCATCCCTACGTGCCGAACAAGATCGAGCGAAATCTCGTGAAGTTCGACAAAGCGGAGACCCCGACCATCCAGGAAGCGAATTTTCGCGGGTTCTACCCCCGGGTGGCTTGGATCGCGCGGGGTTCGGGAATCTCTTTCGGTACACGCTACTGGCAGCGCGATATGAACGGCACGCCCCTGGATCTGGCGGGTGCGGCTTTCTATTCGATCTATGGTTATCAGCACTACGACGTGCAGTTCGGACTGATGCCGCATCGCGGTCGGAAGCTCCCTGGACCTTCCTGGGAGGGGGAAGAGCTCTACCAGCTTGCCGACCCCGAGAGCACCGGCGTGTCCCGGTTCACTCTTTACGGCACCTTCCGCCACCGCTATCTTCCCAGCACCGACTTTTTCGGAGAGGGCCCCGATTCCGAGGTCGAAGATCGCAGCAACTATCTGATGAAAAGCACCGAGACCTACGCGAGAGCAGGGTTCCAGTTCACCAACCATTTTTCGGTGACTCTCAATACCGGATATTGGATCTACTCCCTGGGGCCGGGGACGGACAGTAGCAACCCACCCACCCAACAGATCTTCGATGACGTCACGGCGCCCGCTCTCTCGAGCCCCCCGGACTATTTTCGCTTCGGTGCCAACGCCCTGGTCGACTACCGCGACGAGCCCGGCAATCCCCACCAGGGGTTCGTTCTGGCCGCCGCCGCCATGCGCTCGGAGGATCAAACCGAAGGTGAGTTCAGCTACCACGCCTTGTCGGTCGATGCGCGGGGCTTCATCCCCCTGGGATCGCGCCAGCGGATCCTCGCACTACGTTCCGCGGTCGTCCTGCAAGAGCCGGACCGCGACAACCAAGCGCCCTTCTTCGTGCAACCTTCCCTGGGTGGCAGTCATACGCTCCGGGGTTTCGACAGCTCTCGCTTCCAGGGGCCGAAGGCCATGCTCTACCAGTTGGAGTATCGCTGGGAGGCTTCTCCCATCTGGGAGCTGGCGCTCTTCACCGACGCCGGTACGGTGAGCGATCCCGGGGAAGAGCTGAGCTTCTCCGAGCTCAAGTGGGACTACGGCTTCGGCATGCGGTTCAAGAACTTCCAATCGGTGCTGATTAGAATCGACGTTGCCTGGAGCAAGGAGACCACGCGCTTCTTCCTCCGAACGTCGTCGCCTTTCTGAGAATAAAGTGATGCGGGGACGAGGTACGGGGCTGATGCTTCTAGGCGGGCTGCTCTGCCTCCTGCCGGCTCTTCCCGGCCTGGCCGGCCGGGCCGGCCAGGCGCAGAAGTTCTATCCCGACGATCCGATCCAGCAGGACCACGACGATCTTCCCATCGAGAAACCGGCCTCCATCGAGCTCAGCTCGACCTACGACGTCATCGAGAACTCCTTCGTGAACAAGGTGGAGGGGCCCATTCCGCGGGCAGTGAACGTGAATACCTTCGGTGAGGTTCCCGACTCGAGCTGGTTCACCAACCGGATCGGGGTCCGGCCGATGTCCATCGAAGAGCTGGTTCGAGGGCCCGACCGGGTGGGAGGTCCCGACCTGTCGGAGCCGGTGACGATCATCTCCGGGAAAGTGGGGGGTATCACACCGGGATTGGTGGTGCGAGACCGTCGCGACAACGTCTACTTCCTCAAGTTCGATCCCAGAGCTCACCCAAATCTATCCACCGGTGCCGACGTCATCGGCAAGCTGTTCTTCCACGCCGTGGGCTACAACGTGCCGGAGAATCACATCACCTATTTCCGCATCGATGACTTCACCATCCAGCCGGGGGCGGAGGTCGCACTGTCGGGAGGCCGGCGGGCCCCCCTCGATCGCGGGTACGTCGAGCTCATGTTGGACGGCTCGGCGCATCACCCCGACGGAAGCATTCGGGCGGTGGCGAGCCTTCTGGTGGCAGGGGACATCTTGGGCTCCTTCAAGTTCTACGGGACCCGGAGCGACGATCCCAACGATATCTTTCCTCACCAGCACCGGCGGGAGCTTCGGGGTTACGCTGTTTTTTGCGCCTGGCTCAACCATGACGACTCTCGGGCCATCAACACCATGGACACGTACGTCGAGGCAGAAACGGGTGGAGGATACGTCCGCCACTATCTCATCGACTTCGGATCCGTTCTGGGGAGCGGCTCGGACGTGCTGCGGAACATCGCCCCACAGGATCCGCGCGCCGGCAACGAGTACCTCTTCGAGATCCCGCCGATGCTCAAAACGGCCTACACCTTCGGCATCTGGGAACGGCCGTGGATGAACGTGAAATACGCCTATCCCCAGTACGCCGAGATCGGCAGGATCGAGTCCGATTTCTTCCAGCCCGAGAAGTGGAAGCCCGAGTACCCGAACGCGGCCTTCCAGCGCATGCTCCCGGATGACGTCTTCTGGGCGGCGAAGGTCGTCGCTCAGTTTTCGGACGAAGCCATTCGGGCCATCGTGCACCGGGGGGACTATCTGGATCCGGAAGCGGAGCGGTTCCTGGCGGACACCATCATCCGGCGCCGCGACAAGGTCGTTGCTCGTTACTTCACGCAGATCAATCCCTTGGATTCTTTTCGCGTGATGGGGTCGAGACTCGAGTTCAGGAATCTCGGGGTCGAGCGGGGTTTGGCGGCCGCAGAGGCCTACCAGTACGAATGGTTCCAGTTCGATAACGATACGTCCGCCCTCACCCCTCTGACACAAGGTGAGGCCGGACAAACGGCGCTACCGATTCCGGCGAGCGACGAACCGTACCTCATGGTCCGCATCCGAACGCGAAGCGAAACCGTGCCTCGGTGGTGGAACGCGGTGGATGTGTACCTCCGGCGCGGCGAGGGAACAACGGTGGTGGGGATCGAAAGGGAGATCGAAGACAAGGCGCCGCTTAATCCGTGATCTGCAGCGTGAGGTGCGCCCCGCCGATCTCGGTGCCGTCCTCCGTCACCGTGACCGACACCAGCAGCCTTCCGGTGGTCGAGGGAATGACCACCACGTTTTGCGGATCCGACTCGCGGCTCATCAGCGAGCCCCGGCCGGAGAGGCTCCACTCGTACTCGAGCTCGCCGTCGGGGTTGGCGACCTGTGCGGTCAGCCGGATCGACTCGCCCTCGGTCCCGGTGGTGTTTCCGCTAATCGACACTCGCCCGGAGTCCACGGCACCTCCAGCCGGGCGTGCGGTGGCCGGTTGCTTGGTGGAAACCCGATCCATCAGGTCGTCACAGCCGACGAGCAGAGCGACCGAAATACCCAGAGACCATGTCATTCGCATCGTTTCCCCTCCGAGCTCCTGACTTTGATTCGTCATCGAACCACGAGCCAGGACGTCGATGATATGAGCTGGCGCTCGAGGTGGGCAAGCGCGATCCGCTTGCAAATCAGTACGAGGACCAGGCGCCAGCAGCGCCGCGCGCACGCTGTTGGAGAACAACCTCATGCCGTGGGGAAAAAGGAAAGATTTGTGGGATTGCAGCCACGCGCGCGTGAAAAAAACTCTGTGATCCGAGAGCAGATCAGGATAACACAAGGTAGGTGAGGTCCCGACGAAAGAAGCTGAACCCTATGGTTTTCGAAGACCGTGGTGCGGCTAGCTTGGAATGAGCCGGGCCTACAAGAGCCGCGGAATGTCCCGAGCCCCATGTAGCACGGCGACGATCTCCAGGGGGTCGGTGTCAGGTCGATAGACGATCAGGTAGGATCGAACGCCCCAGAAGCGCACGGCCTTGTCGGTCAAATCTTCCCTGAGGTGACCTTTCCCGGGCGTATCGGCGAGACCGCGCATGGCGTCCTGCAGCTCTTGCCGAACTCGCTCGGCGGCCGCGACATTGTCTTCGGCGATGAACTCCCAGATTTCGCTGATATTGGCGGCCGCCTCGGGCGAGATGCGGAAACGCTTCATGCTCGTCTATGGCGCCTCTTCTTAGCCTTTTGTTTGAGACTGTCGAAGAATTCCTCGCCGTCAATGCCGTCTCCTCGATCGAGTTGGGCGATGCCCCTATCGATCTGCTCCCTTGCAGCTTGAATCCGCTGATGGCGGAGTTCGTCACGCTCCTGAAGTAGTCGCAAGGCTTCCCGAATGACTTCGCTCGCCGAGTAGTACATCCCGCTTTGGACCTTCTCCTGGACGAGCTTCTCCAGTTCTTGCGTTAGAGACACGTTCATCATCCACCTCTCCTGCCGGCTGTCATTATAGCTCCGAATAACAGTAATTGCCATTTACTGTTATTAGGTGTCTGTCCAAACTTGGCCGTTTCCGTCCATCGTGTAGGGGCGCAATGGGAGTTGGGGTGGCAAATTGGATTCGTCGTTCCGGTTCAAAAACCCGGCCCGTTGAATAAGCCGGCTCGCTTGGTGGGCGGAGGGTTCTTTCCAGAAAACTTTGGCAGTGAGAGGGTAGGGGTGCAATGGGAGTTGCAGCGGCGGATCTGGTCCGATTTTCCGGTCCAAGAACCCGTTGCAGGCAGAATTACTTCTTGCGGGTGAAGTGAACGGTGGTGAAGTGGTCCTTGCCCGCCTCCTTCCAGGACCATTTCTGCGTGAAGCGATGGCGGTCCTCGAAGGTGAGAACCAGGCTGTCGATGTGAGGGGTGTCGGCGCTGGCCAGGTTGGTTCCTCCGGTAAAGGCGAAGGCGAGCCTCTGAGGCTCGCCTTCGATGGGAGGACTTTCCATGCGCGGCTGGTTGTTCGCGCTGCAGTAATGGGTCAGCGCCACGCGATCGCCGTCTACGGCATAGATCGTCACCATCGGCGGCTCGCCTCCCGGCTCGTACGTTTCCATGAGTGCCGTTCCCCCGGAGATCAGCTGATAACTTGCCCGGCTGGGTACCCCATCTTCACTCTGGCCTTCCCATTCGCCGACCAGCGTCTTCAGTTTATCGAATCCCGCTTGGCCCTTTCCCTGGGCGGCGGCGGAGCCCGCGCTCAGGGCAAGAGCCAAGGAAGCGGATAGTAGGGTAACATTCCTCATCGGTCTCTCCTTTCTTGTCTCGTAACGTTCCATCAAGAGATTCCTGTTTGCCCAGTCATTCGGTCGCTCACCGGTGAGTCTCGGGCCTACTCTTCCACTACCGTCACGCTTTTCATGACGTCGCCCTGCTGCACCGCGTCCACGACGTCCTGTCCGGAAAGGACCCGGCCGAAGACCGAGTGCTTTCCGTCCAGCCAGGGAGTGGCGACGTGAGTGATGAAGAACTGAGATCCGTTGGTGTTGGGGCCGGAGTTGGCCATGGAGAGAATTCCCGGGCCGGTGTGTTTGAGATCGGAGTGAAACTCGTCTTGGAACGTGTAGCCCGGACCGCCCGTTCCGTCGCCGCGCGGGCAGCCGGTCTGGATCATGAAGTCAGCGAGGACGCGATGGAACTTGAGGTTGTTGTAGAAGCCCTGGCCGGCCAGTTTCTCGAAGTTGGCCACCGTTTTGGGCGTTTTGTCATGGTGAAGCTCGAGGCTGATGGTGCCCCGGTTGGTGACGATCTTGGCGACTTTCATTCTTCGGCTTCCTTTCCAGAAGATGTGTCGTCTATCACGGCGCCTTCTTGAGGGCCTGGGCGGCCTGTGCCCGAGCCATTTTGTCCAGACCCAAGTTCGCCCAGATTTGAGTCGAGGCCTCCGCCTTGTTGAGCGTGTAGAAGTGGATTCCCGGCGCCTCATTGCGAAGAAGATCCTCCGCTTGCTGGGTGGCGATCTCGACTCCAAGTTTTAGCTGCGAGTCTGGGTCGTCTCCATAAGCATCCATGCGCTTGCGAATCCAGAGCGGGATGTCGGCGCCGCACTTCTCGGAAAAGCGCGCGATCTGTTCGAAGTCCACGATGGGCATCAGGCCCACCACGATGGGGATGGTGACACCCATGCGTCGCACGTCCTCCAAGAAGCGATAGTAGGAGCCATTGTTGAAGAAGTACTGGGTGACCGCCACGTCCGCGCCGGCATCGACCTTCCTCACGAACCTCTCCATGTCGGTTCGAGGGCTTTTCGCCTCAGGATGAAACTCCGGATAGCAGGCCACGTGGATCTTGAAGCCCCCGAACTCCTTCACGAAAGCCACCAGCTCGTTGGCGTAGGAGAAATCACTGGCCGGGGGTGCCGGCTCGCTTTTCGGAATGTCCCCTCGCAACACGAACAGGCGCTCGAACCCGGCGTCGCGGTAGCGTTCCAGGTAGTCGCGGAGAACCTCCTTGCTCGATCCGACGCAAGAGATATGGGGGGCGGCGGTGAGTTGGGACTGCTGGACGATGCTCAAGCAGGTTTGCAGGGTTCCTTCCCGCGCGCTCCCACCGGCTCCGAAGGTGACGGAGACGAAGTCCGGCTCCAGGGAAGCGAGCCGCTCCACCGTCTGCGCCAGACTCTGCTTTCCCTTTTCGGTCTTAGGAGGATAGAACTCGAAGGATAGGTCGATTCGTTCGCGATCGGTGCGGGCCGGGGGATCGGATCGAAGCGCCGTCAAGACTCGGTCTCACCATCGAATGGGATGTTCCCACCTGGACGTTCGTTCATTATGCCGGTTCACCAGATCCCGTGCAAACTCTTGCCCTTGGCGGCCAGGGCGTCGACTCTCCTGGAAACCGCCGGATCCTCGATGAGGGGCGGGGCGTGATGGGGCTTGAGTCGGGCGTCGATGATCAGCGATTTGCGACATCCCCAATGCTTGTGCTGGATGGAGCTCGCCACGCCGTAGATGTCGTGAGAGGGGTTGGAGCGGGTGAAGGTCACCCAGAGAAAATTGCGGAGGCTCTCGGTGGCGAAGTCGGTGTCGTCGACCAGCACGACGAGCGGCAGACCCTGCAGATCGCAGGTCTCGTCGATCTGCGAAGAGAAGGCCAGCATCTCCTTTTCGGCTTGCGAGTAATCGGAGAAGCGAGGTCCCTTGACGACCAGGACGCCCGGCAGGGGGAGCGCCCCCGCCGAGAATCCCTCCGGTAACTGAAAACGCCGAGGAAGCTCTTTGGCGAGCTCCCGTTTTTTCCGCCCGGCGGCTGCCACGATCACCTTGGAGCCGGAGTTGATTCCAGTGCCC
>Ga0214473_10011129_pt1 | contig 10571 bp, 7 predicted proteins | sample RVTome_7_FD_203509 | JGI IMG/M metagenome (GOLD analysis project Ga0214473, IMG submission 203509) | Soil microbial communities from uranium-contaminated site in the Upper Colorado River Basin, Wyoming, United States - RVT98D197 | ecosystem: Environmental > Terrestrial > Soil > Contaminated >... | reverse complement strand
CACCGATAGATTGTACGGGTCTCGTACGGATCCTCCTTTCGATCAGAAGCGGATATAGGAGGTACTCCTGCACCAGCAACGCCGCTGTGACATAGAAGATCGCGAGGATGAGGTCGATGACGTAGTGGTGGTTGAGGTAGACCGCCGAGAAGAAGACCCCTGCCGGAAACAGCGCGACGGGCCAGGCCTTCCGCCCGAACCGGCGCACGGCGAAGTAGAGGATGAGGAGCGGAAACGCCGCGTGAAGCGAGGGAACGGCCGCGAACTTGTTCGGGTTGAGATGCTTATACACCGTCTCGAAGAGCGGAAACCCTAGGTCCCGATCGAACGACACCATGGCTCCCGCTCCCGCCCCCTTGAAAGACGGTGATGGCTGCGAGAACCCGTATTCGTGGACGTACCACGGTGGGGCGGCGGGATAGAGGAGAAAAGTCGCGAAGGCCGCCCACGTCGTGATCGTGAAGGTGATGACGAAGCGATGGAACATGGACCGGTCACGCACCGTGTGCCAGAAGATCCAGGCCAGGGTGAGAGGGGCGGCCATGTGCAGGGCGTAGCAACTGGAGGCGAGTGCGTCCAGGGCGTGCTTGAGGAAGGTGCCGTCGATGCGGTCCTGCCAATCGAGGAACCAGAAGGAAGGGATCTGCCCGCCGAACAGGGGGCCGAAGAGCCGGAGCTCGAGTTGATACGGCTCCACGGTGTGGACGTGAGGGGCGAGGTCGTCGGCGATGCCGCGCATCAGGTCGTAGGCGACCCAGGAGGCGATGAAAGGGCTCCAATCCCGGAGGAACGCGCGCGCGTTCTTGAGGACCAAGGTGAGGACGAGGAGCACAAGGAAAGCATGATCCGGACGGACGCGCATGACCTGGTAGATCTGGATGAAGTAGGCGATCACCAGCAGCAAAACCCCGCCCCGCCAATGAGCAGCGAGGAAGGCTGCTACTGCTGACGGACTTCGCGACTTCTCTCTTTCGGTGACCGGCTTCTGCACCAGATGCTGAGGTTTAATTCTCATCGAGGAACATCGTCCAAACGGACATGAAAAAGGGGTGGACCGGATTTCCGCCCCGATAGACACCCCGCCCGAATCTATCACATCCCTCCAACCCCCGCAAGGTCCGCTTGTTGTGTCTCTCGGAACACGGGAGCACTGTCCCACGGTCAGTTGACACCCTTCGCAGGCGCCACTATCATTTGAATCGGAGACACTCTGCCTATGCTGGACAAGATCGTCATCCGTGGCGCCCGGCAGCACAACCTCAAGGGGATCGACCTCGACATCCCGAGGGGGAGCCTGACCGTCATTACGGGGGTCTCGGGCTCCGGGAAGTCCTCGCTCGCCTTCGACACCCTCTATGCCGAGGGCCAGCGCCGCTACGTGGAGTCCCTCTCCACATATGCCAAGCAGTTTCTCGAACGGATGGAGAAACCGGACTATGACATCCTGGAGGGGCTCAGCCCGTCCGTCGCCATCGAGCAGAAGAATACGACGAAGACGTCGCGCTCGACGGTCGGGACGGCCACGGAGGTTTATGACTACCTAAGGCTCCTCTTCGCCAGGGTTGGCGTCACGATCTGCTCCGATTGCGGGATCGAGGTCAAGTCGGATACCATCCAAAGTGCAACCCTCGACGTGCTGGCGCTCGGCGACGGAACTCAGATCCTCGTCATGTTTCCCCTGAAGCCCTCCGGGAAAGCGAGTCCGGCTGCGATCTGGGAGGGGCTCCTCTCGCTCGGGTTCATGCGGGTCAAGACAGGGGACGAGGTCATCCGGATCGAGGATCGCCCGGCGATCGACCTGAAGAATGTGAGTCTCATCCGCGTCGTGGTCGACCGGCTCACCCTGGGTGAGGCGATCCGGAGCCGCCTGGCGGACTCCCTTCAGACCGCATTTCGGGAGGGGGATGGGGAGGCCGAGGTGGAGGTCGTCGGGACCGGGCGGATCCTCCGGCTCACCGAGGGATTTCGGTGTTCAGGCTGTTCCCGCGAGTTCCTGGCGCCGACGCCGAATCTCTTCTCCTTCAACAGTCCGTACGGGGCCTGTCCCGCATGTCGGGGTTTCGGAAACCGTCTCGAGTACGATATCGATCGGATTGTGCCGGACCGGAGACTGTCGCTAGAGGATGGGGCCATCGATCCCTGGTCCAAGCCGAGGTACGAGGACCTTCATGGTGAGTTCCTCGGGTGGGCCCGGAAAAACGGGATCCCGATCGACAGGCCGTGGGAGAAACTCCGCCCCGAACACCGTGATCTCATCCTGAACGGTCAGGGGGAAGACTTCCCCGGGGTGATCCCGTTCCTCCAATGGCTGGAGAGGAAGAAGTACAAGCCGCACATCCGCTTCTTTCTACGAAGCTACCAGTCACTCCAGGAGTGCACCGAGTGTGACGGGGCGCGGTTGAGGGGGGAGGCGCTCAACGTGAAGGTCGGAGGGAAGACCATCGCGGAGATCGCCTCCATGTACATCGCCGATGCGTGGCGGTTCTTCGAAGGGCTCGAGCTCAGCCCGACCGGCCGGAAGGTGGCGGGGGAGATCCTCCGGGAGATCCAGGGACGTCTCGGATTCCTGATGGACGTCGGGCTCGATTACATCATCCTGGACCGGATGACGCGGACTCTCTCCGGCGGTGAAGTCCAAAGGATCTCCCTGGCGAATTCGCTCGGCGGCCGCCTCGTGGATACCCTGTATGTCCTCGATGAGCCGACGATCGGCCTCCACGCGAGGGACAACGACCGGCTGATCCGGATCCTGAAACTCCTGAGGGACCAGGGGAACACGGTCCTGGTCGTCGAACACGACGGGAGCATGATCCGGAACGCCGATTTCATCGTCGAGCTCGGACCAGGTGCCGGCCGGAACGGAGGGAGGGTCGTCTTCACGGGGAGCTATGACGATCTCCTCAAAGCGAACACCATCACGGCCGACTGCCTGCGGGAGCGGGAGGAAGGCCGCCTGGCGACCCGGGGGGAGAAGCGGAAGGGAAAGGGGTGGATCGTGGTCGAGGGAGCCAGAGGAAACAACCTAAAGGAAATCGACGTCCGGATCCCGATCGGGACCCTGACCGCGATTACCGGGGTCTCGGGCTCGGGGAAGAGCACATTCCTCCATGATGTCCTCTACGAGGGATATCAGGAGAAGACTGCATACGGAAAACTGGACGGAAAGGCGCCGCTCGAGGACATCCGGTGGGAGGGGCCGCTGAGAAAGGTCGTTGTGGTCGACCAGTCTCCGATCGGACGGACGCCGCGATCCAACCCGGTGACTTATATCAAAGCGTTCGACGAAATCCGGGGCGTCTTCGCCCAAACCTTCGAGGCCCGAAGGCGCGGCTACAAGGCCGGACGATTCTCTTTCAACGTCCGGGGCGGCCGGTGCGAGGTCTGCAAGGGGGAAGGGTTTATCCTCGTCGAGATGCACTTTCTGGCCGATCTCTATGTGCGCTGCGACGAGTGCCGGGGACGGCGATTCAACCGGGAGACCCTCGAGGTCAAGTACAGGGGGAAGAGCATCGCTGATCTCCTCGACATGACGGTCGACGAGGCGATCCTCTTCTTCGAGGAGAAACCGGAGGTGGGGAGGGCGCTATGGCATCTCCAGGAGGTCGGGCTCGGCTATATCCAACTCGGCCAGCCAGCGACGACCCTCTCCGGCGGCGAGGCCCAGCGGATCAAGATCGCGAGGGAGCTCGCGAGGATCCCGGGCAGCGAGTCCGGGGGGGCGCTCTACCTGATGGACGAGCCCACGACCGGCCTCCACGCCCATGATATCCGGCGGCTCCTCCAGGTTCTGAGCCGGCTCGTCGATCTCGGGAATACGGTCGTGATCATCGAGCACAACCTCGATGTCATCAGCCAGGCCGACTGGATCATCGACCTCGGGCCGGAGGGCGGAGAGAAGGGTGGATGGATCGTGGCCGAGGGAACCCCGGAGGAGGTAGCCAGCCACAAAACCTCCTATACAGGGAGATACCTAAAAAGAGTCCTCACGAAGAGAAGGTAGGTCTCCCCATCTCTTTATATACCAAATCGTTACTTACCGCTAAAGCCTTAATATGGTGAGTCTGCCCGCGGTAGATGCCGCCGGTTACGCCTCATTGGCATAGTGAGCCATGATGGCAGTTAGCCTCGCCTCACTACATGCCTAATTGGCGTTATTTGCCAACTTGGCACCATCTCTCCAAGAAACCGTAACCCTCTGTTATCATATCAACGCGTTTAATATCAACAAGTTATCATTAAGATAACCCACCTGGCACACCCTTTGCTTATTCAATGGTCGACAGTTCTAACGGAGTGCATTGGCGGGGAACGATCCCGCAGACAGTCATTAGGTTCAACCCTCAAGGAGGTATCTTCCATGAAACTCGTACGCTGGAATCCGATGCAGGACATCGTCTCTTCTTTCCATCGGGAATTCGATCCCATCTTCAACGACAGTTTCTTCAGTGACAGGGGGTTCCCGCTGAGAAGGACCTTCGAGCAGACCTGGTGCCCGGCGGTCGACCTCGAGGAGCGGGAGAACGAGGTGATCCTGAACGCTGAGCTTCCGGGCATGAAGAAGAGCGATATCGAGCTCTCGGTCGAAGGGAATCTCCTCACCCTGAGGGGCGAGAAGAAGGAAGAGCGCAAAGAAGGCGACAAGGAGAGCGACCTCTATCGGAGCGAGCGCTTCTACGGCAAATTCGAGCGCCCTTTCACGCTTCCGACAACGGTCGAGGCCGACAAGGCAAGGGCCGATTTCAGGGACGGAGTCCTGACGATCACCCTTCCGAAGAAGGAAGAGGCAAAGTCTCGGAAGATCTCGATCAACTAAGGTCTTCCACCTGCATAGAGCACGGGGAGGTCACGGTTAGGTGGCCTCCCCCATTTTTTTTCAAGAACCTCGCTTGACATCCATTGTTACCTACGTTAAGTTTGGATCGACTTCAGCCGACAACGCTCCGGCGTAGCTCAGTCGGTAGAGCAGGTGGCTGTGTTCAGCTAGGGGCACTCTCTATGGAGAAAAGGAGGTATGAAGATCGCAGAGAGTATCTAATAGATGCTGTTTCTCGGAGAAGAAAAAGAGTCCGAGAGATGGCTGTCGAGTACAAAGGCGGTAGATGCTTTTCCTGCGGTTATGATAGATGCCTCGATGCGTTGGAGTTGCACCACATCAGCTCTTCAGAGAAAGATTTTGGCATTTCCGATAAAGGGTATACGAGAAGTTGGGCCAAAATAAAAGAAGAGTTGGATAAGTGTGTTTTACTCTGCGCAAACTGCCATAGAGAGACGCATGCTGGCATGCAGCTTCCGGAGGAGACTCCGGTTGAAAAATCGGGTGAATTCAGGGAAGCCTAAACCTGGAGATTGCTGGCCGGGCATGGTAATCCTGAGCGAAGCCCGCCGAAGGGGAGATGGTAGGCGGGAACGTGCAGAGACTAGAGGATGAGAACCCCGATCGATAAGCCTCTGGAGCGCCCGACATCCTCATCGACCTCATCGGAAAAAGGTGAAGAGATGATTTGGTCGACGGATGATGAGATAGTCCAAGCCCTTGGGAAACCTGGGGAGACCTTGTAACCACCGGGCCGCAGGTTCGAGTCCTGCCGCCGGAGCCAGAATAGATAAAAGGGGAGGGATTTCTTCCTATAAAGAAGTCCCTCCCCTTTTTTTTGCTGAATAGTAGGTGTTCTGACGGGTTTCCGATGGACTACTTTGAGTCCAAAGATCACCCAGTACTACTGACAAGGCGAACGTTGATCGCGCTCGGGCCTTTCGGGGTCTTTTCGACCTCGAACTCGACTTCCTGGTCTTCTTTCAGGGCGTCGAAATTGGCCTCGACGACGCCGTTCCGGTGGAAGAAAATCTCTCTTCCGTCCGTGGCACTGATGAATCCGAATCCCCGATCGCGGATCAACTTCTTGATTTTCCCTGTCTGCATTTCGTGTCTCCTCTTTGAGTGAAAGAAGCCGGCCCAGCCCGAACGGCCGGACCGCTTCAGCTTCAGGTTATCTCTTCACGACGTTCACGGCCTGTTCGCCCTTGGGCGTAGCCTCGACATCGAATTCGACATCCTGATCTTGGTCTAAAGTCCTGAAGCCATCTCCTTGTATGGCGTTGTGATGTACGAAGACATCACTGCCTGAATCGAGGGTGATGAATCCATAACCTTTCTGGTTGCTGAACCATTTGACCTTTCCTTTTGCCATTCCGGATCACCTCCTTTCTGGAAAATTGTAGCAGATGAATGGAGGATAAAAAAATCCTCGCAAGGTGAGTGTCTCAATACCTTGCGAGGAACGATATCAAGCATCTCATTTGCTACGGCGTTAAATCTAAGATTATCTTCAGCGTTTGTCAAATGTTTTTTTGCGTGTTCAAAAATCTGAGTGCATCTGTGTGCTCGGGCAGGTCTCCGGTGTTGAGTCGCAGATATTTCCGGTGGTTCGGTCGGATGGAGGCGAGGAGTTCCCTGCGGTCCTTGATCACGAGCGGTTTCTCCTTGTAGATCTTCCCCAACCTCCCGGTCCCCCGACGATGACCTTGAAATGGTTGCGATAAGGGCTGGTGTTAATAATATTGAAGGTGATATCTCAGACCTTCTAAACGCATTTAATTTAAAGGGATGTCCCATGAAGGCAGTTGCGGTTTTCCCTGAGAAAGGGAAAGTGCGTGTCATTGAAGTGGAATCGCCACGGATCGAGACGCCTACGCAGGTCAAGCTCCGGATGGTGGAAGTTGGGATTTGCGGGACCGATCGGGAGATCAGCACGTTTCTTTACGGGAGCCCTCCGCCGGGCTCGGAGAGCCTCATCATCGGGCATGAGTCTCTGGGGGAAGTCGTCGAAGTCGGAGCCGCCGTGTGTCGCGTCGATCCCGGAGACCTTGTCGTCGTCACAGTCCGTCGTCCCTGTCCCCACGCGGGGTGTATGGCCTGTCGCTCCGGACGGCAGGACTTCTGCTATACGGGTGATTTCACCGAGCGCGGAATCAAGGGGGCTCACGGGTTCATGACGGAGTTCGTTGTCGATGACGAAGTGTATGTGAACCTTGTCCCTCGGGAGCTTCGTGACGTCGCGGTGCTGGTCGAGCCGCTCACCATTGCGGAGAAAGCCATCATACAGCTCTGGCAGGTGCAGCAGCGTCTCCCATGGGCCTGTCCGATCGTGCCGGGCAAGGAACCGGGCTACTGCCACAAGGCCGTAGTCCTGGGCGCGGGTCCCATCGGGCTGTTGGGGGCGATGGCCTTCCTGATCAACGGCTTTGAGACCTATCTCTATTCCCTTGAGCCGCCCACCGCTCCACAGGCAGCATTCGCCCGGTTGATCGGGGCCACCTATATCTGGTCGATGGCCGACTCGCCGCAGCGCCTCGCCGAGAGGGTCGGCAACATCGACCTCGTCTATGAGGCGACAGGAGCGGCCCAGGTCTCCTTCGAAGTCATGAAGGTCCTCGGGACGAACGGGATCTTCATCTTCACCGGGGTCCCAGGGCGGAAGGGTCCGATCGAGCTCGATGCCGACCAGATCATGCGGGGCCTCGTCCTGAAAAACCAGGTCATCTTTGGGACGGTGAATGCCGGGCGTGATGCGTACGAAGCCGCCATCCACGACCTTGCACTCTTTAAGAGGCGCTGGCCCAATGCCGTTCAATCGCTCATCAATGGCCGTTACCCCATCGAGGCGGCATCCGACATCTTGTTGGGGAAGCCGAAGGGAATCAAGAGCGTCATCGCATTCGATTGGAAGAAGTAAGGTGAGGGAGGAGTGACAGAGATGAATACCGCGAAAAATGAGTTTGGAATCGTTGGGCTTGGCCGCATGGGAGGTAACCTGGCACTTCAGGCCATGGAGAGGGGATTGCGCGTCGTTGGATTCGAGCGCAAGAGTCCTTCGGAAGCGCTCATCCGGGCAGGCTTGGTCGTGGTTCGAAATCTGAAAGAATTCCGAAAAGACCTCTTGCCGCCACGCGCCGTCTTCATCTACATCCCTGCGGGGCCAGCGGTCGATCAACTCATCGATGACCTCGCCGCCCACCTCGATAGGGGTGACATCGTCGTGGACGGGGGTAACTCCTACTGGGGCGATTCGATCCGGCGCCATGAGCGCCTCAAGAAGCAAGGCCTCCATTTCGTGGATCTCGGGACCAGCGGGGGTGTGGAGGGGGCGCGCCACGGTGCTTGCTTCATGGCGGGCGGGGAGCGTGAAGCGGTCGGCTTGATCGAGCCGATCTTGAAGGCCCTTGCGGTGAAGGGCGGTCATATGCACACCGGAGGACCGGGGACCGGGCATTTCACCAAGCTCGTCCACAACGGAATCGAGTTCGGAATGCTCCAGGCAATCGGGGAAGGGATCGATCTCCTCGAACACTTCCCTGAACAATTGAACGTGGCGGATATCCTTCGGTGCTGGCGGCATGGCTCCGTCATCCGGTCCTGGCTGATCGATCTAATGGAGCAGGCCTACCGGGCCGAGGACATCGAGAAAATCCCTTCTTATGTGGAGGATACGGGGGAAGTGAACTGGCTCATCGAGGATGCCCTCCGTATGGAGGTATCGATCCCGGTCATGGCGCAGGCGGTGATGCAGCTTTTCGCATCTCGCAATGGCCAGAAATATTGGGCGCGCGCCATCGCCATGATGCGGCATGGGTTCGGGGGACATCCCTATGGTCCCGATGCGGGAATCTCCCGCGAGCGCAGGGAAGGACGTGTCGGAGATTTTTATCGGGAGGGGAGTCATGCCTAGAGACATCCCGGTCGGAAACGGCTCGTTCCTGGTGGCATTCGATCGCGACTATCTCATCCGGGATATATACTTTCCTCAAGTCGGGGGAGAGAACCATGCCAACGGCCATCCCTTTCGCTTCGGGATCTGGGTGGATGGGCAGTTCAGCCAGATGGGACCGGAGTGGAGTAAGGAATTAAGGTACGTCACCGACACGTTGGTTACAGAGGTGAAAGCGCGGAACGAGCGCCTGCAACTGGAACTGATCTGTCATGATACCGTAGACTTCCACCTGAATGTCTATCTCAAGGAGATCCGTGTCAGGAATTTGCTGAATAAATCGAGGGAGGCACGGCTTTTCTTCAGCCATGACTTCCATATCTCGGGAAACGAAGTCGGAGATACGGCCATTTACGATCCCCGCAGCCAGGCGCTCATCCACTACAAGGGCAAGCGTTACTTCCTCATGAACTGCTGCGATCCCACCAAGTGCGGGATCGACCACTTCGCTTGCGGGCTCAAGGAGATCCGGGGGCTCGAGGGAACATGGAAGGATGCTGAGGATGGCCTCCTCTCGGGAAATGCCGTCGCCCAGGGTTCGGTCGATTCGACGGTCGGGATCACGATCCCTCTTCCGGCGAATGGCGAGGCGACAGCGCACTACTGGATGTGTGCCGGGACCACGCACCATGAGGTGGTGAAGCTCAACACAACCGCCCGGGAGAAAACCCCCGAGGAACTGTTCAGGCGGACCTCCAGTTATTGGAGGCTGTGGGTCAACAGGGAATGGTGCACTGGATCCGAGCTCCTCCCTCCCAAGGTCCTCCAGTTACTCAAACAGAGCCTCCTCATCATCAGAACCCAGATCGACAACGATGGGGCGATCATTGCCGCCAACGACACGGACATCTTCCTTTTCTCACGGGATACCTATTCATATATGTGGCCACGTGACGGGGCCATGGTCGCCTCGGCCATGATCAAAGCAGGTTATTCGGAGATCTCCCGGCTCTTCTTCAACTTTTGTCACCGGGTCATTGACCCAGACGGCTATTTTCGTCACAAGTTCAATCCGGACGGCTCGGTGGGGAGTTCCTGGCATCCGTGGTGGCGGGAGGGATCGCGTGAACTTCCCATTCAAGAAGATGAGACCGCCCTGGTCCTTTGGGCCCTCTGGCAACATTTTGAACGATTCCACGATGTCGAGTTCATCAAACCGCTCTATCGAGAACTCATCATCCGGGCCGCGGAGTTTCTCGTGCGCTTCCGTGACGAGAAAAGCAAGCTGCCACGGCCTTCCTATGACCTGTGGGAAGAGCGCCGCGGTGTGCATACCTTTACCGCCTCGACCGTGGTCGCCGGTCTTCGCGCTGCAGCGAACTTCGCAGGGGCCTTTGGCGAGGGCGAGTTGGCTGACAAGTATCGTGGGGCCGCGGAAGAGGTCAAGCAGGCCATGCGGAAGCACCTCTTTCACCGGGACCTCGGCCGGTTTGCCAAGTCCGCCTCGCCGAAGCCTTCGGGCGGTTACGATATCGACATGACCATCGATGCCAGTCTTGCCGGTATTTGGTACTTTCGGGTATTTGAGCCGACGGATCCACTGGTTGAGGCCACCATGAAGGCTGTCCGCGAACGTCTATGGGTCAAGACCTCCGTGGGAGGGATGGCCCGGTACGAAGGCGATGCATACCAGCGGGTCGGATCATACGACATCCAGGAGGTCCCTGGAAACCCCTGGTTTATCTGCACGCTCTGGTGGGCGCAGTATCTGGTAGCTCGTGCCGAACGTCAAACCGATTTAAAGGAGGTCCCCGAGCTTTTGGAGTGGGTCGCCGATCATGCGCTTCCATCAGGGGTGTTGGCGGA
>Ga0214473_10011128_pt1 | contig 10572 bp, 9 predicted proteins | sample RVTome_7_FD_203509 | JGI IMG/M metagenome (GOLD analysis project Ga0214473, IMG submission 203509) | Soil microbial communities from uranium-contaminated site in the Upper Colorado River Basin, Wyoming, United States - RVT98D197 | ecosystem: Environmental > Terrestrial > Soil > Contaminated >... | reverse complement strand
AAGAGCTGACTCGTCCCGCTTCCCATTCGGAAAAGTATATGCAGACATCAAGGATAATCTAATGGCCGTGAGTGCGCTGACTGAAGGAGACCTCCTTGGGCTTCTGGGCGTCTATGGATACGTCTTGACGGTCGTGGTGATATCTTGGCTCCTTAGAGACAAGATGAGCAACGCTCGCAAGCTTGTTCATATTCTGACCGGTGGTATCGTCTTCTTCTGGTGGAGCTTCGACTCTGCGACTGTGATGGCAGGACTGGCCGCGCTTCCGTTCGTGCTACTGCTTCTCCTGGCGACCCCTAGGTCCCCTGTGACGTTCCTGAGGAAGAGTCCGTTGGGTCAGAGGTCCTCCGAAGGGCATCCATATGGCCTCGTGTTCTACGCCATTTCCTGGACGATGATCGCATACCTGCTCTTCGATGACCTGTTCGCCGCGTCGATCGCAATCGCTGCGATGTCCTTCGGGGACGGCATGGGCGAACTCGTTGGCCGCAGATACGGCAAGATTCGCTACTTGCCCCACAGAACCCTCGAGGGCAGCCTCGCAGTCTTCTTGGCTACACTCGTAAGCATCCTCGTTATCAGCTGGTTCTACTTCGGCCTGATAGACTACTCTGGCGGGACACAGCCGGAGCTAATAGTCCTTTTCGCGTTCGCTGTAGCTGGGTTCGTGGCATTTCTAGAGGCCGTGACGCCAGGAGCTGTTGACAACCTCGTCCTGCCACTCTTTGTGGCCGGCTGGCTCCACCTGATGGGGGTATGAGTTTGAGGTTCATCGTGGTCGATGGACTCGACGGTTGCGGGAAAGACACTCACGCGGAGAGGATACGAAGGTACTTGGAGGCAAAAGGAGAGCGTGTGACGGTGATATCCCATCCATCCCGGAGGCTGTTCGGAAGGCTGTCCAAGCGAGCACTGGAGGGCTCAGGCCCTGTCGCGAGGTCTTTCGCGACCCTATTCTTCACTGCTGATGTGCTGATGTCAGTGAGTCAGTTGAAAAGACACAACGAAGGCACCGTGATTTTCGTGAGATACCTCTTGGGTAGCGCATATCTTCCAGAGCGGCTCGCGCCAACTGGCTACAAGCTGTTCAGGAGGGTGCTCCCGTTCCCTGATCTTGCGCTCTTCATCGACATCGAACCGAAGGTCGCAAAGCGCAGGATTTCCTTGAGAGGCCACAGGCACGAGATGTTCGAGACCGTGGAGAAGCTATTGTCCGTCAGGAGGGTGGCTAAGTCGTTAGTTGCAGATGAGTGGGTCACCATAGACAACAGCGAGGACGGGGAGAATCCCTTCATGGAGACCGAACGGGTACTCAACGAGCGTTTTACCTAGGCTCGCAATTGGATCCGCTCTGCCTGTCCTTGCCCCTTGACAAGATGCGGCCAGGAGGAGACATCTTGCACCTTTCGCAATTCGCGTCGCAAGGCTCTATGTGGACGACCGTTATTGTGTGAGGTAACGTCTTCTTGATGTCCTGCTCTAGCTTATCCACGAGGTCATGGCCCTCTTTGATGCTGAGATTCCTAGGGACGATCATGTGCAGGTCGATCTGTCTCTCGGACCCCATCTTCCTAGCTCTCAGCTTGTGGTAGTTCAGTATCTCGCTCTTGTGCTCGCTGATGATGCGCTCGATGAGCTTTATCTCCGCCTCGGGAAGGCTCTTGTCCACGAGGCCCTCGGCTGACCGTCTCGTTATGTCGAATGCCGCGTGGATTATGAACATCGCAACGAGCAATGCCACCCCAGGATCGAGAAGATGAATATCCGTGATTTGGATTAGGACCAAGGCAACGAATACTCCTAGAGAAGTCCAAACATCCGTCTTCAGGTGGTATGCATCCGCCTCGAGTGCCAAAGAATCGGTCCTTCTTGCCACCTCAGTCAGCTTTCGCGCAACAAGGAAGTTCACTACCGCAGAAACGCCCATGATAAACATGCCCGCAGTGAGGAGTTCCACCTCGAAATCCCCGAATAGTCGCAAGACCGCTTCGTAGATGATAATGGCGGCCGCGACGAAGATGAGCGAGCCCTCAATCATCCCAGACAGGTTCTCGAACTTACCATGACCGTATCTATGATCCTTGTCGGCTGGTTCCGCGGACTTCTTGACAGAGTACCTTGCAATCATTGCCGCAACCAAGTCTATGCCTGAGTGAATGGCTTCGGAAAGCACAGCAACTGAACCCATGAAGAATCCGACGATGAGCTTGAGAATGACCAGGGAGGTGTTTGAGTACACTGACAGCCTGGCTACCGCGATCTTCTCTTGAGCGGCGTCCATTGCCGGGTTCGATGAACGCTCCAGTACTTAGGTTTTGTCGCACCACAAGCGGCTATTACGCCAAATACGAAAGGATTATGGGACATGACTTTGATAAGGCGCATGTCTAGCGGAGAGATGTAAATGGCCCAGGATTCTAGTCATTTCTTGAACGAACTTCCGATCTGGAAACTCAAGATAGTCGCTTCGGAATACAAGATCGACGTTTCTGCCTGCAAATACAAACGAGATTTCGTTGAGAAGGTCAAGACCAAGAGACTGACCGAGGACCAGGTCAGGACAGCTCTTTCAAGGGCTAAGAATGAGCCGATTGAGATGTCAGCTAATGATGAGGACGCCGCTGAGGTCAAGGCGATCGGCGCCGACATCAAGGAGATATCTAACAAGCCTGTGGAACCGACGGAACTTCCGCAGGAGGACGAGAAGACTGTAGAGAGGCACATCGACGAGGCCCTGACAATGAAGCCCTCGTTCTTCGAAATCGATTCCACTACAGAGAGCGCGTTCAACAAGATGATCCTCGGAGATTTCGGCGAAGCCATCAGGATCAACAGAGAGGCTCGGATGATGTGCCTAGGGAGCTTCAGCGCGTTCCAGGTCTACTCAGCTGCCGTTTCAATCAGAGCGGCCGACGAGCTCTTGTCCAGGATGCCGGATGCCGGAGGAAGACTCGACCCGACCTTGCGAACGGCTGTAGCAGCTGCGAAGCGGTCTTTCATATCGGGTACACCTAGGCAGAGGGAGGAGGCGCTCGAGAACCTTGAGACACTCGCGGCAAAGACATATCAGGCGTTCATAGGAGAGAGCGGACAGGAGGAAGCGGAGCTTAGGGTGCTCCTTGCGGATTACGAGTCCTTCGGAACGAGGACTGAGGAGGCCAGGAGGTTCCTGGAGATCGCCGCGAGTGCGAGGCAGTCGTTCAACCTTGGAGAATACATCAAGCACGTCAGAGATGCGAGGACGAGGGCGGAAGAGGCAAAGCGCTTCCGAGTGAAGGAGATAGAGAATGCGATTCCGCTCGTAAACGCCGCTGCCCAGGAGGCCAAGGAGATAGGGGTCGACACGGGGTCGGCAGAGTCCGATCTTGGCGAAGCTAGGAAAGCCCTCGAGCACGGCGCGTTCAAACGGGCGACAGACCTGCTTGCAGCAATCGAGCGGACAGTGGATGCTGCTCACCTCGAACAGATCAAGAGGCAGAAAGACCTGGAAACGAGACAGCTTCAAAAAGCGGCGCTCACAGTATCGAGCCGTGAACCGGAAGTCATGGAAGCCGCCTCCTACGGCATGGACGTTCAGCAGCAAATCGGACACATCACCAACACGAAGTATGCTCTGGAGAGGAAGGATGCTGTGAATGCTGTCAAATACGCACGCGTCCTAAAGGATGCCTCAGCAGAAATGGAGAAGGCGCTCGACACCAAGCGGATAGAAGCAGGTGTTCTGAAACATGTCCGGGACGTGAAATGCGGCAAGTGCGGCCATAAGACCCTCTACTCTTTCCCTAATGCCTCGCAGAAATGTGTGGAGTGTGGGCACTCGTTCTCATTCGTTCCCCCCGCGGACGAGGCGATGACAGCACAGACTAGTCAGACATCGGAGGCGGATGAAACGCTTCCCAAGAGAGTGCTCAAAACCGCGGATCCTGAAACGGTTCAGAAGAGTCCCGAGAACAGGCCTCCGGAGAAGAAGAAAGGGTTCTTCAATTGGTAGGGGCTGGGCAGGCTTCTACTTCGCTTTCACCTGAGCATCTTCCTTGGCAAGGCCCCTTATGACATCCCCTCTGGTCACTATGCCTACCAGGAGGTTCTTCTCGACGACTGGGAGCCTACTGATGGATTTCTGGACCATCTTGACAATTGCCTCATTGAGTTCCATGTCCGGTCCCACCGTTTCGACGGTCTTCGACATGATCTCTTTGACTGGCATGTGGCCTATCTCCTCATAGGCTCCGATGATCTCCCTCTGGGTCACTTCCTCCTGGAATGCGATGCCGATTGAGGAAATTGATGGGTAGACCAGCCTCATGTCCTTCTTCGTCGTCTTGATGGAACGCAGGACGTCCGCCTCGCTGAAGATGCCGACCAGTCTGGCTCCTTCGACGACAGGGACACCAGAGATGTTCTTCTCAGCCAGCAGCGCAGAAGCGTCCTTGACAAGAGTGTCAGGAGATATTGTCACGACTGGCGCGGTCATCACTTGCCTAACCTTTAGCATTGTTACCAAATGAACATCAGCTGGAAAGCTATAAATGTTTTCGGCAGGTTGTTGCTACTGAATTCGGACTTCTAGGTGTTGATCAGATGCAGATGAAAATGAAACCTATCACGGACATCGAAATCGAGGACAACATGACGGTCAAGGACCTCACTGCACAGATGTTGGCCTCTGGAGGCTTTACAGCCAAGAAACTGGGAGTGGCCTGCGACATCGTGCGGAAGATGTTTCATGAGAAGCAATGCACGATCTTCCTGTCATTCCCCGCTTGCATCATATCAACTGGCACGCGCGGCGTGATTAGAAAACTCGTGGAGGACAAGCTCGTGGATGTCATAATCACAACCTGTGGCATGCTCGACCACGACCTCGCCAGGGTCTGGCGGAAGTACTACCACGGAGAGTTCCTCATGGACGATGCTGACCTGCACAGAAAGGGGATAAACAGGCTGGGCAACATACTCATTCCGAACGATAGCTACGGCATTGTGCTAGAGCAGAAGATACAGCCGATACTGTCGGAGTTGTACAAGAGTGGAAAGAAAACGCTCTCGAGCCGCCAGCTCGCATACGAGTTCGGCTCCAGGCTCACGGACAAGAAGTCGATCCTCTATTGGGCCGCAAAGAATGATATCCCGATCTTCATCCCAGGCATTACGGACGGGGCGTTCGGGTCCCAACTCTGGTTGTTCAAACAGCAACATCCGGATTTCAATGTCGATGTGATGAAGGACGAGCAGGACATCTCGGATATCGTGTTCACGGCGAAGAAGACCGGGGCGATCATGCTCGGTGGGGGCATATCCAAGCACCATGTCATATGGTGGAACCAATTCAGGGGAGGGCTCGAATACGCGGTGTACCTGACCACCGCTGAGGAGTGGGACGGGTCATTGTCAGGTGCTAGGATCAGGGAAGCCGTAAGCTGGGGCAAGGTTAGGGAGAACGCCCAGTATATCACCGTCGAGGGCGACGTCACCGTCACGATGCCGATGATTGCCAGCGCAGTGATAGCAGAGGGAAGGCCGGGAAGACATTAATATCGCGAGAGAGAATACTCTATGACCTTCAACAGGCGGACGAACACATGACCCCTAAGGAGATAGGCCCGGAAATCCCATCGTCGCAGGACCTCGCCGCTTTTGCCAGGGAGTATTTCAAAGCTTACATGGACGCTATCGAGGAGAAGAAGCCCCAAACCTATCCGAAATTCGCCCAAGAGGCTCCATACACAATCAGGAGCTTCCTGCTCCCGACAGGCTGCATATGCATGATCTTCAACTCGTCGCAGGAGCTCAAGACAGATGGCGGAACCAAGGACTGGGACGAGGTTCAGGAGATCATCGTCAAAGGCGTGGACCATTTCGCTGGCTTCTTCCCGTTCGAAGGCCGTTCCCTTGGCGACTGGAACAAGAGGGGGAAGAAGGACGCCCTCCGTGATGTCCGTTTGATGGAAAAATCGGAGCTGGGCAAGAGCGGAGCTGAGCTGGAAGCCATCATCGAGAACATCACGAAGATGGTCAAGGCGAACCCATGGCTGGGAAAGTCCGGGACCGAGATGGTCTCGACCCTCAGGGACATCGAAGGTAGGGTCAAAGGAGGCTTCCCGACGGTGGACGCCATTGCGACGCTGCAGTCTATGAAATCCTATGTCCCCGGCTCAGAGAGCGTCACGATCGAGTTCCCGGACAGGGAACTCTTGGAGGAGATCTCCGAAGGCATGAAGAACATCGGGAATGTCGAGAACAAGATCGACATGATCGAGAACCGCATATTCGAGGTCGAGAAGATGGCTACCTCACCGGACTTCTCGAGCAAGGTCGACGATGTTCAGCAGCGGGTGGAGAGGCTTGAGAAGCAACTCGAAAAGGTCTCCAACATCCTGACCATGCTGAACACGAAAGTCGAGACTTACTTCTCGAAGTCCGCGGAGAAGGAGCGCCAGGCGGACCTTGAGAATCGCATCGAAGAGCACACGACAAAGGCGCTATCGCACGAGTCCAAGATCTCCGCACTTGAGAAGGAGGCCGAGGGCATCGTAGAAGGGATGCGCGTTATGACGGCGAAGATGGAGAAGGACATCCACGACAGCAGAAAGAGGATAGCCCGGATGGAGAAGCACTTCGTCGACTTCGCAAAGCTCGTTCAAGAGTAGTCCCAACATGAAGAGCATATGCGTTCTCCCTGGAGACGGCATCGGTCCTGAGGTCATCGATTCTGCCGTGGACGTTTTGGAGAAAGCTACAGATAAGCTTGAGTTCGTCCGTGCAGACATAGGCGAGGCCGCCTTCGAGAAGCACGGGAGCTACTTGCCGGACGCGACCTTCGACCTCATGAAATCATGCGACAGCTGCCTGTTCGGGGCTGTTACCTCTTCGGACAAGCTGGATCATGAATCCCCTGTTCTGAGATTCAGGAAGGAGCTGGACCTCTATGCTAACCTGAGGCCCGTCAGAACCCTCGTCGACGTTCCCAACCGGCCGTCGATCGATATCGTGCTTATCCGCGAGAACTCCGAGGGAATGTATACGCAGGACGAGGTGTTCGACGACGGGGGAGTGACCACGAGACGGAGGGTCACAAGGCGTGCTTCCGAAAGGATCGTCGGTTTCGCGATAGAATACGCGAGGCTGAACGGCAGACAGAAGATCACCTGCGTGCATAAGTCGAACGTTCTGAGAGCATCCGATGGCCTATTCCTTGGCGTCTTCAGAGAGCTCATGGACAGTAGGGGCGTAGGACTGGCGGCCGAGGAACAGCTCGTGGATTCGGCCGCCATGAAGTTGGTCGTCGAACCCCGAGTGTTCGATGTCATAGTCACGCTCAACCTGTACGGTGACATCCTCTCGGATGTGGCAGCCGGTGTCGCCGGAGGACTTGGGTTCGCTCCTTCGGGGAACATAGGGCCAAAGCATTCCGTGTTCGAACCTGCCCATGGTTCCGCACCTGACATCGCTGGCAAAGGCATAGCGAATCCCACGGCTGCAATCCTGGCGGGCGCCATGATGCTCAGACATCTGGGCCTTGCACGACCAGCGAGCGATGTCGAAAGAGCCGTCGCGGAGGTGTATTCCACAGGTCATCTGACGATGGACATCGGTGGACGCCACGGGTCGAAATCATTCACAGAACACGTGATAGGAATCCTTACGGGCGCGAAGCCCAAGTGAGCAGCTCAAACGGTTGATGGACGGACAATGCCTTTCAGCCAACCGAATTCGATCCTCAAGTACTGGGAGAACGTGCCCGCGGCATACGATTGGAGGTACTTGCCGTAGCGGATGGTCACCAGTCCAATGCCAGATATCGCAAGCAACATTGCCTCAGGCGTCGAGAAGTTCCCCAAGAAGCTTTCCTCGACGAAGTCCATGGATATGTGCACGCCCCAGAAGAGGAGAGGAATCATGAGGCGAGACGCCACCGAGATCGGACCAACCACAGCGATTGCAACGGGACTGTGCAACAGAGACTTCCATTGGCCATCCGCGTGTGTCAACGAGTCGAGATCGAACACCGCCCGGATGCCATTGGCCTTCGCGTAATCTTTGAGCCCGATAAGGTGGTCGAAGTCGATAAACACGCCGAACAGAAGGGCAACGAATGCATCGTTCCTGTCAAGGGTCAGAAGTTCAATGAGGAGAAGGCTGACGACCAGGTGTGTGATTGCGATCATTAGTCACCAATGTGATTCGTCTGCTTAGACATGACGTGTGTGATTGTTATATTTTAATTGTGTGGCAACTCCGACAACAAACGGCGACAGAAGATGGAAAAATGGTGCGGGGGCTGAGATTTGAACTCAAGGACTCCTGCGAGACCAGACCCTCAATCTGGCGCCGTTGACCGGGCTTGGCTACCCCCGCGTTGCGGTCTGGATGTCGGTTCATATGTGTCTTTTGATTAAAGCCTTTCGGGGTGCGGGTCGGCGCGTTGCATGCGCCTTTCGAGGGAACGAACGCAACCCTCCATGAGCTCAGCGAACTACCTCGTCTCAGCACCGAATCCCACTACCTAAATACTTGATATCAATACTGGAACATGCTTCAATGAATGAGTGAACTCCTGAAGCGAAGGGGAGCGGAAAGATGATTGGATTTCCGAAGGGAAAGGTCGCATTCAAGATGTTCCAGAAGAAAGATCTGGAATCACTTCACTGGGGAACGCTGGACGTACTTGAAAACGCGGGTATCAAGGTCTTCAGCAAGGAATGTCTGAGGCTTCTAGAGGACGCTGGATCGTCGGTCGACTACAAGACAAGCTGCGCCAAGATTCCAGGCAACCTGGTTGAAGAGGCAATCCACAAGGCGAAGAAGAACATCACACTCTACGCCCGGAGCCCGAAGAACGATGTCGTTCTCGATGGAAGAAGGGTATTCTGCACGACAGATGGCAACGGCACGAGCGTCATGGACTTCAATACGGGAAAGAGGCGCATGTCGACGAGCGAAGACCTGGCGATGGTTGGCAAGGTTGCCAACGCGCTCGACTCGGCGCACATATTCTGGCCATGCATAAGCTGCCAGGACATCCCGGATCACATCAGGCACGTTGTCGATCTCAAGGTCGCGTTATCAAGCATCGAGAAGCACGTCCAAGTAGAAACAACGAGCCACAGGCGAGAGGCCAGGTGGCTCGTGAAGATCGGCGCTGCGCTTGCAGGAGACGAGAAGGCGCTCAGGAAGAGGCCGATATTCTCCTCGATGCACTGTCCGTTCTCGCCTCTACAGCTCGACGGAGGATCGACTGAAGGAGCACTCGTTCTCGCCAAGGCCGGTGTGCCCATATCGTTCTACGGCATGCCTCAGGCGGGCATCACCGGACCGGTAACGCTGGCAGGTTCTATCATTGTGAATAACGCTGAGGTTCTCGCAGGTCTGACGATGGCACAACTCGCTGCGCCCGGATCACCGTTCATGTACGGGACAGGGGGAGCCGCTTTCGACATGAGAACGATGACATGGGCAGGCGGCGGTCCGGAGAGGGCATTGATCTCTGCGGGCGCCGGAGAGCTATCGCACCACTACGGATTCCCTATACTCTGCGGCGGGATAGTCACCTCAGCGAAGCTACCTGGACCGCAGGCATGCTACGAGAAGATGTCAAGCGGATTGCCTCAGTTCTATGCCGGCTGCGATATGATCGCAGGGCTAGGTCTGCTCGATGATGTCACCATGCTGTCCTACGAACAGATGGTGATCGATGATGAGATGGCGAAGATAATGGCCCGGCTCGCTTACGGTGTCACGGTCGATGACGACCACATGGCAGTCGACGTGATCAAGAGGGTGGGCCCAGGAGGCAGCTTCCTAGCGGACAGGCACACCATGCAGTGGCTGAGCAAGGAGCATTTCCTCACGGACATCACGGACAGACGCACCGGCGAGAGCTGGGAGGCGGATGGCAAGAAGAGCGTAGTTGACCGCGCCCGCGTCAAGGCGGCAAGGATAATGAAAGAGCACGTAGTCGCACCAGTGCCATCAGAGGTCGCGAAAGATTTCGACTCAATCGTCAGGGCCGCTGATAAGGACATAAAGACCAACGGGCTCGACTAGGAAGACCAGATAGCTAAGCGCGGACGACCTCAGGAGGTCCGCCAGCGACCGACAATCACAACGAGTGTGGATAGAACTTGATCCCCTTAGAGCTCATAAGAGAATTCGAGAAGCAGATGAAGGCGCTCAGGATAGGGGGCACCTCGCTCGTCCGCGCCCAGAAACTTGAGAAGAAGCTGGGGATCAGAAGGCTGCATCTGAAGCTCGAGGGCGAGAACCCCTCAGGGACTCACAAGGATAGGATCGCTCTCCTCTATGCCATAGATGCGCGGATGAAGGACAAGGACACGCTGGTGGCAGCAAGTTGCGGTAACTTCGGCGCGGCACTTGCGCACATGGCTGAGAAGCTCAACATGAAGGCGCGCGTCTACATACCGAAGGACTTCGCGGCGCCCCGAAAGGCCGATATCGAGTCGAAGGGCGGCAAGATAGTCTTGGTCGATGGAGACTACGAGGCGTCGATCAGGAAAGCGGCCGAGGAATCCGCTAAGAACGGATGGTACAACGCGAATCCTGGCGGTGTGA
>Ga0214473_10011127_pt1 | contig 10572 bp, 11 predicted proteins | sample RVTome_7_FD_203509 | JGI IMG/M metagenome (GOLD analysis project Ga0214473, IMG submission 203509) | Soil microbial communities from uranium-contaminated site in the Upper Colorado River Basin, Wyoming, United States - RVT98D197 | ecosystem: Environmental > Terrestrial > Soil > Contaminated >... | reverse complement strand
TGCGTCGGGAGCGGATGATTTGGATTTGGTACTCCAGCCTGGAGGAAAGGTCGAGGGCCTCGTCGTCGATGCCGAAGGGGCGCCGGTCGCGAATGCTATCGTCGCCCTCGCCGCGATCGACGGCCGAAAGGCGCGAGGCGTTCAGAGCAGGTCGGATGGGAGCGGCAGGCTCGAGCTCAATGCACCGCGGGGCAATCTTACGATCAAGGCCGTGGCGCCGGACGGACCGGAGGGGTTGGCCGCGGTCGCCGTCTCAGAGAACGCGACCGCACGCGTCGAGATTGTGCTCGCTCAAACCGCCAACAGCCTGAGCAAGAAGTAGAGGCCGAATCCGGCCACGACCGGAAACACCGCCACGAGCACGTCGAGCGCCAGAACCCGCAGCTGACCTGAATCCTGCATCGGAAACTCCCTCTCGTCAGTCTGCAAAATGCAATTTACTTGCCAGGATTTTCCCACGAAGATTCTTTGGGATTTTAAAAGTCATGAGCGGGTACGCTCCAATCTTCTGAATCCGGTTCAAACGGTTGGACGATTGCGAACCGGACGCTACTGTTTGGAGCCACCTTTGGAGGGCCGGTCGCCGCCGGCCGGCCGGCCGCGTTCACCGCCGCCACTGCCGCCGCTGCCGCCGTTTCCGTTGGCTGGACCCGCCGTCGTCCCGCCCGTCGATCCGGGACGGCCTACGCGGCCTCCCGCTGGACGGCCGATCCTGCCGCCGCTGGGAGTGGGGCAGGCGCCGCCGGCGCCGTGTCCGGAACCCCCGACTCCAGTCCCACCCCATCCGCTTCCGTCATCCCCGGTATCGGAGGGACCGAGAAAACCGCCGTTTCCGCGACTCGTCCGCCTGTCGCCGCCGAGCCAGCTTCGACCGGAGCTCCCGCCGATGTCGTTGAGACCCAGAACATCGGGCGCATCGGGGATGGGAGTGGGCGAGTCCATGGAGACGAGGCCGGCGAGGGCCACGCTCGACACGCGGAGCGCGGCGAGCTTTTCACCGCCGGCGATAGGAGCTTTGGGGCTATCGGGATTCGGCTTCGGGGCCTGGTCTTCGCCCGGGTCCTCGAGCTTGGGGAACTTCGGCACCGGGAGCCGCTCGCGCGCGAGATCGCGCGGGATCTGGAGCTCGCCGGCGATCGATGCATCGGGACTCGGCAAATCCCCGGTTCCCACGCGAGCGGTGTCTCGCGAGGCTGGCGAGAACGAGAAAAGCGCGACCAGGGTAAGAGCGACGCCCTGAAGCGCTAGTGTCAAGGGTAGAGCGCTTACAGCCGTAAAGCGTCGAAGCATGATTCTCCCTTGGCGGCGGTTGAGTCAACGGTATAGCGCCGAAAGCGCCCTGTCAAGTCCACAGGCCTACTGGGGCGGGAGGGTAGTCGTCGGGCTGAGCTGGAGCGTGTTGCCCGTGACCGCGAGGTCGCAGATCGTGCCCGGACCGACCTCGGTGAAGTAGGCTCGCCTCTGGCCGGAAACGGTGCCGAATCGGACCTCGAAGCTTCGATTGGGTCCGAGGAAGTTCCCGCTCACCGGCCAGTTGTCGAAGAGGAGGTTCGTGGGTGTCCAGAGCATGGTGTTGTCGGCCGGGATGAAGCGCACGATCTCATCGTTGATATCCCGCACGTCCGTCGTGGTGAAGGAGCTCGTGGGGTCTCTGAACACGGCGAAATCTGAGTCCGAGGGGCCGGTGTTATCGCCGTCACATCCGAGGAGCAAGCCGAAGATGGCAATGAGGACAGCAATCACTTTCATGAGCGAGAATAGCACACGGGTGAAACCAGGAAGGGGTCCTGCGCATCCAATCAAACGTCAGCCTATATTAGAGTGGAAGGGGAACCTATGAATCGGCGTGCTTTCTTGGGGGTCGCGGGGCTCTTTGCAGTGCTCCCCGGCTTGTTCGCGAAAAGGATCGGAGCGAAGGCGATGAGCGACGAGAAGATCGAGACGCTGGAAAAGTCGAAGAAGGAGTGGAAGGCGATTCTCGATCGCGAGGCGTACCAGGTCCTCTTCGAGGAGGCGACGGAGCACCCCTTTACCAGCGCCATTTTGGAGGAGAAACGCAAGGGGACGTATATCTGCGCCGCCTGCTTTCTCCCGCTCTTCGAATCGACCGCGAAGTACGAGAGCGGAACCGGCTGGCCCAGCTTCTTCCAGGCCATTGACGGGCGGCTGGGAACGAGGACCGACTTCAAGCTCTTGCTCCCCCGTACCGAGTACCACTGCGTCCGCTGCGGGGGGCATCAGGGACACGTGTTCGGAGACGGGCCGAAACCTACGGGAAAGCGTTTCTGCAATAACGGCGTCGCGCTCGGGTTCGTTCCTCAAGGAGAGGCGTTCCCGGAGCTCCGATCATGAGGGCGGCGGCGATTCTTCTCCTGGTCTCGACGTCGCCAATGGGGGCTGTGGGGGCCGTGGGGGAGCAGAAGCTCGCGAAGGCCACGTTCGCCGGAGGATGCTTCTGGTGCATGGAGCCGCCCTATGACATGCTCGAGGGAGTCGTCTCCACCACGTCGGGATACACCGGGGGCAGGGTTTCAAACCCCAGCTACGAGCAGGTCTCTTACGGGGGAACCGGTCACCTCGAAGCCGTCGAAGTCGCCTACGATCCGTCGAAGATTTCCTATGAGGAGCTCCTCGAGGTTTTCTGGCGCAACGTGGATCCCACGGACTCCAATGGGCAGTTCTGCGATCGCGGGGATCAGTACAAGACGGCCATCTTCTTCCATGACGAGGAGCAGCGCCGTCTCGCGGAGGAGTCGAAGCAGAAGCTCATCGACTCGGGCCGCCTCCAAAAGCCGATCGCGACTCCGATTCGCCCCGCGACCGCGTTCTACGCGGCGGAGGAATACCATCAGGACTACTACGAGAAGAACCCGATACGGTACAAGTTCTACCGTAGCCGCTGCGGTCGTGATCGCGTCCTGGAGAAGCTCTGGAAGAGTCCAACTTAATGGCGCGCTCGGATCTTCGCCTCGCGCGCTCCCCTCGCTCTTCAATCAGTGCCGCGGGGCCCCACCCCCGCGGCTAAGGGCTGAAGGCTCCGCTCGGGGAGGACGGCCGGACTCCCGCGATTAGCGCCTTCGGCGCAATCGCTTCCTCCCGGCCGGGCTCGCTCCGCTCGCGCTACTGCTCGGTGCCTTCTAGGAGCGCGTAAGCTCGCTCCACCGCGTGCGGATGCACTCCTGGCCCGGTGATGGTCGGGAAGTGAGCCGCGTGGCTCGTCATGTCGATCTGTTGCGCCGCGTCTTTGGCGCTCACCCCGTCCGCGCGCATCTTCGCGATCTTCTTCGATAGATCGCGGAGGTAGGCCTGGAAGTAATCGATCTTCTCTCTCTCTCGAAACGCCTGGCCGTGCCCGGGCAAGACCACCTCGAAGTCGAGCGATTTCAGCTCCTCGAGCGTATCGGCCCACTCCTCGAGGTATCCGTCTCCCATGTAGGACAGACCGGCGGTCATCAGGTCTCCGGTGGCGACGACTTTCTCCGCGGGGAGATAAACCACCACGTCGCCTCCGGTATGCCCCCGGCCGAAATACAGGAGCTGGATTTCCCGACCGCCGCGAAAGAGCGTCATCCGATGCGAAAGCGTCGTCGTGGGCGGAGTGACGTCGATGGCGCCGGTCGCGTCCTGGTAGTGTTTCTGGACCTCGATGTTCTTCTTGAGCTCCTCCACCTTGGTCTGGTCGGAGGCGTCCTGGGCAGCCTTCAACTCGGCTTCCATCTCGGTAATGCGCGCGGGGAGGTCGCCGACGAAGAGGTCCCAGGAGCGTCCGCTCTTCGAGGCGCCGGTCACGAGCTTGTCCCGGGTGAATTCGTGCCCGATGATCTCGACACCATCGGGGAACACCTGGTTTCCGTGGGCGTGGTCGAAGTGGAAGTGGGTGTTGACGACGTAGCGCACGGGCTTGTCGGTGATGTTTTTCAGTTCTTTCAGAAGCGCCCAGGCGGCCGCGGGCGTTATGTGAGAGTCGACGACGAGGACGTCGTCCTCGTTCACGAAGATGGAGCCGTTGCAGCCGACGGCGAGGTTTCCCGTGCCCACCGCGTGGTAGATCCCGGGTTGAATCTGGTGAAAGGTAAAAGCCTCGCCCTCGTAGACTGCGCCGGCGGGAGCGTCGGTCGATGCCGTCGACGGCTCGGGCGCTGGAGGCGCCTGTGGCTGGCAAGCGGCGCCAAGGAAGGGGACGAGGAACGCAACACCAACTCTCATCGTGACCTCCGGATGCAAGGGAATTCAGGATCGGTCGGGCAGCGGCGACCGATTCGGACATCGTTCACTCGGCGCGCGCCGCCCAACGATAATGCGCTCGGGCCCGGGAGACGATCTCGGGCAGGTCCTCCACCAAAAGAAACCGCTTCTGGACGAGCCGAAGGGCCGACTCGGTGATGGAGCCGACGTAGGCCATTTCGCTTTCGTAACGCTCTTCGACACTCCTCCTGGGATCGAAAGCTCGCGCGCGATCCTCCCGAGTGCGGGGAAAGGGCAGGTAGGAGCCGATCTCGCTCGCGAGCCGGTCGGGGGCCCCGATCGACGGATGGCGGTAGCTCCATCCCGTGTGGGTCGCGAGCGGGACCTCGATCTCCGGGAGACGGATCCCCGCGCGATCGTTGCCGTCCTCGTCGACCGCCGGCACCAGCACCGCGAACGCTTTTCCCACGCGAGGGGGCTCGTAGGTGACGATCCCCTGCTCCCAGTCCGGTCCGAAGTCGAGCCGATGAGGTGTCTGGGGCTCTCGCGGGATCTCGAACCCCGGGATCGCGGGCCACGAAGCGCCTCCCGGCGGCGCCAGCGTTCCTTCGGCAATCTTGGGGTAGGCGCTTTCCGGCGGAGGAGCTCCGTCGGCGACCCAGAGCACCATCGCCCGGAAGAGGGCACGCACCACGGTATCGTATTGAAGTGGATTCATGGGCGCGCGGCCGACGAACGCGGGATCGGGATTGGGCGCCGGCGGGAACCGACCCACGATGTGCGGCGCTCCCGCGATGAAATACACGCGGCTCGTCTCGGGAAGGATCGCGTCCCGGACTCCCGCGGGATCCGTCGTCGTGAGCGAGCCCGCGCGGTTGAAGTACTCGGAGTTGGTGAGGATGTGGAAGAGCCTCGGCACGGTGCCGCTCTCCTCGGCGCGCCGCAGGAGACCATCCTCGACTCCCGTTTCCGGATCGACCGCGAGCCCGTCGGTGAAGGGAAACATATCGACAGGATAGAGGATGTTGAAGTGCTGGAGAGCGTCTCTCGACGCCTGGCCGAATCGATGATTGAACGAGCCGCGTCCGGCGCCGCCGACCTGATCGAGGATGCCGTCGAAGACCTTTCTGCCGCTTTCGTCGGCGTTGAATCCCTGATAGACGAAATGGCGGAGGAAACGTCCCGTCTGGGAGACGCCCCAACCGATGGCCCAGCGGATTCCGGGGACGGGATTCTCCTCGCCGCGCGCGTGCTTGAAAAAGCTCACGAGATCGCGCGTCCCCGCGAGGCCCGTACCAACGACGCGCGGGTTCTCGCTCTGATAGACGACGTCGTAGATGAGGCCGGGCTCGAAGCCGGAATCGAGAGCGACGGTCGAGGCGCCGACGAACCGAAATCGCTCCCGGGCGACGGTCTCCGGCGGATCGAAGGGTCCGCGACGCACCGTCATCTGATGCTCGGAGCTCTCGGGGTCGAGGACCGGATAGGCGCGATGCCCGCGATCGGCGAGACTCGCGGTCGACCCGCGCTCGCCGATGAAGTTTCCCCGGACGAGCCCGCGAATCGCCGCGCCACCCTGGGTCGCGACCGGCATCTCCATGCGCATACGACCTTCGGGGACATCCCACTGCCAGCCCATCCATAGGAGCGAGAAGCCCTGGAACATCAGGCTCCCGTTTCCGATGTCGGCCGAAGTTTGTGGATCCTGCGAGGGAGAGGCGCTCTGGAAAATGGGCAGGATGCGCTTTGTGCCGCGGTTGCCGGCTTCGTAGAAGAGGACCCCGTTTCCGCGAGCCGGATCGACGGGCTTGAGCAGGTAGAAGTCCGCGTGGAACTCGACCTCGCCGTTCTCGTTCCGGGGTGCGAGCGGAAGGTCGACCACCATGCGGTTTGCCGCGAGCTCGGGATCGAGGGCGAAGTCCACGCGCCCCACGACCTTCTCGTAGGGGCCCGCGAGCCCGAAAGGGCGGCCCTCGAGGAGCACTTCGCGACGATCGATGCGAAGGCGCACTACACGGGCTTCGACCGTCGTTGCCATGAGGAGCGCGAATACGACCGCGGGCCGACAGGGGGCCACTAAAAGCTCCAGCCCGAGAGAGACTCGAGCGCGGCCCCCACTCCGGCTCCGAGCTCGACCTTTCGGCCGAGGTCTTTGAGAGTGCGCTCGAGCATCGCGAGCTGAGCGGAAAGGTACGCGGGGTGCGCCGCCATTCCCATGTGGCCGAGTCGGAAGAGCTTGCCCGAGAGCTCTCCATAGCCGCCCGAGATCATGATCCCGTACCGATCCCGTAAGTGTCCGCGAAGCGCCTTGTCTTCGATTCCCTCGGGGACCACGACCCCGGTCACCACCGGCCCGGCAATCTCCTCGCGCGCCGCCCAGAGCTCGAGACCCATCGCCTCCACCCCGCGGCGGCAGGCGCGGGCGATGGCCCCGTGCCTCGCCGCCATGCGCTCGACGCCTTCTTCCACCGCCTGCGCGAGCGCGGACTCGAGCCCGTACATCGTCGTGACCGACGGCGTGTAGGGGAAGACCTTCTTCTCGAGCCAGGTGTCCTTCCAGTCGAGGATGGAGAGGAAGCTCCCTCGAAGCGGCTCTTTCTTCGACTCCATGGCCTTCCACGCTTCGGGGCTCACCGCGAGAAGGGAGAGCCCGGGAGGGCCGCCGAGGCATTTCTGCGGACCGGCGATGGCGACGTCGATTCCCCACTCCTCGGGGCTCAGGGCTTCGCCCCCGAGACCGGAGACGGTGTCGACGAGGGTGATGGCCCCGAACTCCTTCGCGATCTTCCCGATTTCGGCGACGGGATTCACGGTCGCTGATGGGGTCTCGGAGTGGACGACGGAGAGGAACCGAATGCCTGGAGTCTTTTTCAGCGTCTTTCTCACCGCTTCGGGGTCGATGGCTTCGTTATACGGGACGCGAAGCTCGACCGTCTCGCCGCCGTACTTGTTGATGAAGAGCTCAAACCATTTGCCAAAGACGCCGGAGACGAGGTTCAGGACCTTGTCGCCGGGGGAGAGGAGAGAGGCGGCCGCCGCCTCGAGTCCGAGGATCGCCTCTCCTTGCAGGATGACGACGTCGTACTTCGTGCGGTAGACCGTCTTGAGAAGAGTCGACGCCCGGTCGAAGAGCTCGAGGAACGCAGGGTCGTAGTGGTAGAGGATCGGACGCGCCATGTCCCGGAGCGTGCGCTCCGTCGCCTGGACGGGACCTCCGGCAAGGGTCATCTCGGGCCAGCGTTTCATGAGGCGGCTCCTGACATCCTGATAGGGCGACAAAGGTATAACCGATGCTCCGTGGTGGCAAGAGCGTTAGAATCGCGCCCGGAGGACGGCCATGAAATCGATGAAATTCGCTCTTTGGGTAGTCGTTATCGCGGCGGCGGCGGGCGCCGACGAAAAGAAGAAACCGAGCGTCCTCGAGACCATCGAGCCCTTCAAGAGCTACGGGCACGTCTACGACGGCGACAGCATCGAGGCGATGCGTCCGCGAGTCATGGGGACCCATGGCGTCATCGCGACCGGGCACTACCTCGCGACCCTCGCGGGAATGGAGGCTCTGCGCAAAGGCGGAAATGCGTTCGACGCCGGGGTCTCGGCCGCGATGGCCCTGAAGGTGATGAAAATGGACTATGCGGGTTGGACGGGAGTGGCCCCGCTCATTCTCTACAGCGCCCGCGATCGGGAGGTGGTGACCCGGGTGGGCGCGGGGACCACCCCCGCGAGAGCGACGCTCGAGCATTTCCGCCGTTACGGTAAGACGGATATCAACACCGCCCTCATTCCCGCGGACATCGACGTCTGGCTCGCGGCCCTGGACCGGTACGGCACCATTCGCTTCGAGGAGGCGGCCCGGCCGGCTCTCGAGGTCGCCGAGGGGGGCTATCATCTATATAAGCATCAAAAAGGGCTCATCGACGCCGAGCAGGATTCGATCCTGCGCTTCCCGTACAACGTCCAGTTCTGGTTCCCCAAGGGTGTTGGAAACCAACGGCTCGGAGACCTCATGGTCAACCGGGACCTGGGGAAACTCATCCGGTACATGATCGAAGCCGAGAGGAAGTCCCTCGCCTCCGGGGGAACGCGCTCCGAGGGGATCCGCGCGGCCAGGGACGCCTTCTACAAAGGCGACCCGGCGCGCGCCGCGGCCGAGCTCTACTCCCAATTCGACGACGGCCTCGTGGCTTATGAGGATCTTGCGGGCTATGAAGGCAAGTGGACGAAGCCGCTCACGACGACCTTCCGGGGGTACGACGTCTTGGTGGGCGATGGATGGTCCCAGGGACCGCGGCTCATCCTGTTCCTCAACATGCTCGAGAGCTTCGACTATGAATCCCTCGGGTTCAACACCGCGGAGTACGTCCATCTTCTCTCGCAGGTCATCGATCTCGGGATGGCCGACTCGCACAAGTACGTCGGCGACCCGGACTTCACGAAGGCTCCCGAGGGGCTTTACTCGAAAGAGTACGCTCGTAAGCGCGCGGAGCTCGTCGATCGCGACAAGGCGTTCTCCGACATGCCTCCCTGGGGAGACCCTCCCCTAATGGAGAGCGTCGCGAAGGACTCGCCTACAACCTTCGCCGCCGCTCTCGGCGAGACGCTAGCGCGCCGCCTCGAGGACACGACGTCTCTGAACGTGATCGATTCCGAGGGAAACCTGTTCTCGATAACCGAGAGCGACGGCCACCTTGTCAACCCCCTGATTCCCGGCTGGGGATTCGGGCTCGGCCGGCGCATGTCGCAGCTCAACCTCGATCCCACCCTCGCGAACGTGATGGCGCCGGGAAAACGCCCGCGCAACACGAACAGCCCCGTTCTCGTCATGAAGGACGGAAAGCCCTTCATGGGACTCTCCACTCCCGGCGGCGACGAGCAGCTCCAGGCGATCCTCCAGGTGTTTCTGAACGTCGTCGTCTGGGGGATGTCGCCCGAGCAGGCGCTCGACCAGCCGCGTTTCGGAAGCTACAACTTTCCCGAAACGGGAAGTGAGGTGAACGAGAACCCTGGCGTGCTTAAGCTCGAGGATCGGTTCCCGGCTGCGACCGTCGAGGCTCTGCGGCAGAAAGGGCACGTCCTGAAGCCCTGGGGAATCTGGGACTGGCACGCCTGCGCCTTGACGGTTACTTATCGCGATCCGGAGTCCGGGCTTCTCATCGCCGCCGGCGACGTGCGGCGCGAAACGAGCGCCCTCGGATACTAAAGACGCAGAAAAACGCAAAAACGCAAACAATTGAAGAGTGTAAGAAGGGGGATGGGGAGATAAGAGGAGATGGGGAGATGAATCAGAAATCCCTGTTCGATTATCTCCCTATCTCCTCCCGTCTCCCTATCCCCCTTGATTTGGATTTTTTTCTTCGTGTCTTGGCACGAGCATGCTAATCGCGGTTTACGGGACGCTCAAGATCGGCGAGGAGAACCACGCGCGGTTTCTTCCGGGAAGGACACCGTCGTTCCGGGGCTTCGTCGAGATCCCCTACCGTATGTACGCCAACGGGGCGTACCCGATGCTCGTTCCCACGGAGGAAAAGAGCCGGATCCTCGTCGAAGTCTTCGATGTCGACGGGAGCAAGATGCGGGAGCTCGACGCTCTCGAAGAACCGTACGACTACTGGCGCGAGACGGTCCATCTCCATGAGTGGGGGGAGGACGTCGAGATCTACGTTCACGCGCCGCCGGCGCCCGAGGGCTTCGCCCCCGTTGCCTCCGGGGACTGGAGGCTCAGAAGTCGCGCTTCTCGAGACGTTCGCGAATCCCGCGGATGAGAAGCTCGTGAAAGACGAGAAACGGAACGCTTCCCGCGCGCTTCTCGACCCTTTGCTTCGTCTCCTGCCAGAGCTCCTCGTTTCGCGCGGCATCGAGGAACTCGTGGCCCGACCAGGTCATGCGCTCGGGCCACCACTGTCCGGGGACGATCTCGTCCGCCTCGATGAGGCCGGCTTCGTGGAGGAGCCGGACGTGGTAATGGATCTTCTCGAGATCGTATCCGTCGTCGATGAAAGCGTTCCAGCCCGAGGGACTGACGTTGTCCCCGCCCTCCTCGACGTGGAGGAGAATCCGGCGAACCAGGTCCAGGTCGCGCTTCATCTTTAGTGCTCGCCTCGGCCTTCAATTAGTGCGCTGGGGCCCTACCCCCATCGCTTCTCGCTCCGGGACTCGCTTCGCTCGCCCTGCGCTCGGGCTGCCGGCGCTGCTCGGTCCCTTCGCTCCTCGCTCGGGGAGGACGGCCGAATCGTCCGCATCGGGCTCCTTCGAGGGTATGAGATGTTGCCGGGCTCCTTCGAAGCTCCTCCCACGGAAAAATTCCCGCGGCCTTGCGCCTTTGGCTCGGCCGCTTCCTCCCGCCTCCGCCAAGGCTACGGCGGGCCGCCGAAGCTTCATGCGAAGGCG
>Ga0214473_10011126_pt1 | contig 10573 bp, 10 predicted proteins | sample RVTome_7_FD_203509 | JGI IMG/M metagenome (GOLD analysis project Ga0214473, IMG submission 203509) | Soil microbial communities from uranium-contaminated site in the Upper Colorado River Basin, Wyoming, United States - RVT98D197 | ecosystem: Environmental > Terrestrial > Soil > Contaminated >... | reverse complement strand
CTTTTGGCCAGGTGCTCGATCGCCATGCCGCCGGGATATCCCAAGCCCAGGTACTTCGCCACCTTGTCAAAGGCCTCACCAGCGGCGTCGTCCTTGGTCTTGCCGAGGGGACGGAAGGCCGTGAACCCCTCTGCCAGATAGAGAGCGGTGTGCCCCCCTGAGACGACCATGCCTATAAAAGAAAAAGGAACCGCGTGCTCAATGAAAATGGCGAGGAGGTGACCCATCAAGTGGTTTACCCCCACGAAGGGGAGCCCCTTGGCATGGGCAATGGCCTTGGCAGCCATGATACCCACCAGCAGGGAGCCGACGAGTCCCGGGCCGCGGGTCACGGCGATCGCCTGTATCTCGTCGAGTGTGAGGTGCGCCTCATCCAGAGCGCCGCGTATCACCGGCACGATATTTTCCAGGTGCCGGCGGGAGGCGAGCTCCGGCACCACCCCTCCGTATTGCTTATGAATCTCATCCTGGGAGGAGAGGCAGTTGGAGAGGATCGTACGCCCGTCCTCTATCAGGGCGGCACCGGTATCATCGCATGAGCTCTCGATGGCAAGAATGATCACGTATTGTTTTCCTCGTTCGCTGATAGTATCACAGAGGCTAGGGGTGCTCAACCTTTGACATCCCCGGGGTTCTATCTTAGAATGATGCAGACTTTTGCGAAAGTACAATACAACGGCAGACGCAGTGGCACACGGGTACACAAGATGATCGTAAAACAGCTTGAGGTCGGGAACAACATGGTCTTCAGCTATCTCATTGGCGACGAGTCAAGCGGCGAGGCCCTGGTCATCGATCCTGCCGATGATGCGGATCGCTTAATCGCCGTCGCCGATCAGCACGGCGTCCGGATTACCGCCATCCTCAACACGCATTTTCACGTCGACCACACGATGGGAAACGCAGAGATGGCCCGGCGCACCGGCGCGCGGATCATCATCCACGAGGCGGAGAAATATGCCCTCACGCACCCAGACCCGGAGATCATCGCCCTTTTTCAGGCAGAGCTTTCCCCGCCGGCAGACATCGTCGTGAACGACAAGGATCAGATTGCGATCGGTGCAATAAAGCTTCAGGTGATTCACACTCCGGGGCATTCGCCGGGGAGCATTTCCCTGTATCTTGATTCCATGGTCTTTACCGGTGACACCCTCTTTGTGGGGGATGTGGGGAGGACCGACCTCCCCGGCGGCTCATGGGAGGTGCTGGAGTCTTCCATCCGTCAGCGGCTCTTCACCCTCCCTGACGAGACCATGGTGTTCCCCGGGCACAACTACGGCTCCACCCCGACTTCCACGATCCAGCGGGAAAGGCTCACGAACGCGGCCCTGAGGATATAACATTAGGGATGAAATGACGGCGGCGCAAAAAGACGAACGGTATATGAAGCAAGCACTGCAACTTGCCCGCAAAGGGATGGGGCGAGTAAGCCCGAACCCCCTGGTGGGGGCGGTGCTGGTGCGCGCCGGCAAGGTCATTGCCAAAGGCTTTCATCGGCAATTCGGGGGCGACCACGCCGAGAGAGACGCCATCAAGCGGGCCAAAGGGGGCGTGCGCAATGCCACCCTCTATGTGACGCTGGAGCCCTGCTGTCATTGGGGCAAGACCCCGCCGTGTGCGGATGCCGTGATCGAGGCAGGGATCAAACGTGTCGTGATCGCGACCTTGGACCCCCATCCCCAGGTAGCAGGCAAGGGGGCCCGACAACTCAGGGACCACGGCATCGAGGTCGTCGCGGGGGTCCTGGAGGAAGAAGCGCAAAGGCTCAACGAGGCCTATTTTTATCACACCCGCACCGGCCTACCTTTTGTTACCGTCAAATACGCGCAATCGCTCGACGGCAGGATCGCGACAGCCCGCGGGGCCTCCCGCTGGATCAGCATTGAGGAAGCGCAAGAATTTGTACACCACGTGCGTGCCGAGCACGACGCGATCATGGTGGGGATCGGCACGATATTGGCCGACGACCCCCAGCTCACCGTGAGATTAGTAAAGGGGAGGAACCCCCTGCGTATCTGTCTCGACAGCCGGCTCCGCATGCCCCTCAACGCCCGGGTGCTGCAGGGGGAGGGACGGACCCTCATCATTACGACGGAGGGAAACGCGCCGGATAAGGCCGAGGCATTACAGGTCAAGGGATGTGATGTCTTCGTAGCACAGCGGGGGCTGGATGAGCGCGTTGATCTCAGGTACATGATGCAAAACTTAGGTGAGATGGGCATTGCCTCTATCCTGGTGGAGGGGGGCAAGGAGGTCATCACCTCCCTGTTGCAAGGGGGCTTGGTAAACAGGATGGTGGTCATCACCGCACCCCTGATCATCGGGGCGGGGATAGAGGCCATCGGAGATCTGGGGATCGCGGACCTGGGCAGCGCCATACGGTTTTCTTCCTGCGAGGTAACGCGGATGGGGGCGGATGTGGTCTTTGATCTGAGGCTTTAGGGCGGTCCTGTTGGCAGGAATCTAGGGACCAGGGATTTTACAAACATGTTCGAATGGTTTCTCTAGAACCCTCGGACCCTCCCGCTTTGCGGCCCCCTACCTTGCTGATATTTTAACGATGGGGTGTCGCTCCCGCTCTCCAATATAGAAATAGGGATGACGGGATCCCGAAGCGGGAAAAGCGACAGATCTGGCCAAAGGGCCACCTTCGGCCGCAATCCATAAAATCTAAATTAAGTCCCGTCCTATTTTATACAACAATCTGAATGGCGGGATGTCACAGAGTGACAGAGCGGGATTGAATCCCTTGTGAGGGCGTATTATAATTTTAGCAGTGGTAAGAACAAGGTTTTGTGTCAGAGTAATAATCTCAAACAGTGAATGGAGGTGCAATTATGCAGTGGCGGCTTGATAAAAAGACGCTCGTGGTCCTCGCGGTTATCCTCGCCGTGGCCTTTGCCGGCATCGGCGGCCTTTTTTCTCCCCTCACCATCGCGAAGAGCAAAGAGATAGGGCCCAACGAGGTAAAAGGGAAGGTCGTCTCCATCGAGACCAGTGCTTTCCGCCGCGGGACCATCGGGGTCAAGAGTAATCAAACAGGCGAGCACTATACATTCTATGTGGGGAGCAGGACTGAGTATTACCCACGCCGTTACCCCAGCGTCGGCGAGACGGTCAGGGTCTTCTACGTCAATGACCGGGGCTATCTGAAGGCCACTCGGGTGGAGATCGTCACCCGCGTTCCTTGAGGCCGCAGAGGTCAGCCACAAATAGTGCTTGACATTTTAGAGCGATATGATAAAAAGGGACATTACGTGAGGATAAGTGATGCAACAAACTAATTTCTTTTTCTTTTATTTCTATTTTACGAGGGCTCATTCATGCCCCTAGCCTAGCTACATAGCGCGGGGAGCCATGGATGGGCCACAGGACCTCCATGGCTTTTTTGTTTCCGCATTTCGAAGGCCATGGGAGTCATATTCCATGGCCTTTTTTATCGCGGCGCAGGCGATGATTGGATAATACCCGAGCAAATTAAAATTAAGGAGAGCGAAAAGCACATGAGCGCGAAACGACACGAACCGATTGAGGTAACACCCCATCTTTTTCAATTGGGCACGCCTGACTTCCCCGCCTACTTGTCCATGGGTGAGGAGGGGATGATCATCGAAGGGGGCACGGGCCCGACGTTCCCCATTATGGTCAATCAGATAGAGACACTGGGGGTCGATCCCAACCGGATTAAGACTATTGTTTTAACTCATACCCATGCGGACCACATTGGGGCGGTGCCGCACCTGCAGCGTCGCTGGCCTCATCTCAAGCTCCTGGCAAGCCCCATCGGCGCCCAGCTGCTCGGGAAGAAAGAGCTGTTCAAGGAATTTCAACTTGTCGATCTTGGGATCGCGCAATTGATGAAGGCAAAGTCGGAGATCGATACCTTGCCCGCCCCGGTACGCAACTATGCCTTTGCGGTGGACGCGGCGGTCAAGGAGGGTGATGTTATTGATTTGGGAGGGGGTATCGTCTGGCGCGTCTATGAGACCCCGGGCCATGCTCCCTGCCATATCTCTCTCTTTGAGGAACAGGAAAGCACCCTGGTCATCGGGGATGCCGCCGGCTTCTATGTCCCGGAGCAGGATCTCTTTTGGCCTAATTACTTCGATTCCCTTGAGCAGTACTGCAACAGCATCAGAAAGCTGGCCGCGCTGCCGGCCATGCGGGCCGTCCTCAGCCACCATGGGGTGGTGCAGGGGGATGCCCGCCGGCATCTGGAAAAGGCCATGCACGCGACCAGGCAGTATCATCACGAACTCATGGAACGGTTGCAAAAGGGGGAGGTCCCCGAGACGATCGCCATGGACAAGGCGCGGTTCGTCGACAGCCTGACCGATATCCAGCCCTTCAAGGTCATGTATGACCTCTGTAAGGTGCTGATCAAGAACTCTCAGCAGGACGGAAAGGGCGACCACTTTATCTTTTAGCGATGGACATTGCTGATGAACAAGGCTGACACCCCTCATCGTGCTATGGCTGACCGGCTTGCCGGGGCAGGGCATTTGAGCGTCAATGAGCGGCTGGGTTTGATCGCGCTCATCGATGAGGACCCGCTTGCCGGTGACATCTTCGATAACCTGTGGGAGCTGGTGAACGCGACGGTCTCCGGCAGCCGGATCAACGGGTTCAATGCCGATGCCGCCAAGAACGGTTTCCGCGTTTTTGAGATCACCGCGGAGACCGGGGAGAGCCTGGGTCGTCTCAACATGTTGTATTTGAAAAAGCCGATTCCCTGCTATTACCTGGTGTATGTCGAGGTCGCCCCCCCCTTCAGGAGAAAGGGGCTCGGGAGCCGGATCATCACGTATTTCGGTGAGTTCTTGGCAGAGAAGTCCGCCGTGGGGATCCTCGACAATATTATCCCCAAAGATGATCCGACCTACGACATCTATCGGAAAAACGGATGGAGGAGCGTTGCAGCTATTGCGAAGAAGGGCATACCGGATAAGGATGCTAATTACATGGTCTTTATCCCGCGGGGCATGACGGCACAGGATCTCAAGGAGCCGCTGGGGAGGTTGTTGTACCACCTCAAGCGCAAGCGGACGGTGATCGATATGCGGGACAACGAGGTCATGGTCACCAGGACCATTGCCGAGTTTAAAGAACTCTATCAGACGCTGCTCGCGTATTTCGCCCGGGAGATCGAGTGCGGTGAGGCATCGGATTTCATGCGGTTTCTGTTCACCCGCTTCGTGACCAAGTTCATCGCGTTCCGGCGCCGCATCGAGGCCCTCGTCGGCTACACCGGCGGCGAATCCACGGAGCAGATCGCCCTGGTGCCGGAGGTCGCCGGGCTGCCGGTGAAATCGTATGCCCCCCGCACGTTGGCCCAGAAGACTTCCTTGGTGATTGGCGACGAGGCCCTCTTTGCGTCGCTTCCGAAGGCGTTACAGCAGGAACCTGCGCGGGTAATTGAGGCATTGCACAACTACCGCCGGCCGAACTTTATGCAGTGGTTGGCGGAGCGCGGAAAATCATATGGCGATTGCCTTACCATCGGCGATTTGATGGACCTCGGCTTTGACCCGACCCGTCTCAAAGAGATCACCGTTAGGGGAGAGGCGTGTATCTTCGAGCGGGTGCAGGCGCGGCAGCTTCCAGAATTACAGAAAAAAAATGACCTCCTTGAGCGCATCGCCGCAGAGATGTCCGGGGTGAAGGTCCGAAGTGCATGGCTCAAGGCCACGCCGATCCTCATGGTCATACAAGACAGAGGCAACGCCTACGTGCTGCGCCGCCAGGTGGAGGGCATCCACTGGGAGGAGGCCATCGAGCAGCTCCAGGGCAATCCCTCGTTGCAGGGGCTTAATGCGGCCCTGCAGTGTGACGCCGAGATCATCGCGACGGTGCAGCAGGCCCATGCGGTTGTTGCGCACTACGTGGGCATGGAACCGGGTGTCATCCAGGACCAGCTCACCACCTTTGTTTCCTGGGACCTGGAACAGAATCACCCGCGCATGATCGTTGATCACGGAGGGCATGCAATGGCAGAGATATGGATGGCCTGATTTTTTACCAGAAAGGGAGTTGGCAGGGGCGTCATCTTATTTTTTCCCTTTTCTAAAGGGGGAAAGTACACTATGATGCGCTACTGAGTCCGTACGTACTATAAAGGAGCACGCAATGGTCATTTCCAAACGGGTCAAACAGTTAATGGGGGGATCGTCCTGGGTGCGCAAGATGTTCGAGACGGCGATCCAGCTCAAGGCCGAGTACGGCGAGGCAAATATCTTCGATTTCACGCTAGGGAACCCGATAGAAGAGCCGCCGCCGGGGTTCAAGCAGGCACTCAAGGAGTTTTCCAGCCACCCCATCCCGGGGATGCACCGGTATATGCCCAACAGCGGGTACCCGGAGACCAGGCAGTTTGTCGCCCAACAGCTCTCAAAAGAGACGGGGGTCCCCCTTACGGCGGACCATATCGTCATGACCATCGGGGCTGCCGGGGGATTAAATGTCACCCTCAAGGCCATTCTCGACCAGGGTGATGAGGTAATCGTCCCCTCGCCGTACTTCGTGGAATTCGGCTTTTACATCGACAACCACGGCGGGGTCATGCGTCTCGTGGATACGCACGAGGACTTCTCCCTTGACCTTACGGCCATCGAAAAGGCCATTACCGAACGGACCAAGGCCGTGCTTATCAACTCACCGAACAATCCGACCGGCGCCGTCTACGACGCCGATTCCTTGCGCGGATTGGGCGAGCTTTTGCGGAAGAAGAGTAAAGACAGGAAGACCCCGATCTATCTCATTGCCGATGAGGCGTATAAGACCATCATCTATAACGGCATCGCCCTGCCTACTGTCTTTGCGCACTACGAGTCTGCCATCTCGGTGGTCTCCTACTCCAAGTCCCTCGGGGTGCCCGGGGAGCGGATCGGCTATGTGGCGATCAATCCCGCCTACGCCGGAGGGGAGGAACTCATGGGGGCCATGATCTTCCTCAACAGGACGTTGGGATATATCAATGCCCCGGCCCTGATGCAACGCCTCTTGCCTTTGGCCGGCGCGAACCACGTGGGGGTGAAAGAATACCAGCGCAAGCGGGACCTTCTCTATGGTGCTTTGAGCGCGTACGGATTCACCGTAAACAAACCGCAGGGGGCCTTCTACATGTTCCCGCGTACCCCGATTAAGGACGACCTCGCCTTTGTTATGGACCTGCAGGAGAGTTTTCATATCCTGACGGTCCCGGGGAGGGGATTCGGGAAAGAAGGATATTTCCGCATCGCCTACTGCGTGGAGATGGATGTCATCGAGCGCTCTTTGCCGGGATTTGAACAGGCGGCAAAGAAATACGGGCTACGGTAGAAACCTTGGCCTGACTATCTGCGCTGGGTTTACTTTTTAAAGTAAAAAGGTATAATGAGACAAGGACAAAAACAACGTATGGCAAACAGCAAACAAGGAAAAACAAGCGCGCACATACAAGCAATAGCCCAGACGATTAAAGAGAAATTTAGCCCCCGACGGGTAATCCTTTTTGGGTCGTATGGCTACGGTGTCCCTGCAACAAAGGGGAGCGACATTGACCTTTTTGTTATCATGAACACGTCGCTCCCGGTCAAAAAGCAGGCATTTCTAATCCGCAGAGAGCTTACTTCCGCAATCCCCCTTGATGTTATCGTGAGGACACCTGAGCAGGTTGAAGAGAGGCTCAGGCTCGGTGATTTTTTTATCAAGAAGATTATGGAACAGGGTATTGAGTTGTGAAACGAATCACCGAGGAGTGGATTGTAAAGGCTGAGGAGGATTATTTAGTCGCAACCCGCGAGATACAGGCCAACCCGCCTGCTTTAGATGCCGTTTGTTTTCATGCACAGCAGTGTATTGAAAAGTACATGAAGGCGATTTTACAAGAAAACGATGTCGAGTTTGAAAAGATACATGACCTCGATATCCTCTTGCAACAAAGCAGGAGTTTTACCTCTGAGCTAGGGGATTATAGAGATGACGTGATTAAGCTCTCTGCCTACGCCGTCGATGTCCGATATCCCGGTTTTGAGGTATCAGAGACGGAAGCCCACGAATGTGTTGCTAGTATGGAAAAGATACGGCGGGTGATGAGGAACCATTTCAAAATCTAATTTTAAGGATTGTCCACAGACTGCTGAAGCCATTGTTAACACGAGCTTCAAAGGGGTAGGGCATGATACAAGAGTCCCCCACCGGTTGGTATAAAAATCTAAATGAGGGGATGTCGCACAGCGACAGGGAAAAACTTAAGGATTGATCTTCAAAGGGGCACCTTCGCCCCTTTTTTGTTTGAGGCGAATAGGGCGTATATGAACGAGCTTAGAGTGTGCAGGAGGAAAAGTGACATTTCAAGACCCCATGCCCCATGTCCAGTTCGGATGTCCCATAAGTGGACATAGCGCTCTGGCGGTGGTAATATTATCTCTATCTCGTGAGAAAGGGGAGGGCGATCATGATCAAAGCAGGTTTCTTGGTAGTTGTTGGTGTTGTGGTCGTATTGACATCAGGGTTTCACGAGGCAGTGGCCAAGCCATCTGCGTGTGAGACGTGTCATGCCCAACTGTCTCCCATGGTTGCAAAGGACTTCAACCGGGGGCAGATGGCGAAGACCATGACGTGTGCCGGCTGCCACGGCAGTGCACACATGAGCGCCAAGGATGTCAAGAATGTCCAGCTTCCGACGATTCAAACCTGCCGGGAGTGTCATCCTGAGCAGGCTGACCAGTACCTCTCAGGGAAGCACGCCTTGGGGCTGATCGCCGTGCAGGCCATGCCCTACACCCATATGCAGCCCAAGGCCTTCATCGAGGGGCAGAAGGGGTGCGGGGGGTGCCATACGCTCGGCCTCATTGAGCCGAAACAGCGCAAGACCGAGGGCCGTGCATACTATCCATACGGCATGGACTGCCAGAGCTGTCACACCCGGCACGCCTTCTCAAAGGCAGAGGCCTCTGAGCCTGAGGCATGTATGACCTGCCACATGGGATTCGATCATGCCCAGTGGGAGATGTGGTCCGGCTCGAAGCACGGGGTCACCTATCTCATAAATCGGGCCATTGGCCCAAAGAACAAGGATCGTGCGCCCAAATGTCAGACATGCCATATGTCTGGGGGCAATCATCGGGCCTTTTCGGCGTGGGGATTCCTCGCTGTCAGGCTCCCCGAGGATGATGCAGAGTGGATGGGCTACCGCACCACCATCCTCAAGGGGCTGGGCGTCTTGGATATCGCAGGGAAACCTACCCCACGCCTCGATTTGGTTAAGGCCGGCAAGGTCGCCCGTCTGAGTAAGGAGGAGTTCCAGGCTGAGCGAAAGCGCTTCACTGATGTCTGCATGCGCTGCCATTCTGCCACCTTTGTCAAAGAGAATATGAAAAATGCCGACCTGATGATAAGGGAGGCCGACAAGCTCTTTGCCGAGGCCATCGAGATCGTGGCTGGTCTTTACCGAGATGGCTTCATCAAGAAACGGCCCGCGTATCCTGCCTATCCTGATCTGTTGACCTTCTATGAAGTAAACACCAAGGTCGAGCAGGTCCTCTACGAGATGTTCATGGACCACCGGATGAAGACGTTTCAGGCAGCCTTCCATATCAATTATGATTTCTCTACCTGGTATGGTTATGCAAAGATGAAGAAGGACTTGGTGGAGATCAGGGAACTGGCTGAGCAGATGAGGGCCGGGCAAAAACGGTAGACCTCACTTTTCACGCTTGCCGTTAAGCTGAGTTTTGATAATGATGCACAACGTCCCCGATCCACTCCGAGAGAGTTTTCACATCCTGACGGTCCCGGGCAGGGGATTCGGGAAAGAAGGATATTTCCGCATTGCCTACTGCGTGGAGATGGATGTCATCGAGCGCTCTTTGCCGGGGTTTGAGCAGGCAGCGCGGAAATACGGGTTGCGGTAAGGAGCTAAGCTCAAGAGGCTGCTACAAAAATGATCAAAGACCTGACCCTCTTACCCCACCAATTGTATGCAATAAATCCACGTGTATTTTTAAGAGACAACCGTCTCATCGCTTTATTTGCAGTAACCCTGATTTGCATTTTTCTTTTGACGCCCTGTGTCGGGATAAGTTCCGACGTTAACGGCCGTATAAGCGACCGCAGTGGCGCATCGGTAGCGGACGGCAATGATGCCGCTCAGGACGGCAACGGTCCCACTATGATCATGAGTTATAGTAAAGAGAAATGTGCAAAAAACCCTATAGTCTCTTTTGCGTATTTTGTTCCGCTGATTGCTACGACACTTGTTGACAATATATCAAGTGTCAATAATGAGCAGCAGGTAGATATAATCTCACATAAGATAACAGTTGATTCAAAATCCTTTCATGTGGCATGCGAATTTGAAATATTGGGAAGTGGTTTTCATATGAATACATTTGATTCCGCGGGGATGATTGCGACACAGACTGATGAATTAAAAAAAAGAAAGAAAATGACAAATATGCTTGATTATATCAAGTTTGACGGAGAATGTTTCGGCATTATTGAGGTTAAGGGAACGATAACCGGTTCAACGAGGACTGTTACCGAGGTGGATATTCAGTTCAATGCAAGAGGCCATGAAAGCCGCGTAACTGTT
>Ga0214473_10011125_pt1 | contig 10574 bp, 6 predicted proteins | sample RVTome_7_FD_203509 | JGI IMG/M metagenome (GOLD analysis project Ga0214473, IMG submission 203509) | Soil microbial communities from uranium-contaminated site in the Upper Colorado River Basin, Wyoming, United States - RVT98D197 | ecosystem: Environmental > Terrestrial > Soil > Contaminated >... | reverse complement strand
GGCCTGGCGTCCAAGATCTGGAACCGGTACTGGCACTCGTATGCTGAGTTGATCGAGCGGTCCGTGTACTACCAGTGGCGCAACGAGGCGTCCTACGCCAGCCGACGACGGAAGGCAGAAAGACTCAACACAGGGTAGCGCTGTCGTATTAGGTCGCCGCGGCGAGGTAGCGGGTGATCTGATCCAGGTGCGAAAGATCGTGTCCGCCGAGCATGCGCAGCATCGTGCCCAGCGACTCCGGTCCGCGCTCGTTGTGCCGGCCGGTCCGCGCCAGGTCCGCGGGGGTCATCCGTTTCCACTGATACACATTGCAGCCGCGGAGGGCCCGGAAGGTGCGGACCAGCTCGGCCGGGTCGCGCTCGTTGTACCGCTGGCCCGACACCCAGCGATCCTGGTCCATCCCCAGAATCTGCGGCTCATCCTCGCACAGGATGAGCCTCATGCGGAATCCATAGACCCACTCGGCGTCGCACAGATGTCCGATGACCTCAGTGGGCGTCCATTTCCCCTCGAAGGGGCGAGACCGCATCTGCTTCGCCGAGTGGCTCTTGACGATGTCGTCCAGGGCGTCGGCCGTCGCGGCCAGGACCGCAATCGGGTCCCGGTCACCGAGCAGCCGGTACATTTTCTTTCGGTACGCTTCGGGGTCGCTCACCCAGATCCCGGGGGTTAGTTCCGGCATGATGGCTCACCTTTCCTTGCTATCTCTTCGTGTCGATCCAACGAACAGACCAGCCGGATGCGGGCGCCATACGCCCTCCCATGCATTTCGGACATCGCCCATCGAGCGTCAGACCGGGGCCGCTCTCGCGTCTTCCGGCGCGTGATGAAGCACATACCGACGATAGTAGGCGATGCCCAGACAAGTCAACGGGATGGCCAGAAGCAGCCCCAGAAAACCGAGCAGCTTTCCCCAGACGAAGACGCCCAGGAGGATCGCGACCGGCCGCAAGCCCGTCGCCTTGCCCATCACCCGGGGAACGATCAGGGAATCCTGCACCACCTGGGCCACGACGAGGACCGCCAGGGTCAGAACCACCGAGACCAGAAAGCTGGACCCGTTCTCCAAAGCGCGAAGCCCGGCCAGCCCCATGGCCGGGACCAGGGCCACCGCCTGCAAGTACGGCACCATGTTCAGCAGCCCGACGAAGAGGCCGAAGGGCACCGCCATGGGCAGCCCGATAAGGGAGAAACCCACCGCGAGGAGCACCCCGATCAGCAGGGCGATCATCGCCTGAGCCCGGAAGTAGCGGCTCATCACCAGGTTGAACTGCTGGAGAAACTCGACGATCGTCTCCCGGTACTGCGGCGGGAGGAACGTCGGCCAAAGGCGGGCGTAATAGGGGTAATCAAGCAGCAGGAACACGAGATAGAGCAGCACAATGATCAGCCCGGTCAGTCCCAGCACGACATTGAGCACGAAGGTGAGCACCGTCCATCCCCCGACGGCCACGCGCCGCGCGGCGTTGAGGAGGAGCTGCTGGAACTCCTCGGTTTTGGTGTAGGCCACGACCCGCCGGACCCCGTCCCCGACGTACGTGCCGGCGATCCGGCTCTGGAGTCGCTGAAGGCGCTGCGGGCGGGGCACGCTTTCGGCGTCCCGGCGAAACTCCGCCCAGCCGGTCATCAACTCCGCCCAGCCCACCGTGGACTTGCCCGCCTCGGACGTGCCCGCGGCATCGGCCGCCGGATCAACTGCGGGTGCGCCGGGTTTCGGTTCAACCGCATGCGCGGACGCCGCCAGATCATCGCGCAGCCGGACCATGCTGTCGCGGAACCGGCCCACCTGGCTGGCCACGAGGGGCACAAGGATGACCACCAAGGCGGTCCCGACGATCCCCAGCCCCGCGATGGTGATGCCGACGGACAGCCCCCGTCGCTTGGTCCGCTGCTCGAACACGTTCACCAGCGGATTGATGAGGTAGGCCAGCACCACCGCCGCGGCAAAGGGCAACAGCACGTCGGACAGGTAGCGGAGCAGCAACACCACCGCCGTCACGACGGCGGCGCTAACCGTCATGCGGGCCACCCGGTCGAACGTATAGCGATGCTCGGGGCTGGTCATGCGGACTCGGCCTTTCCCGGGCCTATTGGAGCCGGAGACTTCCGCGTTGGCAAACCGCGGCCGCCGCCCCGGGGCGGGGCGGAAAGCGCGCCTTCGCGGAACACGGAGACTCGCCTATAATGCCCGGTTCGGTCGACAGACGCAGCGTGAGGCGATGGGGTGCGGCCGCCATCGGGCACGCGATGTGCCGCGGCGGGGGTGGATGCGCCCGGAACGGCATCCCCTGGAGGGAAACACTCGATCACGGGCCTTCGGCAGCATGACAGACCAGAGCCTGATTCGCAACTTCAGCATCGTGGCCCACATCGACCACGGCAAAAGCACGCTGGCGGACCGCATCCTGGAACGCACCGGCGCGGTCACGGCCCGGGAGATGCGCGCCCAGTTCCTCGACGACATGGACCTGGAGCGGGAGATGGGCATTACCATCAAGGCCAACCGGGCCACCGTGCCCTACCGCTTCGAGGGCCAGGAGTACATGCTCAATCTGCTGGACACGCCGGGGCACGTGGACTTTCACTACGAGGTGTCCCGCGCTCTGGCGGCATGCGAGGGCGTGCTCGTGCTGGTCGACGCCACCCAGGGGGTTCAAGCCCAGACCGTGGCCAACGCTCATCTGGCCATCGAGGCAAACCTGGAGCTCATCCTGGTGATCAACAAGATCGACCTGCCCTCCGCTCACCCGGAGGACATCGCCCTGGAGGCCGAGCAGGTGCTGGGACTGGACGCCTCCCTGGCCGTGTTCACCAGCGCCAAGACCGGGCAGGGCGTGGAGGAACTCTTGCAGGCCATTGTCCGGCGCATTTCCCCGCCGAAGGGGGACCCGGCCGCGCCCCTGCGGGCCCTGATCTACGACGCCAAGTCGGACCCCCATCGCGGGGTGATCGTCCACACCCGGGTGGTCGACGGCTCGTTCAAGCGCGGCGACCAGATCGACCTGTTGGCCGCCGGGCGCAGACACCTGGTGACCGAGGTGGGCAAGTTCAAGCCCAAGCCCGGCGCCGTCGAGTCGCTCGCCGCCGGCGAGGTCGGTTATTTCGTGGCCGGCATCAAGACGCTGGCCGACGTCAGCATCGGCGACACGGTGACACATACCAACCGGCCGGCCAGCGCCCGGCTGGCAGGCTACAACCCACCGCAGCAGATGGTCTACTGCGACTTCTTTCCCGGCATGGGCACGGCGACGGAGCATCTACGTGAGGCCCTGGAGAAACTCTGGCTCAATGACAGCTCCTTCACCTTCTCCACGGTAGGGTCGGACGCCCTGGGCATCGGTTTCCGCTGCGGTTTCCTGGGGCTGCTGCACATGCGCATCATCCAGGAACGGCTCGAACGGGAAAGCGACGTGACCGTCGTGCAGACCGCCCCGACGGTGACCTATGAGGTGCTGCTCAAGAGTGGGGAGGTCAGGCGGATCGAGTCGCCCAGCGAGCTGCCGGACATGGCCGAGGTGGAGGAGGTCCGCGAGCCGATCGTGACCGCCTCGATGATCATCCCCGCCGATTGCGTCGGCACGGTGATGCAACTCAGCCTGGAGCGAAGGGGCAGGCACAAGAAGACCGAGTACCTTTCCCCGACCCGAGTGCTGCTGACCTACGATCTCCCGCTCGGCGAAGTGCTCTACGACTTCTACGACAAGCTCAAAACCTGCACCCGCGGCTACGGCACCGCCGACTACGAGCTGCACGGGTACCAGGCAGGCGACTTGGTCAAAATGGACATCCTGGTCAACGGCGTGCCGGTGGACGCCCTTTCCGTCATCGTCCACCGCGACAAAGCCCAGGTGCGCGGCCGGCGGCTGATCAACCGCCTGCGGAAGGAGATCGACCGGCACATGTTCGAGATTCCCCTGCAGGCCGCGGTCGGGGCGAAGATCATCGCCCGGGAGACCATCAAGGCGTTCCGCAAGGACGTGACCGCCAAATGCTACGGCGGCGACATCACCCGGAAGCGCAAACTATTGGAAAAACAGAAGGAAGGAAAGAAGCGGATGAAAGTGGTCGGCAATGTCACCATCCCCCAGGAGGCATTCATGTCCATCCTGGACCCGGGCGACTGAGCCCGCCACGCCCGCCCGGCGGTGCCAGCGGAGCCCGTGCTCATACGCCCTGCCGGCGGACTGCGCCCGGGAGGACTCGAACCTCCAACCTACTGGTTCGAAGCCAGCCACTCTATCCAATTGAGCTACGGGCGCGTCGTCGGGCCACGCGGGCGCGGGGCTCGACCGAACGAGGGAATCGATTATAGTGAGGTCCATCTTGCGGTCTACCTCGCCGGAGGCCGGGATGCCGCGGAATGGCCCGACGGGCGGTCGAGGCGCCGGCTCGTCGGCAGCGGCGCCGTCGCGGCTCGGCCGTTCAACGTGCCATCGGGGCCACGGAATCGGGGGCTGCCCGCCGGCGCGGCGGGTCGAGGGGCGCTAGCGGTTAGCAACATGACTCCAGAAAAAAAAGAAACGAATGCCACCGTGGAGGAGGAGCAGCAAGAGCCGATGGCGGTGCTCCCCGCCGAAGCGCCGGAGGGTGACGGGGAGATCGCTCCGGCCGCTGTCGGCGCCAAGAAGCCGCTTGGCACCAAAGAGGTCGTGCCCTTCGCGTGGAAGCTCATCGGGCATACCCGGGGCACCGCCGTCACCCTGTTCAAGGCGGTCGACCGCCAGGATGTAGAGGTCCAGTATGAGCGCATCCTCAAGGATGGTTACTACAAAGACCTGGTGATCCTGGACATCAACGCCAAGGTCGCCCAGCCGAAGCAGGCGAAGAATGCCAAACCGGCCGGAGCCGGAAAGCCCCCCGCTAAGCCGGCCGTTGTGAAGAACGAAAAGCCTGCTCCGAAGCCGGCGCCGAAAAACGCGGTCATTAACGCGGCCGCCAAGAAGACCCCGACCCGGCCGCCCTCAAAAAAGACCAAGGCCGCGGCCAAGAAGACCCCGCCGTCCCGGACGACCGCCAAGCGAACCACTAAGAAGAAGTGACCGGCGCGGATCGTCTCGAGACGACTGTGCCTTGCCGCACCTCCGCCGCGTCAGTAGCTGAGCACTTGGGCGGTGTCGGCCAGGCCGGTGAACCGGCGGGAGCCGAGTGCGGCCTGGGGCAGCCCCTCCGGCCAGATGCTGAAGGACACGCCGATATCGTCCTCGGCCTCGTCCAACTCGAACGCCAGGGCCCCGAACCAGCGCGGGAACTTGCGGATCAGCGCCACGGTGAAGTCGAGGGTCTGGCCGCGGGCCAGGTCGTAAGATTCTCGAACCGCCAGGGTGTGCTTTTCGTTGAGCCGGTAGTTCATGTCCACGCCGACGAGATTGGAATTGCTTTCCTCGATGAAACGATACCCCACCAGATAGCTGAAGCGGGGGGAGCGCTCCACCGCCAGGGACACGTTGAAGACGTCGAGCTCGCCGTCGTTGATGTCGTAGTTGAGCTCCGACAGCAGCGCCGTCCGGTCGTTGACCCGCCAGATCTGCGCCGAGTTTACGAAGTTGCGCGAGATGCTGTTCTCCGGCCGGGTGGACGAGGTGAACCCGTTGGTGACGTCCTCACCGTCGGCGTCGTTGAACACCCCGGCCTCCACGTCCCAGACCAGGAAGTCCACCATCCGCCGGTCGTCGCCGATGCCCCGTTTGGTCTGCCACCGCTGGCGCACGCCGACGGACACCCCGTCGATCTCGTCGATCTCCTCGACCGTCTCGTCAAACGGAAAGAGCTCATGCGAATCGACATTGGTGGCACTGGTCCAGGCCACAAAATCCGGCTTGACTAGGTGCCGCACGCCGTCCACGTCGAGGAGGGTCGAGCGCACCTCGGGAAAAACGCGGGACAGGTACATGCTGCCGCGAACTCCGGCGGTGGCGAACCCGCGGCTCAGCCCGCCATCCTCGGGCGAATCGTCCCAGGTCGTGCCACGGGCGCTGGCGAAGGGGACCACACGAACCGCGCCCGCGTCGACGGGCAGCGTAACCTCCTGCCGGCTGTCCGCCCGGAGCACCCCGCCGGAGCCGTCCTCCCGCCCCTCGAGCAGAAGTTCCCGAAGGGTCTGGTCGCCGGGGCGATAGCGAACGATCCCGGCACGATTCTCGCTGTACCAGGCTGCCCGGTCGCCGAGCGGTTGCCCGGACAGGAAGAAAGCCAGATCGGGATACCGTTCGGTCTGGGTGTACCAGTCGAGGATCCGCGTCTGCAGCAGGGCGGTAAAGGCCCAGTTGTCCCGCTGCTTCTTGAGGTAGAGAAGGGTCTCCTGGTCCTTGGCGGTGTCGAACTCCCGCTCGAAGTACTCCTCGAGGAAGTTCTCGTCGGAGATGTAGGAGAGCTCCAGTGAGACCTGCCAGTCATCTTCGAGGTACTGGCGGTGGCGGAGGAGGTAGCGGCCGCGCACGTCCGGCGTGGGCAGGTCATCGCGGTTGCCTCCCAGATTGTCTTCGCCGTCGTCGGTCATGAGGTAGCTTCGGGAGTGGCCGAAGTACCGCTCGCGCTCATAGACGGCGTCGATCCCGATGCCGGGGCCCCGCTCGCTGAAGTAGTCGAGGTTCAAGGTGCCATCGAAACCGTCGGGGGTCTCGAAGCCGAGCACGTTGAAGAGGTGCCAGTCCGTCTCCAGGGTGACCCCGAAGTCGTCGCTGTACCCGGTGCGCAGGCGCCGAATGGCCGTCTCACTGGTGTCGACGTTCCCGCGAATGCGCGGCCAATAGGCGACCGGCCGGCCGCCGACGTTCAGGGTCGCCTGGTGGATGTCGAAGCTGCCCGAACGCAGGCCGATCTGTCGCCCCGACGGCTCCGCGGGGGTGAGATCGGTCAGCTCGACCTCGCTCGCCCCCATGTGATAGTGGGGGGTGAAGAACTCGCTGGTGGTGAGGACGGCGGCGCTAGCCGAGAACCGCGTGGCCGAAAGCTGGCGAACCTCCTTCGCCCGCATGTACAGGGGGATGTTCCGTTCGACGAGCGTGGTGCGGACGACGGCGTCGAGGATCAGGGCCCGCTCGCGGACGAAGTCGTAGAACAGCCGGGAGGCGCGGATCATGTTCGGCCCTTGGGACATGACCACGTCACCTTCCAGGTAGACGGCCTCGACTTCCACGTCGCCGAAGCCCGCGGAAAGCATCTGCCGCTCCATCGACGGACGGCGGGGCCGGGGCCTCTCCGCATCACCCGGCCCGGCGGGGATACCGCCCAGGCCTTCCGCCGGGCCGGGGCGAATCCGCACCTGTTCCGACGCCGGAAGCGACACCACGACGGCATCCGCGCGGATCTCCAGGTAATCTCCGGCACCGGGAACGCCCCGCGAGAGGTAGACCCCGCCGATGACGGTGACCGCCTGGTGATCCCCGTGCGGGATGGGTCCCTCGATGTCACCCTCGGAACGGAAGTACAGAACGGGCCGCGGCTGCGCCCGCCGCGCCGCCGGGCTGAGCCCGGCGGCATCGTACACTCGCAGCGAAACACCCTCGTCGGCCCCGAGCCTCGCCCCTGCGGCGACGGCTTTGCGAATCGTGTTCCCCTGCTGGTACACCTGGCTGGTTGCTGAAGACTGAAAGGTCACCTCGTCCACGCTGGTCCGCACCTCGCCGAAACTGCTCGCGGTGACGAACAAAGCCGGACCGGAGGTCACCGTGCTGCCGATCTCGTGAACCTCCGCCTCGCGCCACAGGAGGACTTCGAAGTGGCGGTAGGGCCGGCGGTCGTACTGGCGGTTGGTGATCCAGACCACCGCCTCGCGGGCCTGGAGCTGCTGAGCCTCGCCCTCGCCCATCGACAGCCTGGCGTTGCCGATCAGATGGATCGCGTCCGTGCCGTCTTCGTCCTTGAAAAAGTAACCGAGCTCGGCGTTGAGGCGGACCGGTAGCTCGGAGATGCCGCCGGGCAACAGGGGTTGATCGACCCGATCGGCGATCGGGGTGAGCCGCTGACCGTAGGTCGCCGTGCCGATCAGACAGACGACGCAACCGGTCCGCAGCGCGTTCGACATCAGGGGATCGGTCCCGCGAGACACGTGTCCCGTCACCGGCCGGCCGAAGGTTCCGCGCCTTGATCCACAACCCTCCGTGACGATGGGCGCAGTATAGAAGTCACCGGGAGGGTGTCAAACCGCTCGCGCCAGCACCGCAGCGGGGAGTTTTTTGCTTGCGTTCAGCCGAGCAAGCCCGCGGCGCTCCGTCCCATCCGGCCATCACCGGGGCCACAGAATCTCGCCTGAATTCATGGAATTCATTCACAGTTTAATACGGCCGACGCTTTTGGCACGAACGATGGGCGGAGGCACAAAGCGAGACGCTGGCCAGAGCGTTGAAGCGCCCGCGATAGGGCGCTTTGGCTGGGGCGCCGGCAGATCTGGCCCCAAACTGTGACGCATGTCCAAAATTATCTCGATCGGGACTTTCTCTGAGCGGGTTCTTGTGATACGATAAGAGTATAGGTCCGAAAGATGAGCCCCCTGTGGAGGGGCTTTCGCGCGTTTTTAGGAAGTTCACTCGCCGTCCAACCCCCCATTGGACGGTTCCCCAAGGCCCGGTCACCCCGCCGGGCCGCTTTTTTGCGCTGACCCGGTGGTTCAGCTACATTACTTCTCCGCGTGGCACCCCGTTGTCGCATGGGCAAGAGATGCAAGCGGCACTGTCGACGAACCGGTAGGCCTCGATTACTGGATGAGGCCTGCCCTCGCAGGACGCCGGTGTTAGTCAACGGCCTGATGGTGCACTAAAATACGACCGCCGTGTCCGACGCCGGCCGCACACGACGTCTCCCGCTCCAGGGGCGCGGCCACTTGTCGAGTTCAACGTACGACTCGGCGACCGACCCAGACCTGAAGGTTTTTCGCGCGTTGTGCCAACCTGGAGTCCTCCGCTCCCTGTTACTCATGGTCGTCCTGATCGACATGGACAACTCCAACGCCGGCCGGCCCCTCGTCCGCGCCACGCCCGTGAAATCAATCTAGCCGACCCCCCGTGGAGAACGCCATGACCAAAGACGTCGTGCTGCGGGATGTGACAGAAGATGACCTGCCCACCTTCTTCGAACAGCAACTGGACCCGGACGCAACCCGCATGGCCGCCTTCACCGCCAGGGACAGGGATGCGTTCATGGCGCACTGGACGAAGATTCTGGCCGACGAGACCGTCACGAAGAAGACCATACTCTACGACGGTCATGTGGCAGGGAACGTCGTGAGCTTTGAGCAGTTCGGTAAGCGACAAATCGGCTACTGGCTCGGAAGGGACTACTGGGGTAAGGGTGTCGCCACCAAGGCGTTGTCAGCGTTTCTTGGTCACGTCAAGGCACGCCCCCTATATGCCCACGTCGCGAGACCCAACATCGCCTCGATCCGGGTCCTGGAAAAATGTGGGTTCACGGTTTCCGGCTACGAGAAGGCTCCTGCCACCCCGCGAGGCCCAGAGGTCGAAGAAGCGGTTCTGAAACTCACGTAGTCCCTTGAGGCGGGCGCCCCACAGCACCCTTCGACGCAACGCACGACCATGGCGTCGCCCGTGCTCCGTTCATTCGCCGGGTCCGTCCCGTGTCTCCCACGACCCTGAGAGGTCAACTAGGTCCCTGGGGGTTCGAGCAGAGCGATGTTGGCACGAACCGCCGACGGGGAGAAGCTGAGCACAAGCCAGTGCTGGGAGACGTTCACCGCCGGGCCGCTGATGCCGATGTTGAGCCACCAGGTCTCGTCGTCGTCCCGGCGGAGCCGCGGGGCCCCCGCCGCAGCGAGCTCCTGATCCACGAACTCGAGAAAACGACTGATGTGTCGGCGAAGCGTCGCGGCGTCGCCTGTCACCGGCACGACGATCGTCCACAGCGGCGGCACCCGCAGGATCGGCGCCGGATGATTGTGAATGACGATCGGGCCGCCGAGGTGCGGGAGAATGTCCCGGTCCACGTCGACGCCGGAACGGACTTCGATCTCGCCCCAATAGGCCGTGACCTGGGCCCGCGACGCGGCCCTTTGCGTTGCCAGGTAGGCCTCGCACGCGGCGCGAAACAGGGTCTGCGGCGAGCCGCCGATCGCGGTGACGCCGGTGGCCTGGGGCGGCGCAGCCGCAGCGGGAAGCGCCGCGAGAAACTGCTCGCCGGCCAGCAGGCGCAGCTCGTCTCCGTCGGCGCGGTTGAGGAAAGCGGCCAGCTCGAACGACCGCCCCGTGCGATGCAGGGTCCACAGGGCCCTCCGGACGTCGCCGAGGTCCAGGGCGTCCTGCACGCCCTGGATCTTCTCCACCAGGACCGGGTCGGTGGCCGGTCGGGCGGCGTCCAAGCTCACGTAACAGGCAGCCGCGGCGCGCGAGGCATTGGTCGCTTGAAAGGCCCGGGCGAACCACGCATCCGCGGCAAGGCGCCGCGCCCCATCTGCATGGGCCTCGCGGATTCGACGGAACGCGCCCTCGCCAATGGCGACGACGTACAGGTCGTCGATCGCCCCCCATTGGACTACGGCCCACTCCTCCAGTCGCCGGTCGCGCAGGGAAAAGACCGCGTCCTGCCCTTCTAGATCTCGTGTGAGCAGGGTCTCCTCGCTGTTGGTG
>Ga0214473_10011124_pt1 | contig 10575 bp, 10 predicted proteins | sample RVTome_7_FD_203509 | JGI IMG/M metagenome (GOLD analysis project Ga0214473, IMG submission 203509) | Soil microbial communities from uranium-contaminated site in the Upper Colorado River Basin, Wyoming, United States - RVT98D197 | ecosystem: Environmental > Terrestrial > Soil > Contaminated >... | reverse complement strand
AAGCCTCGTGTTATAAGAAGTTTGGTTATATCCAATTCTATAAAAAAAGGGTCAACTGCAATTGAGTACAGAAGAAGAATGTCTAAACATCTAAAACAATTTGCTGCAGCAAGAAAAAGAAGATAAAAGCCCCTAGATCCTAATTTCAATATTTACGCCTGCCGGGAGCTCCAAATGAGTTAAGGAATCAATTGTTTTATCGGTTGGAGAAATAATATCAATCAGTCTTTTGTGGGTTTTAATTTGAAAATGGTCTCTGGCGTTTTTATCAATAAAAGGAGATTTGTTGACTGCGTAGACTGTTCTTTTGGAAGGAAGAGGTATCGGTCCCACAACTTTGGCTCCGGTCCTAATGGCCGTATCTAAAATTTGCTGACAGCTTTGGTCAATTACCCTAGCGTCATAACTTTTTAAACGTACTCTTATTCTTCCTTTTGGCATTATTTAAGTCCTTTAGCAGTATTTGTAGTTAAGCAATTATTTTTGTAATTACTCCTGCGCCGACAGTTTTTCCACCCTCACGAATAGCGTATCTGAGGCCTTCTTCCATAGCGATTGGAACAATGAGCTTTACGGTCATTTTTGTGCTGTCTCCTGGCATAACCATTTCAACTCCTGTTGGAAGTACAACCTCTGCCGTTACGTCTGTTGTTCCAATGTAAATTTGAGGTCTGTAGCCTGTGAAGAACGGCGTATGTCGTCCGCCTTCTTCTTTTGTAAGGATATATGCTTCTGCTTCAAATTCCTTGTGTGGGGTAATGCTTCCCGGCTTTGCAATAACCTGGCCTCTTTCAACGTCGTCTTTTTCGATTCCTCTTAAGAGAAGTCCGACATTGTCTCCGGCTTGACCTTCATCAAGCTGTTTTCTAAACATCTCAACTCCTGTGACTACGGTTGATTTTGTTGGTTTTACTCCGATTATTTCAACTGTTTCATTAACTTTTACTTTTCCTCTTGAAATCCTTCCGGTAACAACTGTTCCTCTTCCTTTAATAGAGAAAACATCCTCAACCGGCATTAAGAATGGTTTTTCTGTTTCTCTGACCGGAGTTGGAATAAATTTATCAACTGCATCCATTAACTCCAAAATGGATTTTTCAGCTTCAGGATCGCCTTCTAAAGCTTTTAGAGCTGATCCTCTTATAATCGGGACATCATTTCCCGGATATTGGTATTTGGTTAATAATTCTCTTACTTCCATTTCAACCAAGTCCAAAAGCTCCGCATCTTGAACCATATCGCATTTATTAAGATAAACAACCATGGTTGGTACTCCAACTTGGTGCGCAAGTAAGATATGTTCTCTTGTTTGAGGCATTGGTCCGTCAGGCGCGGAAACAACTAAAATTGCTCCGTCCATTTGGGCTGCGCCGGTGATCATGTTTTTAATGTAATCTGCGTGTCCAGGGGCATCAATGTGGGCATAGTGTCTTTTTTCGGTTTCGTATTCAACATGAGTAATATTGATCGTTACTCCTCTTGCTTTTTCTTCAGGAGCATTGTCAATATCTTCATACTTCATTGCCTTTGCTTGTCCTTTCTTAGAAAGCACAGTCGCAATGGCTGCGGTTAAAGTTGTCTTACCATGGTCTACGTGACCGATGGTACCTATGTTTACATGTGGTTTGGTTCTTTCAAATTTATCTGCCATACGTTTAGTCCAAAAAAATAAACCCGTTAAGGGTACAAATAATATACAATATTTTTTACGCTCCGTCAATACCCAATTTAGCGATTAAGGATTAAGAGAAGATGTTATTATAAGAAGAACACCGGCAATTGCAATGCCAACAGAAGCAATGGCAAATCCAATCGAAAGCCATTTAAAATATTCAAAGGTATATTCTTTTTTGTTTTTTTTCTTTTTTGCCATGCCTAAAGGATCTCAAATTTATGCCTGAAAGTCAACTGAAAAGACTTAATATTTTATATAATAAATGAGACCTTGCGGTCTCATCTATTCTTCGTACCATAGCATAACCATAATATTAATGTAAGGTAAGATAAAACTAAAATAATAGTAAGAGAACTGAAAGAAAAAACTATATCAATTAAGATGCAATATCCACTTCAAATTTCTTAAGATTTTCCAAGAGCTTATGAATGGGAAGACCCACAATGTTAGAATAATCTCCCGACACTGATTCAACAAGAACTGCTCCTTTGTCCTGAATTCCATATCCTCCTGCTTTATCCATTGGCTCACCTGTCTTTACATACCAATTAACCTCTTCTTTTGTTAAATTTTTAAACTTTACTTTTGTTTTAACTGCACTTGTAATATGTTTTTTTGTTTTTGTATCAAGAACTGTAAGCCCTGTTATTACAACGTGTGTTTTTCTACTTAACTTTTCTAAAATTTCCCTTGCATCTTTTAACGATTTTGGTTTACCGATAATCTCTCTATTTAGAACAACAACCGTATCTGCACCGATAATAAGTGCATTTTTATGTTTTTTGGAGATTATCTTTGCTTTTGCAAAAGATAATGCTTTGGCAAGATTAACCGGATTTGAGTGGGAAAACTTTTTTTCATCAACCTCACTTACATCAACCGCAAAATTAATCCCGATTTGTTTTAAAAGGCTTTTTCTTCTTGGTGATTTTGAAGCCAAAACTATTTTTCTCATCAAGAAGGATTATACCAGAAAGATTTTAAGTTTTTACACTTCTGACTTTTAGAAGATAACCTATGCCAATTGTAAATATCGGACAATTTAAATAATTAATCCCAATTTCTTTAATATATGTAACAGGTTGCATTTTTATCGGTCCCCAGATAAAGAAGAAAAAGTCAAAAAAGAGGCTGATTACAATGAAAATAATTCCTAGAAAAACTCCCTCCTTAAGGTTTCCTTCTACTTTCCTAAAATAAAGAACAGAAAGAGTAACAAGAACAAGAACGGAAACAATAGTAATTAAAGATTGAAAAAATATAGGATCGGACTTTTTTAGAGGAAAAATTATTACCGAAACAACAAAAGGAATCAACCAATTTAAAAAACCGTAAAACAGTGCCCTTTTTATTGCCTGCATGTTTAGATTATTACGTAATTTTGAAGTTTATTCAACCATTGCCGATGCAAATGGAATATTATTACATGAAAAATCACGAAGCCTCAAATTTCTCCAACGACCTACTTCATGTTCTTGAAATTTTTTTGCCAATTTATAATCTCCCTGCACCATAAAACGATAATCACCATCACTTAATATTTCAACTAGTCGGAAGGGAGATTTTTCATTCATCCAAATTTGTAAGGTTTCACCCTCAAGATCAGTTCTTGTCTCCACCGACTCGATATTTGACAACATAAATTCTTCGCGACCATCTTCTTCAGTTTTCCCATTATTAAAACGTATTTCGCCCTTTATCGGATAAAATTCCAGAGTTGTGTCAAAAGTAACTTTTCCAAAAACCTCATTTGTTAACTTAACCTTTAAGCCTTGTTTACGACCAATTCTAGTTAACTGTTTTGGTTGACCAAAACAAGTAATTGCAGTTCTCATATATTTATCCCATTTGGTCGCATCCTCTGGAGGTGAAGAAGGCAGTACATCTTTTACCGATAAATCTTTATCTCGCCCTTTTTCTGCAGCTGTACTCATGATTTTGGTAATTTAGCACAGGGGATTAAAAAATGCAAGTATTATTTCCCGGTAGAACTTAATCGTCTTTGAGCAAATTTTATTGAAAGTTTATCATTATCCATTAGATCAGGTCGGTTAGAAACAATCTCACCTAACGCTTTTGGCAGTAAATAATTTGATGCAAGTGCCATGACAACGGCTCGACTAGGATGAAGAGCGGCGGCGGCAACTATATTTGGTTCCAACTGGGTGTTGTTTTTTGCGGCATTATTAATTACCTCCTCTGTTTTATGCCAAACCGGAAAATAATCGGGAACTGAGTCTCCAAATTTTCTATACCAATTATCTTTAGCAAGCCAGGGATTTTCATAATCTTTAAGAGTCCTTTGCCTGTCAGTGGAATTTTTCCAATCGAAATCTTCCCTATTTGACACAACAACGGCGTAGCTATCCCTTTTGGGAACCACAACAAACTTTTCTTCTATTGTTCTATCTCTCTCCATGTATGCTTCTTGCTCTTTCATAAAATTAATTTACCTAACTTTTAATAAATTTATATTAAACTTAATTAAAAAACGTGTAAGAAAACCAAAATGTTACACCGAGGGCAAAAAATAAGTGAACTTTTTAGGTAGTTTTCTTCATATTTAAAAAAGGATTATTCAATTCTCCCCGTGAAGGTAGATTTGGCAAGCATTTGTGCTTGGATATTTTGGGGAACTTCCTCATAATGAGAAGGTTCCATGTAATAACTGGCTCTTCCTTGAGACATTGATCTTAAAGCAGTTGCATATCCAGAAATTTCAGCAAGAGGCACCATGCCTAAGATAATTGTGGCTTTTCCTCTTTCCTCAGTTCCCATAATTTGAGCTCTTTTTGCCGATAAATCTCCAATTACATCTCCCATAAATTCCGATGGGGTTGTTACCTCTATTTTCATAATAGGCTCCAAAAGTGTTAATTTTCCTTTTTTTGTTGCGGCCTGCAAGGCTTGTGATGCGGCAATCTTAAAAGCAACGTCTGATGAATCTACGTCATGGAAGCTTCCGTCATAAACTGTTACGTTCATATCAACCATCGGATATCCCATTAGAATTCCGTTTTCCATGGTTTCCTTTACTCCTTTTTCAATTGAACCAATAAATTCTGCCGGGATCGCTCCTCCTTTAATTGCATTAATAAATTCAGACCCCTCGCCTCTTGGAGTTGGTTCAACTCTAAGTAAACAGTGTCCGTATTGTCCGCGTCCTCCGGATTGTTTGATGTATTTTCCTTCTCCTTCGGCTATCTCTTTAATAGTTTCTTTATATGCAACCTGAGGTGCTCCGATATTTGCCAAGACACTAAATTCTCTCTTCATTCGATCAACCATAATTTCAAGCTGCAACTCTCCCATTCCCGAAATAATTGTTTGTCCCGTTTCATGATTAACTTTAACTCTGAATGTGGGATCTTCCTCGGAAAGTCTTCTTAAAGCCATTCCCAGTTTTTCCTGATCTATTTTTGTTTTTGGCTCAATTGCTAAGGATATAACCGGTTCGGGAAAAGTAATTTGCTCAAGTACAATTGGTGATTTTTCTTCACAAAGTGTATCTCCCGTACCTGTATCTTTAAGACCAACTAAGGCAACAATTTCTCCGGCAAAAGCCTCTTTTATTTCTTCTCTGTGATTGGCATGCATTAGTAAAATTCTGCCAACTCTTTCTCTGACATTTTTAAGACTGTTATAAATATATGAGCCTGCCTCAACTTTTCCTGAATAAACTCTAAAATAGGTTAATTTCCCAACATGAGGATCAATTTGAATTTTAAAAGCCAAACCTGCGAAAGGTTCATTGTTATCAGGTTTCCTTATTTCTTCTTCTTTTGTCTTTGGATTAAAACCTTTAACTGCCCCTACATCAAGTGGTGAAGGAAGGTAATCAATCACCGCATCAAGAAGAGGTTGGACTCCTTTATTTCTAAGAGATGATCCGGCATAAATTGGAACTAACTTATAGGCAATAACCGCACGTCTTAATGCCGCTCTTAATTCCTCGGTGGACATTTCTTGATTGTTTAAGTATTTATCCATTAAATGCTCGTCATTTTCGGCAATTTTTTCAATTAACTTATGTCTGTACTGCTCAACTTGTTTTTTCATATCTTCAGGAATCTCATCCGAAACCTCAAATTCTGACCCAAGCTTATCAGACCCCCAAATTAAACTTTTCATATTTAAAAGGTCAACAACTCCCTTAAAGGCATGTTCTGCTCCAATTGGTAAAGTCATAATCGCAGTATTAGCACCAAGCCTATCCTCAATACTTTTAACTGTTGCTAAAAAGTCGGCTCCTAATTTATCCATTTTGTTAATAAAGCAAATTCTTGGTACGTTGTATTTGTCTGCCTGTCTCCAAACGGTTTCGGATTGGGATTGAACTCCTTCTTCCGCATCAAGTACGGTTATTCCACCATCCAAAACTCGAAGTGATCTTTCTACTTCTGCCGTAAAATCAACGTGTCCTGGAGTATCAATAATATTTATTCTGTGGTCTTTCCAAAAAGCGGTTGTTGCGGCCGAAACAATCGTAATTCCTCGCTCTTTTTCCTGAGCCATCCAGTCCATTTGTGTATTTCCTTCATCAATATCCCCAATTTTGTAGGTTTTTCCCGTATAGAAAAGAATACGCTCCGTGGTTGTAGTTTTACCCGCGTCTATATGAGCTATAATTCCAATATTTCTAATTTTATCCAATGTATAGTCTCTGTTTGTTGCTTCTGCCATATTCTTAACTTAAAAAAACTTCCCTCATTAGGAAGCTAAGTAAGTATAACATATTTGAGGAAAATTTCAAAGCTGAGAATATAAATTAATTGAAGCTTATGCTGCTGTCAATTCGTCGGGAATTTCAATTGGAGAAATTCCAGCGTTAAAAACTATACCGACTTCGGGAAAAGATTCTTTAAGCTTTCTTTCCATTTCTATCGCAGCTAGAGCTGCCTTAGCTATTGAGTCATTGCTTTTTCCATTATGAGGTTCTCCATTAAACCATGAATCAGGCAACTCTTCATCCGAAGTTTTTACGGAAAATCTTTCTCCAAGTGTAAACAGCATCGAACCGGTTGGCTCTAACGATTCCGAAAGCGGACCTTTATGTGCATGTGCATCAAATATAACTACATCATGGTTATCGATAACTCTAAGATTTACCGAACGGGCTTTTTCTTCGGCAATCCGCTTTAAAAATTCTCCTTCACCACCATGAACCCTGGATCCTTTTGTAAATTCAGTCACTAAGGCGATTATAGATCAATTTTACGTAGAGTCAATAGGTTTAGAACCTGAAGTGGCTAAATGCTCGGTTTGCCTCTGCCATTCTGTGGGCTGTGTCTCGTTTTTTAACTGCTGCTCCCTGATTTTCAACCGCATCCATTAATTCAGCTGCTAATTTTAGGGAAAAACTGTGGTAATCCTTGCTTGATCTTGCTCTGGCTGCCTCAATTATCCATCTAATTGCCAGAGATGTTTTCCTGTCTCCTCTAACTTCAATTGGAACCTGATAAGATGCTCCTCCGATTCTTTTTGCTTTAACTTCCTGTCTTGGTCCGACATTGAGAACTGCTTTTTCAAAAACTTCAATTCCTTTTTGTTCTTTTTTATCAATTTCCGAAAGGGCATCATAAAAAATCTTTTGCGCAACGGTTTTTTTACCGTCCTTCATTAAATTGTTTATAAACTTAGTAACCAGCCTACTCTGGTAAACATTATCCGGTTCAACTTGTCTTTTTACTACTTTTTTATGTCTCATATATTAATTAGGCTGCGGGTGTTTCCGCTGCCGGTGCCGGTGCTTCAGGTGCAGGTGCACCCGTAACTACTCTTTTTGCTGCCCCTCCTCCGTCTCTTTTGGTTCCATACTTACTTCTTGATGTTTTTCTTCCTTCAACTCCTGCCAAATCAAACTTACCTCTAATAATATGGTATTTAACTCCCGGTAAATCCTTCACTCTTCCTCCTCTGACCATAACAATTCCATGTTCTGCTAAAGAATGTCCAACTCCCTGAATATATGCCGTTACTTCCATTTTATTGGAAAGTTTAACCCTTGCAACTTTTCTAAGAGCCGAATTAGGTTTTTTAGGAGTCATTGTCTTAACCAAAGTAACAACGCCCCGTTTTTGAGGGGATTCCGCATTGGAATAAAGCCTGTCTTTGGCATTAAAAAGACGTCTCAGAGCGGTTGATCTGCTCTTTTTTGCCTTTTTATGTCTTCCTCTTTTACTTAATTGTGATAGTGTTGGCATATATTTTAACTCCTAAAAAGTGTTAGCCAAGTATTATACCTCATCTGTGGCTACTTCTTCAACTTCTACCGGTTTTCCTTCAACAGGAATGAGGCGTCCGATAATAACGTTTTCTTTAAGTCCTACCAATTTATCTTCTGCTCCCTCAAGTGCTGCCTCTGTTAATACTTTTGTTGTTTCCTGGAAAGAAGCAGCTGATAACCAAGAGTCTGAGAAAAGGGAAGATTTGGTAATGCCAAGCATTGATTGTCTGGCTGTTGCCGGTTCTCCTCCCTGGGAAAGAATTTCAGCGTTAATTTCTTCAAACCTTGTTTTGGTTACATGATCTCCGGGAACCAGTGCCGTATCTCCGACTGTTTCAATAATAACCTTATCAGACATTTTTCTAACAATTACTTCAAAATGCTTATCATTAATGGCAATTCCTTGTGATTCATAAACTTTTTGTGCTTCTTTAATAACATATTTTTGTGCTTCTTTAAGGCCGTTAATCTTAATTACTTCTTTTGGATCTAAATATCCTTGAGCAAGCTGCATTCCAACCATTATTTCCTGACCGTCATTAACCAAAAGTGTTGCGGAAGCAGGGATGAAGTATTCTTTTTCTTCAACCGGCTTAACTCTTGAATTTTTAATGGTTAATAAGTAGCCATCATCCGTTGTTTCAACCTTAAGTTTTCCCGATACTTCAGATAAAGGAGAAAGATTTTTTGGTGTTCTCATTTCAAAAAGTTCTTCAACTCTTGGAAGTCCTTGGGTAACGTCAGACATAACAACGCCACCAAAATGTCTAACTCTCATTGTTAACTGAGTTCCAGGTTCTCCAATTGATTGAGCCGCGATTACTCCAACCGGAACACCCATTTCCACTTTTTTCTTGTTACTAAAATCCAAACCATAACATCTGGCACAAACCCCGTATTCCATCTTACAGGTTAATGCAGATCTGACTGAAACTTCCTCTATTTCATTTTTGATAATTTCTTCTACCTTTTCCTCGGTAATTTCTTCATTCTCTTTTACAATTACTTTCTTCGTTTTCTTAGACACTACTTTTGCGGAGGTAAATCTTCCCAAAATTCTACTTGCAAACGGAGCTGTTCTTTCTTCCTCACTAGCAACTATTGTAATTCCTTCATTTGTATTACAATCATCTTCTTTAATAATTGCATCATGGGAAACATCAACTAAACGTCTGGTCAAATATCCCGCATTTGCTGTTTTTAATGCCGAATCGGTTAATCCTTTTCTTGATCCTCTTGCAGATGCAACATATTCAAAAATTGAAAGCCCTTCTCTAAAGTTTGATTTAATAGGAAGCTCAACAATCTTTCCCAAGGGGTCAAGAATAAGACCACGCATGGCTGAGAGCTGTTTTAATTGTTCTTTTCCTGCTCTTGCACCTTCCGAGTCAATAATTGTTCTAATAACATTTTCAGGCTTTAGATTAACCCACGTAAGATCTGCAATTGCCTCGGTTGTTTTTAACCAAACATCGTTTTCAAGTCTTTTCTTCTCATCAATTGTGATAAGTCCCTGTTGATATTCAACTTCAATTTTTGTAATTTTTTTCTCTGCCTCATCAATCATTGCCTGTTTTTCAACAACCTGGGTGTTATCAAAAACAGAGACTGAAACTCCTGAGATTGTTGCCCCGTAAAATCCAAGACTTTTAATATCATCAATTAGCTGGGCAACTTCCTCATAAGAACTATTTCCAATTGCCGAGGTAATAATTTTCTTAATTCCTGATGCTTTAATTGCCTGATTAAGATATCCAAAACTTTCAGGGAGTCTTTCATTAAGCATTAATCTTCCAATGGTTGTTTCAATCAGTTCTCCGTCAACTCTAACGTTAATCGGCTCTCTTAACCTTGTTTTTCCAAAGGTCTGAGAAAGTAAAGCTTCTTTTATATCTAGGAAGGTTCTAAGTTCCTTGGGTCTTAAAGCTTCATCCATGGTTGTTAAGTAAAAAAGTCCAACGGCCATTTCTTTGTTTGGTAAGGTTATTGGGCTTCCGTCTGCCGGCTTAAGAAGATTTTTTTGCGGCATCATCAAGTCAATTGCCTCTTCCTGAGCTCTTGTTGAAAGAGGAATATGAACTGCCATTTGGTCTCCGTCAAAATCCGCGTTGTATCCTGCGCAAACACAAGGATGAAGACTAATTGCCGCACCTTCAATTAAGATTGGGTAAAAAGCCTGTATTCCAAGCTTATGCAGTGTCGGAGCACGGTTTAAAAGTACCGGATGATTTTTTGTAATCTCTTCCAAAATATCAAAAACTTCAGGTGGTCTTTTCTCAATAAATCTTTTTGCACTCTTTATATTTGGAGCATAACCTCTGACAATAACTTCTCTTAAAACAAACGGCTTAAACATCTCAAGTGCCATTTCCTTAGGCAAACCGCATTGAGAAAGTTTTAATTCCGGTCCGACAACAATAACGGATCGTCCCGAATAGTCAACTCTTTTTCCTAGTAAATTCTGTCTAAATCTTCCCTGTTTTCCTCTTAACATATCGGAGAGAGATCTTAAAGGTGAATTAACTGCTGCGCCTGTTCTTTGTGATGCGTCAATTAAAGAATCAACGGCTTCCTGAAGCATTCTTTTTTCATTTCTTAAGATTATTTCAGGTGCACCAAGGGAAATTAAATGCTTAAGTCTGTTGTTTCTGTTGATAACTCTTCTATACAAATC
>Ga0214473_10011123_pt1 | contig 10576 bp, 11 predicted proteins | sample RVTome_7_FD_203509 | JGI IMG/M metagenome (GOLD analysis project Ga0214473, IMG submission 203509) | Soil microbial communities from uranium-contaminated site in the Upper Colorado River Basin, Wyoming, United States - RVT98D197 | ecosystem: Environmental > Terrestrial > Soil > Contaminated >... | reverse complement strand
ACTGAACACGCAGAGACGGCGGATCTTCATCCTGCAAACCATACGGCGAATCGATAAAAAATGGAAGTGCAGAAAAAGGTTGACATAAAAGAGACAAAGTAAATACTATATACACGATAGACATAATATGGGAGGCCGGTATGACAAACTGGTTCAGGGATAATTCGCTTTCGATAGGGCGGACGCCGCTGGTGAAATTAAACCGGATCGTCGACGGGGGAGGGGCCACGGTCCTTGGCAAGATCGAGGGGCGCAACCCGTCCTATTCCGTAAAGTGCAGGATCGGCGCCTCGATGGTCTGGGACGCGGAGAGAAGAGGATTGCTGGGCCCCGGCAAGACGATCGTCGAGCCGACTTCCGGCAACACGGGCATCGCTCTCGCCTTCGTGGCCGCCGCGCGCGGATACGGCATCATCCTGACAATGCCGGAGACGATGAGCATCGAGCGCCGCATGGTCCTCAAGGCGTTCGGCGCGAAACTGGTGCTGACCGAGGGCGCCAAGGGAATGAAGGGGGCGATCGAGAAGGCGGAGGAGATCGTCGCTTCCGACCCGGCCAGGCATTTCATCCCCCAGCAGTTCAAGAATCCCGCGAACCCGAAGGTCCACGAAGATACCACGGGGCCGGAAATCTGGGAGGACACGGAGGGCAAGATCGACGTCCTGGTGTCCGGCGTCGGCACCGGCGGGACGATCACGGGCGTGTCCCGCTACATAAAAAACACGATGGGAAGGAAGATCGTTTCCGTTGCGGTGGAGCCGGCCCACAGCCCGGTGATCGCGCAGCGAATGAACGGACAGCCGCTGACCCCCGGTCCCCACAAGATCCAGGGGATCGGCGCGGGATTCATCCCCGATGTGCTGGATCTCTCCCTGATCGACCGCGTGGAGCAGGTGACCAACGACGAGTCGATCGAGTATGCCCGCAGGCTTGCGAGAGAGGAGGGGATGCTTTCGGGAATTTCCGCCGGAGCCGCGGCCGCCGTGGCCATCCGGCTGGCGAAGCTCCCCGAGTTCGCGGGGAAGACGATCGTGGCGATCCTGCCGGACGCCGGAGAGCGCTACCTGACGACCGCCCTGTTCGAAGGCTGGTTCGACAACGAGGCGTCCGCCACGACGATTTGAAACAGGGTCACTTCTCGCCGACGTACAGGGTGACGATTCCGAAGGTGAGCGGGCGGGAATCGACCTTTGCGCAGCCGGCCCGGCGCATCATCTCCGAGAACTCCGGGGGAGGCGGGAACGCCTGCACCGATTCGGGAAGATACGCGTAGGCGCTTCGTTTCGAAAGGAGCCCGCCGATCCGCGGCAGCACCTTCGTGAAATAGAAATGATAGAGGGCCCCGAAGAGCGTCCCTTCCGGCTGCGAGAACTCCAGGACGACGATGCGGCCGCCGGGCCGGACCACCCTGCACATTTCCTTGAGCCCCCGCTCGCGGTCCACCACGTTCCGGATTCCGAAGGCGACGGAGGCCGAGTCGAAAGCGCCGTCGCGGAACGGAAGGTCCTCGCCGGGGGCGCGCACGAACGCGATCCGGCCCTTCTTGCCTGCGAGGGCGGTTTTTCCCCGGCCGATCCGCATCATTTCAAGAGAGATGTCCGACCCGACCACGAACGCTTCGCCGCCGTTTCGCCGAAGGATCTCCAGGGCGACGTCGGCCGTTCCCGTGGCCATGTCGAGGTGCCTGCCGCCGCGCTCGGGCCGGATCTGCGCCACCGCTTCCCGTCGCCAACGGCGGTCCTGCCGCAGGGAGAGGACCCGGTTGAGGAGGTCGTACCTCGGCGCGATGGCGGAAAACATCTCGCCGATCCTGCGGTTTCGGTCGTTCATCCGGTACAAGGGATATGCCTCGCCGATGAGTTCGAGTTGCCACAGTATATCAGCCTCCCCTTCGCGGGAAACGGGGGAACTATCCGCAGGGAGACGGGTTTAATGGATTATGGCGGGGGGAAAGGTGAATTTTTCGCCATCCGCCCGACGTCTAAATATAAAGCACCGGCTGAAGCTGGCGGCTCACTTTTTTCTCGCTAAGCGCCCGCAGCTTAGCCGGCGCAATATGGCGATATTTGTTCAGTAAAGGCGCCAAAATCGGATTTTCATGGCGAAGGGGGCCGACAGGTCATGAAACGCATCTCCTTGCTTTTTGCTGCGATGCTTGCGGTCGTTGCGGCCGCGGGGTGGACGAAACCGGCGATATCGGCCGAGAGGGACGCCGAGGAAGAGGGATTTTCCGCGTATTCGGTCGCCCGCCTCAAGATCTTCGAAGGGACTGCCTGGGTACGCCAGCCGGATTCCGGAGAGTGGGAGGAGTACACCACCAATACCCCGATCCCCGAGCGGTCGCGCGTCAACGTTCCCGAGGGGGCCGAAGCGGAGCTTCAGTTCCACGGGGGGCAGTACGTGCTATTGACCGGCGGGTCGGAAGTGGACATCAAGAAGTTCAACGAGGACGGCACGGCGTTCCGCCTCCGGTCGGGGGAGATCCGGTTCGATCTTCCCGCCGACGACTTCTCGCCGGTGGGCGTGACGGTGCCCGGCGGCGGCAAGGCGAATTTCAGCGTGCCGGGGCGTTACTGGCTGAGCGTCGGGGATGACGGCGGGACGCGGCTGGTGGTTCGCTCGGGAGAAAGCGACGTCTCCGTCGAACGCGGCAATTTCCACGTAAAGGCCGGGGAAGAGGCGGCGATCGGGCAGGATGTCCGCGTCTCCGCGTATCGGGGAAGCGGCGGTGAAACGGAAGAGGCGCCGCCACCGATGACGGAAGAGGAGAAGCAGGCGGCCGTTCCCCCCGCAGCGGCATACGAGCTGCGGAACTACGGCGAATGGGTGCATACCAACGATTACGGAACGGTCTGGCGCCCGCGGGTCGTCGCCGGGTGGTCTCCGTATTATTACGGACGCTGGGTGTGGGTGTCGCCCTACGGCTGGACGTGGGTATCGAACGAACCGTGGGGCTGGTACCCGTACCATTTCGGCTGGTGGGCGAGCGATCCGTTCTTCGGTTGGGTCTGGTGCCCGTTCCGGTCGTTCGTTTCCGTGAACTTCGTGTTCGGCTCGGCGCGTTTCACTCATTTCCACCGGAACGCGTTCTTCTTCCCGGCGACCGTGCGCTTTGTGCGCGACGGAGGGTTCGTGAGATGGGTTCCGCTGCGTCCCGGGGAGCGGTTCGTCCGTTCGGGGTTCACCCGAAGCAACGCGCGGCTCGCGCGCTGGGATCGGCCGATACCGCGGGGAACCGTTTTCGTCCGGAGCCCGGCGAAGGACAGGGGAAAGCCGGAGTGGAGGGGGTGGTCCGCCGCCCAGAGGTCTCGAGGGCAAGTCGTCGTGAGAGAGCGCGATGCGCGGCCGGGCGGGAGCGCGGTCGGCCGCGAGGTCCCGCAGGTGCGCGAGGAGCGCCAGGGCGTCAGGCCGCAGAAGGAGAGAACCCGGCCCGAGGGGCAGGAAAAGATGCGGCAACGCAACCTCGATCGGCAGGAACGCCAGCCGCAGCGCGATTTCCGGGGCAGGGAAGGACGCCCCGGGGGCGGTAGCACGGCGCCCGGGCGGCCGAGGCAGGATATGGGGACGGCGAATCGGCCGGAACGGGCGCGTCCGGCCCGGTCACAGGCCGTGACCCCGGCCCGCTCCGAGGTCATGAAGCCGCCGCGACGTGTTGCGCCGGCGGGGAGTGAGATGCGGCCGCGCGTGGAAGCTCCTCCCCCGTATCGGGGAGAGGTGCGTCGCGGAGAGCCGGCGGGCCGGATCGACAGGCCGCGTCCGGGAGGCGATGTTCCCAAGGGAAATATCGCCCCCGATCGGGGACCGGCGGGGCGGTCCCCGGGGCAGGACCCGGGCCAGGGGAGAGGTAACATCGAGAGAGGGACTCCCGAAAGAGGAGGGGGCGGACGCCGCTGATACGTCCCCCCCATTTACGGGTTCGCCGTCCCTGACCGGCTCCTTACCTGTTCACTTCTTGGCAGAGGCCTGGTGAGAAATGCGGGCTAAGGCGACTCCATCGATCCTTTCGCGCTTTCCGGTTCCGCGGGCGTCACGGTCACTTCGATCAGCGTCAGCCACGGGCGGCGGGTATCGTCGGTCAGGGAAGGAAGGTCCTCCGGCGATTTACGGGGTTCCTCCGACCGGAGGCTGACATTCGGGGGCTCCGTCATCGGGACACGAACTGCGATTTCGGGGGATGGATCGGGACGTCCGGCCTGCTTTCCCGGAGCGCAGCCCGCGATCATGCCCATCAGGCCGAGAAGAACCAACGCGAGCAGGAAAATCACGATTTCCCGTCTCATGGCCTTCACCTCCGCTCCCTATTTCATTTTACGCCTGTTTTCGGGAATGGGATCCGGTCTGCGTTTCCGGGAAAGGATATAAAAGGATATAATAGGTATCAAAGGGAGGTGCGGACGGTGGCGATCGAGGCGGGACCGTTGCTGGCAAGCCTGGTCGATATCGAGAGCGCCGCGGCGCAGGCTCCCTCCGGGCCTTCCGCCTGCCTCCCCCTGGTTCTATGCCTCCTCGGTATTCTGCTGACCTATTTCCTGTCTCTGTGGGGAGAGTGATCCGCCCGCCGTCTCGCGGCTGGTTTCCGCCTGTGAATCCGCAGGGCCATCCGTTCCGCTTCTCCGGCGGTTCCGACGATTCCCGTCAGCGTGGCGTTCCGCAACGTTTCGAGGACCGTTTCCATCCCCGGACCCGCGGGGATCCCGATCTCGATCAGCCGCTTCCCGGAGAGAAGCGCGGGCCGCCGCGCGGCTTCCCTGAGGACGGGGAGAAAATCGAACTCCTCGCGACCCGCCGCCCTGGAGGCCGCCTCGTAGAGCGCCAATAAAGGTTCCGGCGTTTCCCACCTTGCGAAAATGGCCTCGATGCGTGCATGCCGGTTCCTCATGCGGTCGATATCGCGGAGACGCGCCAGGTCCTCCAGCATCCGGACGACGCTTCGGACCTTGGGAAAATGGAGCCGCCGGGCGATGCCTTCGGTGCGGGGAAGACGGAAGAGCAATCCCTCGCGGCCGCCGGCCGGCTTCGGCACGCCGCCTGCCGTACTTTTCCGGGCTGCGCCCCGGAGGCGCCCGCGGCACTCGTCTTCCGCGAAGTCCACGAGCAGGTTGGCCAGCAGGACATGTTCCGGCAAGGTGTGTCCGAGCCGTTTTTCAAGAATCGCGTACCGCCGCTTCATTTTTCCGAGCGCGTCTTTCCGGAGCCCGCGCACTTCCGGAAGAAGGATCGGCAGGATCCCCGAGCGGCGAAGATCGTCCATCGTGCGGACCGGGTCCGCAGAGAGGGAGCGAAGCAGCTCCTCGATGACGCGCTCCGCCGGGATCGTCCGGAATAGGTCGGGAGCCACGCGGCGGATGGCCGCCCAGGTTTTCTTTTCGATGGAATACCCCTTGCGCTCGTTCTTCTGCCGGATGGCACGCAGCATCCGCAGCGGGTCCTCCCGGAACCGGTCCTCCGCGTTCCCCACGCCGCGGATCCGTTTCCGCCGGAGGTCCGCGAGGCCGCCGAAGAAGTCCATGACCGTCCCCGTCAGCCGGCCTTTATCCGTGCGGAAGGCGAAAAGAAGGCTGTTGATCGTGAAGTCCCGCCTGCCCACGTCTTCCCTAGCGTCGACATTCCTTGTCCGGAAGCGGAATTCCCTGTGTCCGGGGCCTATGGAGCGCTCCGTCCTTGCGAGCGCCACGTCGAGTTCCTCCTTCGCCCACGCGGTCCGCACCTTGTACACAGCGAACGCTTTTCCGACGGGAAGGATCCGGAGGATTTCCAGCGGCCGGGAGGGGAGGGATCGAAGAATCCTTCCCAACCCTTCGAAGCCGACGCCTGACACCATCAGGTCGATGTCCTTCCCCGCACGGCCTTCCGCCAGGTCGCGGACGATTCCCCCCGTGAGATACGGTTTCCCCCCGGCGTTTTCGACCGCGCGGCAGAACGCCGCAAGGAACCGCCACAACGGCTTTCGCCGCCGCAGGGCGCGCAGGACCCGGGCGGAAACCTCCTTCGGGGCGGGAACGGGGTCCGATGCGTCCATTCCGCCCATGGTCAAGGTTCCAGGTAATCTTTTTCGACGAGGACATCGACGATCCGGCGGACCGCTTCCGCCGGCTCCTCGATGTCTCCCCGGATGACCATGTCCGGACGCAGCGGCGGCTCGTACGCCGCCTGGACGCCGGGCACGTTGGGGGCCTTCCCCTCCCTCGCCCTGCGGTAGATCCCCTTGGGGTCCCTCGCCTCGCACACCGGAAGGGGACAATCGACATGGATTTCCAGGAACCGGGAGATCTCCCGCCGCGCCTTGTCCCTGTAAGCGCGCCGGTTCGCCGTGGCGTCGAAGATCACCGACACGCCGTGCGCGGTCAGGAGCCGGCCGATGTACGCCATCGCTCCGTAGAACGCTTCCCGCTCCGGATCGCCGTACCCCGGATTCGGCGTGAGGATTTTGCGCAACGCGTCGGATTCCAGGACCGCGACGTTTACGCCTCGAGCGGCGAGTTTGCGCTGAAGGTTCCCCGCGATGGTCGATTTGCCCGAGGCGGGAAGGCCCGTCAGCCAGACGGCGAACCCTTCCCTGGCGGGTCCCTCACGCATTGCAGCAGGCGTTGACGCGGGCCGGGTCGAAGGACCCGGCGTCGAGGACCGCCTGGAGGAACGCGAAGAGCTTTCTCCGGACGTCCTCGGAGAGGGTGGGGTACCAGACCGGGCTCGCCATGACGAGGCATCGGAAGGCGTAGAAGGGAGCGGCCACTTCGAGGATCTCCCGATCGCCGCTTTTCTCCAGGTAGCGGCTCCAGAACCGGAGGAACAGGGACTCGAAGGCCCCTTCGAGCCGGCCGCTGCGCTGGAGGGAGTAGAAAAGGTAGTTGCCGGTGAGCGATGTGACGTCGTCCGCCGGGTCGCCCCACTCCCCGCGGGAGCGGTCCAGCACGCTGAAATCGGTCCCTTCGCGGAACAGGATGTTGTAGGGGTGGAAGTCCCCGTGGACCCGGCGCAGCCGGTGGGTGCGCCCCTTCAGGCGCCAACGCCATTCCACGCAGCGCCGTTCGATCGCCGTCAGCAGGTCCGCGGTGATGAACCCGTGCCGGGGCGGATAGCTGTCCATGAGGCCCATGATGCACTCCCCGTGTCCCAGGAGTTCCCGGACCCGCCGGACATACAGGCCGGGCTCGGTCCCACGAAGCCGGTGAACGTCTACCAGGTAGTCGCACAGGGCGTCTGCCCGGGCCAGGTCGAGGTCCGAAAGCGCTCCTCCCGCCTGCAGGCGCGCCAGGTCGTGGATGTACCCCTTCCCCTCCACGTACTCCGTGAGCAGAAAGAACTCCTCCGCTTTCCCGAGGGAGAGGAGGGAACCCTCGGAGAGGAATGCCCCCACGTCGAGCGAGCGGGTGTGGCGGGGAAGACGCCGGAACGCATCGAAGTCCCACAAGACCATTTGGGCCCGGTCGGACATGTGCTCGTGGCCGAAGGAGCCCGGGGAGATCGTCTCCAGCACGGCCTTCCGCCGCGTGCCGCCCGCCTCGTACTCCACGAGGACCGGCGTTCCGTATCCGTATCCCTTTATGGCGCCGGTGGGGATCTGTTCCCCCAGCAGGGACAGGCGCAGCACCTGTACAGGCATCCCCAGGAGGGCCGAGAGGTAAGGTTCCAACTTCTCCCGAGAGAGGTCGGGCATGCCGCCTCCTGACGTATCTTTACCGCCGGCCGGGCTTGCTTTCCGGAGGCCCCGGGGGAATGGGGAAGGGCATTACGTTCGCCGGAGGGGCGGCGAGGGCGACGATCTTGTTCACGCCCTCCTTTTCCACCTCGTCGATCCGCACAACCGCCGGGAGCGGTATATAGGTGCGCTTGACGCCGGCGAACTCGGATTTGAGCTTCTCCTCCGAGGGGTCGACGAGAAGGCCTCCGCGGCTGCCGAAGATGATGTCCTCCACCTCGACGAACGCGAACAGCGGCCCCTGGCCCACCTTGCGGGCGTAAAGTTCGTACAGGTTCCCCTGGTTCTGGAAAAGGACGCGGTAGATGGCTTTCTGTTTCATGGCGCCGGCCTTAAGGGAATTGACGACAGGAAAAGTATATCAACCTTCACAGCTCGGAACGCGAGGTTTCTGCAAGGAAGGTCCCGATGCGGGCTTGCCCCGCCGATCCGGCCGCCTGTGGGATAATGAAAGACAGGAACCACGGGGAGGAATCCATGCAGATAAATGTCCGCGAGAGGGTAACCGAATCGTTCCTGATCCTGGTGATGTTCCTGATATTCCGGTTCCTGTGAGTGACCGAAGAGGCATGGCCGGCCGTGCCGCCGGCCCCGGAAATTTCCGTGGTCGTGAATACCGGTCGCTGAACCGGGACAGGGCGAACGAAAAAAAAGGGGCGGGATCCCCGCCCCTTGCGTTACCCGCATGTGACGCCGGTCACTTCCTGAACATCTTCCTTCCGTACCCGGCCAGGCCGATCAGCCCGCTCCCCAGCAATACCAGCGTGCCGGGCTCGGGGACCGGGGCGGTATCCGTCGGCCAGGAATGCGCAAGGTTCGTGGAATGGAATCCCTCTCCAAGATTGGCCACCAGGGTTGCGGCTCCCGAATCGATATCCAGACTGTAAAGGCGATAGGAATCCCTGACGGTGTACAGTTTGCCGGAAATCGGATCGAACTCGGTGCTCACGTCGCCGTAGTCGGTGCCCAGCACCCCGGCGATCTGCGCGACGCCCGGCTCGATCTCGATCGATTCCCAGTCAGTCTCCAAACGATATGCCGCTATTGCAAGCGAGGTGGGATTGATCATCGTTATGTTCGGCGTATCAAACCGTGCAACTTCGACTCCGTTTACCATCAGCTTCATGTAAGTGGGGTCCCAAAATATTTCCACGAGGATATTTCCCGTCGAAAAATTCCCAAAACCCGAAGAAGTGAATATGCTGTCAACGGATCCGCCGACGTGTTTTACCAGCGCCGGATGGGCCGCGCTGTCGGCTGCAGTGAATCTGTAATAATTGCCGCTTGCGTCCTTAAGGTCTATGTGGATGCGGCTTTGCCATGGCCCATCGACGGTAACATTGAACTTGAGTTTTGCGTATCCGCTGCTTGGCATGCCGCTGATCGTTCTCTCGGCCTTTACGCTGCCCATCACGCCACCGTCGGCATTGCCGTCCAGATGGATATATCCATTGTGAACGCTGTTTCCCAATCCGCTCACGCCTGACGTTTGACTGAATGCGTAGTCACCCGTATTGGGAATTGTTCCAGGAGTGACAATGGGTATGGGGTTCGGATTGATCTTCAGAAGATAATCGGGCATGCCGTCCGCCCAGCCGGACACCGCGTAAAGCTGGTTCGTCCCGAAATTCACGGCCATGCCGACGTGCTTAATATTCGTATAGGAGTCGCCGGCGGCGGTAGCGGCCCCGGTAACCGTGTTTATCGAATACAGCTTGTCCGTCGCTCCCGTGATTCCATACAGTGTTGCCGTATCGGCTCCCGTCTTTACGAAAGACATGCCGTTGATCAGGTTCGTGTCCATGCTGCTGTTTATGCCAGCTGAGCCGATATAATTTATCTGGCCGGTGGAAAGGTCTATGTTGTAAAGCCGCTTGCTTGCGGTGTCCCATCCGTACAGGGTGTTTGATGGGCTGAAGGCGATGGTGTTCGTCATGAAATTGGGAGTTCCGCCGCCCGGAAGCGTAAGGTCCGCCACTTTGGCAATTGCTGCCGATTGTGGATCGACGGTCCACAATGCGGTGCTGACATCGGAATTGGAGATCGAGTAGAATTTCGTGGGATCGATCCCTGTGGCGCCGGATGTTCCGGAAAGCGCAACGATCGTTGCGGCAATCAGCATCGCGAACAGCGTCGCCTTCTTCACGTTTTCCACCTCTCAAGGATATTTGTAAGAAAGACTCTCGCCATCATTATAGGGAAAGTTCAATTACCGTGCCATGCTTGCATCCCGGGAATGGTCACTTATCTATTTAATAATATTGACGTATTCGTTATAATCCGGTTCAGAATTATAGGAGATGGGAAAATAATTGGAACATAAGGCGGTCTTTGGTGACGATATTTGCCTACAAGGGAAAAATATTGCCTATGTGAGGGAAACAACTACAAAAAGATAGTAAAAATTATCAATATAGAGACAAGGCAGAGGGCGAATTGCAGATTCGCTGAAAACGAAGTCGTCACGGGTACCCTTAACCCGGCAGGCGCCCGGTCACCTTGAGAATCAGCATGGGACCGTCGGGAACTACGGCCCAACGCGCCTGGGGGCCGTGCGTTTCGAGCAGGAGACGAACGCTTGATGCCACATCCCGGACGGGGCGGAAGTGGTACCGCCGGAGTTCCTCCGGCGGTATGCCTTCCGAGTAGATCCATACGTTCCGTCGGGTCATCACCTGGTAGGTTTCCTGGGCGCACCACTGGTCCGGGATGAAGAATTCCTTCCTCATGAGCCGGTCCAGGAACGCCTCGGGAGAGTCCACGCTCTCAAGGATCCCCCGGTACTCCGGGTTTCCTGCCCCTTCCGCGCACCGGCTGGCGATCAGGATGTCGCCGCCTTCCTTCACGGCGGGGGCCGCTCCGGTGATCCCCTTGACG
>Ga0214473_10011122_pt1 | contig 10576 bp, 11 predicted proteins | sample RVTome_7_FD_203509 | JGI IMG/M metagenome (GOLD analysis project Ga0214473, IMG submission 203509) | Soil microbial communities from uranium-contaminated site in the Upper Colorado River Basin, Wyoming, United States - RVT98D197 | ecosystem: Environmental > Terrestrial > Soil > Contaminated >... | reverse complement strand
GCCCTGGCCCGGCTGAACGCGGGCAAGTCCTGGAGAAGGCGCCCCGTTTGCCGTACCGACAGCCCCTCGTTACGGGCCACGAGCAACGCCTGCTGTACCTGTTTGCGCGTCTCCTCGGTGATGCCAGTGATTCGCGCCCCGCCATCCTCCAAGAGCCGCACAACACGAGGGTCAACCGGGTCGAAGCCCGGCGGTAGCCCGGCCTCGACACCGCCAATCTGCCAGCCCTGCTCTATCGCCTCCGACCAGAAGCCGAGGAGCGCCTTCCGTAGCAGCTCCTCCTCCTCGGGCGGCACCAAGTCACCCACGTCCAACGTCTTGACCGACTTCGGCAAGCGGCTCACAACACGCTGAGCCTGCCCCTCAAAGAACTCCGCGAGCCCAGCCTCGGCCCGTTCTGCCAGCCGCTCCCGCACGGTCCCCTGCTTGACCACGGGCTCTATGAGCATGGCTGCGGCACGGCGCCCGTTGATGCTGGCCGTTATGGGTGTCTCCACGACCTGATTCAGAGCTCGGACATAGAAGTCGGCACCGTCCACCGCCGGTAACCCCACGGCATCCAGCGCCTGATTGATTGTCCACCCGCCGCTCTTCACCATCTCCAGCGCCGTCTTGAGCCGGTCGCTGTTGTCCTCCTGGAGCGCCTTGACATGCGACATATCGAGTCCCAGCCGAGCGCCCCGCTGACCCTCCGTCCGGTACTCGCTGAACAGCTCCTGCGTCATCCTGGCCGCCCAGGAGTGCGCCAGCGGGCTCATGGTCTCCGACCAGAAGGAGAACTGCGCCCCGGCGATCGATGTCGTTGTGAGCCCACCAGCGGCCTCCAGTCCAACCCTGGCTCCGACCAGGATGGGCGGCACCCCGAACACGGAACAGATACGCGACTCTACGTGAGCCCGCGTCCCCGGCATCTCCATGTCCTTGATCGGCAAGCCTAGCTGTTCGTAGGAAGCCCCCTCAGCCGGGAGGATCATCACCTCGAACCACTTCTTCATGCCGTTGAACATCCGCCGGAAAGCGCCCTTCAGCTCCCGCGCTTCGTCCGGCGTGGGCTTCTTCGCCGTCTTGAGGATGCCCATCGGCACACCGGCGTTGCGGAAGAACGCCCAGTCGAACTTGGTCATCTCACTGTCTACGTTCCCCTCATAGATCAGGAGAGCGACCGCGGAGAGCCCGTAGAAGTCGTTAGTCAGGTTCCGCGTCCGCCAGTGAATGACGTCGCGGCGGGGAAGACGGGCTTTGACCTGGCCGCTGATGGAGACCTCGAACATGTCATTCTCACGCCGCTGACCGGGCTTGATGGTCACGTAGTCCGGCCGGATAAGCTGCAGTTCCTTCACCGCCCGAAATGAGCGGTTGCGGTTCGGCACATTCGAGCGGCGCACCTTGTGGATGTAGACGTTCCCCGCCGCCCGGTGGTGCGTCGCCGCCGTAGCCAGAAACTCGTAGCCGTCCATCGCCTCGTTGGGGTCCGCCAGAAGGTCGAGGACTTCATGCGCTTCCTGCTCTTGCAGTTCACCCCTGCTGTCCGGCAACAGGAGTTGGGGGCTGAGCTCCGCGAACGACGTGGCAATCTCCTCGATGCAGGCGTAGATCAGGCTGTTCTTGGAATAGCCCTCATCAATCCAGTTGGCCAGATTCTGGCCAGAATCTAAGTTCTGGTTTTGCTGCCAGGTCGGGAGAACGTCCACCCCTTGCTTGTAGCGGAAGGGCTGCCCCCAAGCTTCCGTGACATCGTTCATACCTTGCTCCATCCTCTCGGTCGCAGCAGACCGCCCGGCGGCCTTGGTTTGAGCCCCGATGGGCCATGCTGGCGCGGCACCCCGTAGCCCCTGAAGCCAACGCCAAACCCGCGATTGAACCCCCTACTGAATCCGCCCGCCATCAGACCGTCGCCACCGTCTTGACCGCCGTGCCATCGAAATACTTCACCACGTTCAGCGCGTTGTCATACCACATGTCCCCAGCACGAACCTGATAGAGCCGGTAAAGAGAGGTGGCGTTTGGGATGATCGCCCAACGCGCCCCGGTCTCAAAGACAAGTTGGATCGCGTTATTGGTGTTGACATAGCGCATCTGACCGACACCGAGGCCAGAGTAGATTTCGACGATGTAATTATGGAACTGGTCATCTGTCCATGCCTTTGTAGTGTCTGTAAGACTACCGGCCGCGGCGAATGAAACCGTTCCGCTATCGGTGTCAGTTGCCGGATCGCTGCCCCTCTGGGGCAAGCCGATCTGGAACGCAGGCCTACCGCCATAGATAGCGTTCGGCAGGGTGGTGGGGAAGACGACACGAGGGACATTATGACCTGCCATCCAGTCGATGCCGAGCGATGTGCCCTTAGCAGCCCCATCGCTGAGGTCCCAGTGCCATAACTCCGTGGCGAAATCGTCCCTGAATAAAGCTACGTGGGCCTGATTGCCGACAGCGATCCCGATTAGAGCACCTGTGCCGTAGCGTCCGAGGCGGACGATATCGGAGGTGCCGCTGCCAGCGATAGGCCGGATTCGTATGCCGCCCACCGAACTCGCGGGGTATTCGATGATCTCCAGCAGCGCTGATGCCAGGAAGTCCCGCAGGTCTTGGGGCGAAATGTCGCCCGATGTATTGTCAGGGAAGAGCGCTGCCAAGGCGGCGCGGAGACGGACGGTATCAGTCATCGCTTTACCTTCCCGCTCATATCCCCGCCGCCCAGACGAACAGCCGCAGCCCGGCGCCCGCAGCGAGAGCCAGCCCCGCGACGGTCACGGCCGTAACGGCCAGCATTACCAGCCGCCTCACAGCGCCCACAGGCCCACCCCGGAAACCGTGAACGCCGCCATCGCAAGCGCCATCACACAGTCCTGCACTATGTCCTTGTCGTCGTCCTCATAGCCCAGCAACTCTTCCTCCACCTCCCGGATGTACGGGAACTTGAGCCGCTTCTGTTCCAACAGCAATGATAGCGCATCCAGCGCCTGCTGCTTGGATTTGTGGCTGAACACGAACCCGTCCGCTCGGCAGGTCAGGTTCTCGAGCACGGGGTCGCCCGCACCGGTGGAGTCGATCACCGTATCGCCCTTGTACCACTCGCCGTGGCCGTCTATCAGGTTCTGGATTCTGGGGTACGGCAGGCCGCGATGGCGCTGGAAAGCCACCACCTGGTACGGCTCCTCCGTCACGTCAAGCGTAACACCGACCGTGGCGTCGTGGTGGCGACCAATGTCCCAGGCGTTCAGGTAGTGACGGTTCTCACGCGGCTCGTTCAGTCCTGTGGCGTTCTGGTGTGCGGCCTCGATGTCCGCCGTTCGGAAGCGCGTCATGCCCGATTCTACGAAGTCGCAATCGAACTCCTGCGCCCACTGTTGGGAAGTGTACTTGGGCCGCTCACGCTCGAACCACATCTGATCGTAGACAGGACAAGACCGCCAATCGATGACGTGGCGGGACCAGCCCTCACCCTCAAGGCCAGCCCACGTCCGATAGAATAGGTTCCGCCGACCCATCGGCGTTGACACGGACGTGATCCGCCCACCCCGCGCGATTGTCGGCGCGATGGCGCCGAAGATGTCCTCGGCCCACTGCTGGTGGGCGTGCTCGTCCAGGTACACCTGATCCGCCGGGTAGCCTCGGCCCGTGTCCTTTGAGGCCGGCAAGGAGAGTAGACGGGAGCCGTTCGAGAGGGCGATTTCGGTCTCGTTAGACTTGATGAGGTGGCCTTGGAGGTCAAGGCGCCTGAGCATCTGGTAGGCGTAGCCCAGAATGTGGGTGGCGGCACGTTCGTTGCGCGATACGAACAGCGCCAGACTCTCCGGCTCAGTGAAGGCCGCGTCCAGCGCTTCAGCCATTATCGCCGTCGAGATGCCTATCTGCCTCGCCTTCAGGATAATCCTCTGCGGGCTGCGATCCATCCACACCGTTGCCTGATATCGGTAGGGCTGGCCGGGTAAGAGCCTGCCCAGGCGGAAGAGACGACTGCCCTGCAAGAGCGGCGAGATAGGCGGACTCGGCTGCGCTGAGATCACCATGCGCCTGCACCTGTCCTTGCTGCTGGTTCAGGTTGATGTTCACGCCGTGACTTTCGGCTGGTGCCACCATCTTGCGGTAGGTCTCCATGACCTCCGCGAAGTCGCCCTCGGAAACGCGGGCGGTGACGGCATCGAAGACGGCACGCCGCGATTGGAGGTAGGACGCCAGGGCCTGTGTTTCCAGCCAACGGCGGCATTCGGCTATCCCGCCAACATCATCAAACCACTGGCGGATAGTCCGGGAGGGGACATGATATTTGGCCTCGACCTGCTCGCTGCTGGTCTCAATGGCGAGCATCATGTAGCCCAAACGTTCAGGGGCCGTATAGCGGCGTTGGTGGCGCTTGGGCTTCGCGCCGGTGGTTCGCATTACTTCACCGCCCGCCATCGCCTGAGCTGCGTCCAGTGCAGGAGCTTGCGCCGGAGCCGCTTGAGCCGAGCGTGCCGGTGGGCACCCACGACATGGCAGGTCACGGCAGTGCCACCCGCGCCCGCTCACGTCGCCGCCTCTCCTCGTATGCCTGGTACAACTCCCGCGCCTCCATCACCCCGCGTATCTCTAGCCGACCGCCGACGGGAACTTCCCATTCCGCCTGATCCCAGTGCATAGCGACGAACACCGTGCCCCTCTCATCGTCAGCGCCCTTGCACCACCGGGAGATGTCAACGCCGTTCAGGAAGACGCGACACATGTGAGCCCACGGATCGATGCTAACATGTATCCTCATGCCGCCTCCTCGCCGTGATCCGCGCACTGGAAGTAGATGTCCTCCCGCGTGCAGCCCGCGCCCTTCGGGAGGTGGCGCACGTCCTGCGCGTTCTCCTCGCTCACGGCCCAGAGGCCGAGATGATGGGCGATGGCCAGCGAATTCGTGAGGCCAAGGGCTGGGTGCCGTGCGCAGCGCCAGGTGCCCTTGCGCTTGCAGGCTTTAATCGCCATCAGGCCGCGGCCCCCCGCCGTGGCGAACGCAGCATCCTCCGACTGTCGGCAGACACATACTTCGGTGCCCTGGTCCGAGATGGCTGCGGCGCGACTAGCGGCGGCCATTGCCCCATCCGCGTCACCATCAGGGCATTGCTACCTATTTGCCGCCATCCGCACAGTGGGCCGTTACAGCGTGGGCAGGCGTTCATGCGCCGTCCCTCTCAGGCCGCGCCATATCGGCGCCATTATAGCACGCCCGTTCCCTCGGTCGTGTCAGCGCCTTCGGGGCGGCCTTCCAGCTTAGTGGCCATCGGATCGTGTCTCCTTGCTCCATCGAATCTCGCAGCGCAACCCCGGCGTCTCGCCGTAGACCTTCCCCACCAGCGCCTCCGTCACCTGCGCGTCATCAGCGAACACGATCCCCGTCATCGCGTCCTCCGCGCCGCGGTAGAGCTTCGAGAGGTCCGGCTTCACTGTCGGGAAGGGCCGCCGCTTCGCCGACACGCTGCGCGGGCGGACCAGCGTGAACACCATCACGAGCGATACCGGCCCCGTGAGGATGCCATGCGGCCAATCCTGGAGCACAAAGCGGATCGTCTCCTCCCATCGACGCACCGCCGGGTTGTCTGACGTCACGATGGCGCGCCCGTTGCGCACGAAAGCGCGGACGGAGCCCTTCGGCTGGGGCATGCCCTTGACGGTGAAGGACCAGGCGCTCACGTGACCATCAGCTCCATCTGCGCCTGCTCGGGCCCAGTCTTGGCCGCGGCGAGATTCTTTACTGCCTGGCGGTAATAACTGGGCTTGAGCTCCACGCCGATGCCCATACGGCCTGCCTGAACAGCGGCGTAGACCTCCGAGCCCACGCCCATGAACGGCGTCAGGATCCGCTCGCCGGGATTGCTCCACAGTACAAGACAGCGGTCTATGACATCCAGCTGTAACGGGTGTACATGCTTCTCATCCTCTTCGTCGCGCGCTTGCTTGAATGGCAGCACCCGATCCAGGCGCACGTCGTCCCAGAACGCCGAAGCATACTGACGCCATATCCAGTGCGAATAGCGGTTCTCAATCTGTTTGCCCTTCCACCCCCGATACCGCAGCACATCGGCGGGCGGCAAGCGTTCCCCAGCATAGGCCGTCAGTCCTTCGGCGTGCGCGATCGGCACCGGGTTATCGCCACGCTTTCGGAACATCAACAGGTAGTCGGCCCCCGCCGCTGAGCAGCGAGAGGAGTCATCCACGATCCCCTTGTGCGCGAGACTCTTCGTCATCGTCCGGTTGCGGACCGTGAGTGGCTCTTTCCAGACGTGATAGCGGGCGACGTAATCCCAGCCGATGCGCGTGTGTAGCCGGATAATGTCGCCGGGGAAGTCGGTCAGGGCGTCCCGACCAGTGTTGCCAGTCGGGACATCCATGCAATGCACACCCGTCAGGCGGCCCGGCATCGTCAACCGTTGCAACTCCCGCACAACGTACTCATAATGCTCAAAGAACTCCCCGTAGCCTGCGCTATTTGACAGGTCTCGCTCGCTCGATGTGTAGTGATACATCCCCGCGAACGGCGGCGAGTAGACGGACAGGTGAATCGAACCGGCGGGAAAAGAGGGCATCACCTCCATGCAATCGCCGTTGTAGATGGCGTAGGTGTCGGTCGTTAGCTGATTGAGGACGTTACCCATTCTGGAACCGTTACCTCCTGGTCATACTCATCACTGCGGCGGATCGCCAGCGCGTCGCGCATGTGGCGGGTCAGCGCATCAAACATGCGACCCGCCTGCTCTGACTTCCGTTCGAGGTTCTTCATAGCGTTCGCGCCGCCCTCAGTCGTAATTAGATCAACGGTTACGGGCCGGACCTGGCCGAACCGCCAACTCCGGCGGACTGCCTGGTAATACTGCTCGTAGCTGTGGCTGGGGAAGAACGTCATCCGGTTGCAGTGCTGCCAGTTCATTCCCCACGCGCCAATCTTCGGCTTCGTCACGAGCACCCTGATCTGGCCAGCGCTGAAGGCAATCAGCTTCTCTTCTTTCGCCTCTGCGCTTTCGCTGCCAGCCACCTCAACGCTGCCGTCGATCAGGCTGGCGAGCAGCTTCCCCTCATCGTTTAGGTGACACCAAGCGACCGCCCGGTCGGCGTCGCTAAGGATGCTGGCCACCAGTTCGCACCGCTCATTGAGAGTCCGCCGCAACTCCTCCCGCTCTTCGCGCAGCCCAACGGCAGGCACCTCAAACAGCATCCCCGGCGCAGGCCGGTTCGCTTTGACAATGTGCTCACGGAGTTCGAGCGGCGGTAGCACAAAGTCAGCGTCTTCAAAGCCGAGGTCTGAGGGTTTGCGCATCGCCCTCGCCCACGAACTGACCCAGCGCCAGAACGACTCCTCGGCGTGGCCCTTGAATCGCCACTTTGCCCGATCCCGAAGCTCCGCATGATTCGTCCCGCGCATCCTGAAACTCATCGGCTTCGATGTGTTCTGGTCGTTCTTAAAGAACCGCCCCAACATGTCCATATAGCCTAAGTACCCCAGCGCTTCGCTGGACGTGCCGAGCTCGATGTAATCGTTCGGCGCCGCCGTTGCTGTGCAGAGGAGCCGGTACGGGATTGTCCGCATGAAGTCGGTCACTAGCGCCCGTCTAGCGCCATCGAAGGACTTGATGGCGCTAGACTCGTCACAGACGACACCCCCGTACTCGCCGCAATCGAACAGGTGAAGCCGCTCGTAGTTCGTAATCGTGATCGGCCCGGCAATGTGGCCGTCTCTCGATACCGCCGCCTCGATGCCGAACTTCTCAGCCTCGCCCGCCGTCTGGTATCCGACGGCAAGCGGGGTGATGATCAGGACTGGCCTATTCGAATGGCGCCGAACCTCATCAGCCCACACGAGTTGCATCGGTGTCTTGCCGAGCCCGCAATCGGCGAAGATCGCCGCCCGGCCCCCTTGCAAAGCCCACTCGACTATCGCCCGCTGGAACGGATACAGGAAGTCGGGTAAATCCGTCGCCGGGAAACCGCACGCACCATCCAACTGCGCCTTCCTGAATAGGAAGCGGCCATAGGCTTCTTTTGACGGTTCTACTTGCACCAGCATCGGAGGCAAATCCACCACGTAATATCCATGAGATGCATCCGCGACCGGCATTTTTGGCATCGCTTCCCCGATCTCGCTACTTGCGCGATGATGCTCACGGCCCCCACCCTCAACGGCGCCTGCCGCGGCTCTCGCTTGCAGCCGTAGACGCTCATGCTCTGCCCTTCTGGTAGCGACGCTCCAGCCAGTCCACCTCCGCCTTGCTCGGTGGCGCCACAGTCTCCGGTTCCGCCGGCCAGCCTTCGCTCTCCAGCCGCGTCAGGATCGCGGCGACGTAGGACCAGGAACGATGATTCTGCGCAGCGGCTTCACGAAAAGCGTACTCAATGCACTTCTCGCCGCGTCCATTCGCAGGAACTCGCTCGCTCCAATCACGCAATTCGTCCTCTACGCCTACGGATAAGTTACCTAATCCGTTTTCGTAAGCCTTTGAGAGCAGCGATAGGACAGGATCAGAAGCAGCAGCAGGAGGACCCTCTGTTTCTGCGTCTGTCTCTGTTCTCTGTATCTGTCTCTGGGGGCGTTGCGGAAACGTTTCAGTAACGGGTATTACGCCGTTACGTCGGTGTTTCCTAACCCGTTCCGTGCTCGAATCTGACTTGTATTGGCGCGCTTTCCAGTTGTGAGGCCGGAGCCCCCGCTTATCGCGGTCCAACAGGCCGCGCTTCACCAGCTCTTCGAGGGCGGTTTCGGTGCGCACAATCGACCAGTGTTGCGCGACGGCGATCACCCCCACGGGTGGCAGGCAGCCATCGTCCATCTTTGATTCACAGGCCATGCAGAGTATATCCACCCAAGCCCTGAACAGGACGGGCGGCAACGCCATAACCTTCGGGTCCGTCCGTGCCTCCGCGTAGAAGCGAAACCATCTCACAGCAGTTTGGCCCCCTTGGCGAGATTACAAGCAGCATGGGTGACTTGTAGGTTTGAGGGACGGGAGGAGCCACCCCGAGAAACGGGGATTATGTGATCGATGTGTAAGTCGGCGGTATCAGTGATGGAGTCACCACACAGGCGGCAGGTCATTCCATCACGGTCGATGATGCGTTGCCGTCGGACAATCTTCCGGAGACGCCGATAGCGTTTCTGCCATTCGTACCAAGCACGAGAGACTATAGCCGCCATCGGCTTTTCGCCGGCATCGCCGAAGTATTTGTATTTCGGCGGTGCTTGGTCGCTTTCCAGCGCCAATCGCACCTCGTCTTGGACACCTTGCGGGAGGTCGCCCAACGGCGTGGGATTGCTCACGGCAGCCTATCCCTTCCCAAGCAAGAGCCCCCTCGCGGTGACCACGATTCGTTGCTTACGCGAACCAGGGCCGCGAGGGCGCTGTTTACTTGTAGCACAAAGGGGGCTTCGTGGTCGAATCCCTGCTCGCGTAAGCACCCCCATTCTACCACAGGCGCCATCACTCCGCCTCCCACCACAGCACACGATACCCCTGGGCCGCGAGCAGCCCAGGGGGCGTAAGCGTGTTCGTGCGCTCCGAGCGGAACGGCCGGGGCTTTATGTAGCCCGCGTGGTTCAGGCGCCGCAGTCGGTAGCTCACAGAGAAGGTACTTGGGATGTCGCAGCCGACCATCAGCTCACGGACGCTGGCCCCCGGATGCCGCCAGAGCCAGCGTAGGATCGCGCGGTCGCGGGGTGTGAGTGTGGCCTTCACTGTGCCGGGGCCTCCGGACTTTCCCCTTGGTAAACCGCGACTTTGTGGCCCGTCTCTTTCGTGTGGTCCAATGCAACCCTGACGGCCGCCAAACCGATGAGATAGAAGCCACCATCAAACTCGCACTCGTCACACTTCGGCCGGTAGGGTCCATTCCACGGCGCATTCGCCAGTATGTCGATGGCTTCCTGCGGGCTAAGGTAGTTCAACGCTGCGCTTTCTCCCAGAAGAGGCGCGGCACCTCGCGGATCGGGAGGCCAGCGCGGCACTTCGAGTAATCGGATGTGCAGCCGCGCTGCTGGGGCTTCTTCCCGCCGCGGAAGTGACGGCAGTTGACGCAGGACCAGCGGGCGACGTGGAGCTCCAGTCGCAGGCGGTTCACTTCTCCTCCAGTCGCTCGCTAGCGGCTACCGGCATCTCGTTCCAGTCGCGCCCGTCCAGCAGCCGCCCGCCGCTCGTGGGGCGCGGGCCGCCCCACTGCTTGAAGAGGAACGGCACGGCCGCCGCGACAGCCTGGTCGCGAAGCGAACGCACCCACTCCAGCGCCTGCGGCTTCGGACGCCAGCCGGTACCGTTGCACATCGAACAACGGGCGGAACCCTCGGAGACACCTCGGCTATGCATGTTCTCCCAATCGCCACACCGTTCGACCAGCTTCCGCTCGGCGCTGCCCGGCCCGCTCTCGCCACCGACGATCACCCATGAGATACGGGGTTGCTGCCCTCGGCCGCCGCAGACGTGGCCCGCCTCGTGATAGGGCCAGTTGGAGCACATCCAGCGCCGCACATCCAGCGGCCCCAGCAGCGGCTCGCAGGATAGGAAGCGCACGGCGGCCGGCGTGTCCAGCAGCACGGGGATGCGCTCATCCGCCATCCGCTGGTTCTCCACC
>Ga0214473_10011121_pt1 | contig 10576 bp, 11 predicted proteins | sample RVTome_7_FD_203509 | JGI IMG/M metagenome (GOLD analysis project Ga0214473, IMG submission 203509) | Soil microbial communities from uranium-contaminated site in the Upper Colorado River Basin, Wyoming, United States - RVT98D197 | ecosystem: Environmental > Terrestrial > Soil > Contaminated >... | reverse complement strand
ATTTCGGCGAAGAGAACGAACTATTTATGGAATTAGCATGATATTCTCTTGCTTTGCTAAATTATCTCCTTAACACGGCCAACTACCCCGTTCTCCAGCATTACCTTTATTCCATGAGGATGATCAGAGGAATTGGTTAAGATCCTTTTCACGATACCTTCTGTTAACACACCAGTTCTTTGATTCTTTTTTTCAACAACTCTAACCCGAGAACCGACAAGAATACTCTTCCTGAGATTTCCATTACTCAAACGAACCTAACACCCTACAACCCTGTAAATTGAGTATGATTAAATATATGTCAAATAACCTCTATGGTACTGCAAATAAGTATGTTACGGACTCAGATGTGACTTCCTATTTAACTTCGAAGTTGCCTCTGACTTAACTTCGAAGTTGCGGTAGTATAGAAAATAAAATGAACAGTTTTAAAGAATGGGATTTAGATCCAAAAATAGTGAAGGGTATTGACGCTGCAGGCTACTTGAAGCCTACACCAATACAGGAGCGAGCGATTAGCCCGCTTCTAAAAGGATTAGACGTTATTGGTCAAGCCAAGACAGGAACTGGTAAAACAGCTGCCTTTGGAATACCTCTGCTTCAAATCATAAATACAGCGCATAAGGAAATACAGGCATTAATTCTCTCGCCAACAAGAGAGCTCGCTGTGCAAATCACAGAAGAGATAAAGAAGATAGGTAGGTTTACGGGTGCTAAAGTTGTCACGGTCTACGGAGGCCAATCTATCAACGTCCAGTTTGAGGCGTTAAGACGCGGTCCACAAGTAGTCGCAGGAACACCTGGGAGAATAATTGACCATATTAAAAGAGGAACACTAGACCTTTCCTCAGTTAAATTTGTAGTTCTTGACGAGGCTGATGTTATGCTGGACATGGGGTTCATAGAAGATGTGGAATTCATCCTAGACACCATGCCTGATAAGAAACAGATTAGCTTGTTCTCAGCAACAATGCCCTACAGAATAATAGATTTATCAGAAAGATACATGAGCAAGCCTGAGAAGATCCTTGTTGACAGTGACGAGCCTTCAGTAGAAGAACTCGAGCAGTACTTCACAATCGTAGAACAAGAAGCTAAACAAGATGTTCTGGCACAAATACTCGAAAAAGAAAAGCCAAAAAGCACTATGATATTTTGCAGAACAAAATACGGCGCACACAGACTTGCTAGAGAACTCGACAGAAAAGGTCTAAGCGCAGTACCGTTGCATGGAGACTTAAGCCAAAACCAGCGTGACCACTCAATGGGACTATTCAGAGCCGGGCACGTAGAGATACTCGTGGCCACAGATGTGGCTAGTAGAGGAATTGACATCAGACATGTAGACTGCGTCATCAACTACGATCTACCGCAGACACCAGAGCTATACTTCCACAGAGTTGGGAGGACAGCAAGAGCAGGAGACCCAGGTAGGTCATTTACACTGGTAAGCCCAAAAGAATTATACGACTTTGAAAGAATACGCAAACTAACCAAGGCAATTATTAAACCTCTAACCCCTGAAGATGAAAAGCATGCACAGCGTGCTTCAGAAAGACCACAAAGACGAGGCTTTGAACGCAGACGATTCACCCCGAGACGAAGCTACGGTGGCTCATCAGGGGGGAGAAGCGGTTCAACTGGACCCAGAAGATATGGAGGCTCATCAGGGGAAAGAAGATACGGTGGCTCTTCTGATGGAGGCAGATCTGGAAGCTCTTCAGGCGGAAGAAGCTCAACTGGGGGAAGAAGACGGTATGTCAGAGGCCGGTCAGAGTAAACCATTTAGATAGCATTCAAGCCTAGCGTATAATAACTCGACTGGGAAGTCTTGACGACTGCTTTCAAAATTATTGAGGGTATAGCCGAAAGGAAAAATCAACCTTACTGCTGAGCAATACCTTGTTGACTGATGCTAGGTCACTAATTCATCTGAAACTCAGACAAATGCGAAATTTATAGTGGATTAGAGAAACTCTTCAATGGTATTGATAGCTCAGAAATCTTGTTACTCCAGTCCTCGGATTTGACCACACCGCTCGCAACCAGAACACCTGCTGAACCTAGACGGAGAGCCGACGCAACATCATCACCACTTACTATCCCAGCGCCACAGATAACATTAACAGTGCCATTGACTCTTCTCACAGCCTCAACTGATCTGGATACAATCTCAGGCTTAGCCTTCGATACAGCTATCCCTGAGCCGATGAGCTCTGGCGGTTCAATTGCTATAAAATCAACATCTAGACCAGCTACTTTTGAAGCTTCCTCAGCTGTTTGAACACATACAACAGAAAACAGCCCAACTGAATTCATCCGGTTAACTGTATCCTTCAACAAACTATAAGGAATTCTCTTCTCACTATGATTGATGATTGAGCCCACGGCTCCACATGACTTGACTATTTCAGGAACCACTGCGCCAGTAGATATTCCAGGCATATCAGTGTCAACATGTTGCGAAAGCACAGGTATTGACACGGCTCTGGCAATCTGCCCAAGGAAAGGCGTGGGAGGAGCGACTGCAATTTCAACACCGATCTTATGAGACACTGCCTCCGCAGCTTTTGCGAGGCCTAGGGCTTTATCCCCTGAAACCTCAAGATAATTCTTTGTATTTATTATGAGAAGAGGAGTTAGCAATCGAGTCATCAAACCGTTCAAGAAGAAGGTTTGAACCGGCCTTTAAGCTTCTTCAGAACATCGTTTATAGTGGTATACTCCATTTCTTCTGGGCCGAGGCGAGCGGGCATAAACGGACCGTGCCTACGAAGATAATCAGCAATTTCATTTGCCTTGCTTCTAGCCAAGTCGAAAGCAGGATCGTCAAACATATCAGCAGGTCCGACTAACTTACCATTTGCAAGTTGAAACCCGAGAGCTGAGACTCTTGGCGGACCGTCAAATCTTGTGCATTTAGCATTCCTTATAGAAACAGGCATAAGTGGCCCAATATGTGATCCTCTCATCCATCCGGCAACCAAATGCGGGAATGCGAAAGGCTCCAGCATCTCCCCAACAGCTGGAAGCCCGTGCTGCGCCCTGACCAAGCAAACAGGGTCATCTTTCCCAACATACTTGCCAGCTATAAGCGAAAGCCTTGAAGTACTTGCGACGGCAGCCAAAACATTATCATTCTTAGAATATATCTCTTGAATAACGTATTGACCGGTATTTCCGATAAGAGCTAGCACATCATAAGACTCCTCAGGAGTTTTCAGGTCAACTATCTTGTTCGCGTGAACATCCATAATTCTGAAAATGAACCCATCATGTAATCTCTCATCAATAACTAAACCTGCGGTACTGAACGGGTCAGCAAAAATCCTGTAAAGAGGTAAATTCCAAGCTCCTGGCTCAGTCTTGTCAGCCATGAACACGACAACAGTCTCAGCGGGCCTTTCTTCGAACTCAGCTTCAGCAACACCTGGACCCATACCTTTCAAGTTCCCGGAGAAAGCATCGGAGAGCAAATCCTGCCCGGCAGCGTAGAGCTTTAGCTTCTTTGATACGGTTTCAGTAACGTGTGTAAATGTGTCCCAAGACAGTTTGTGAATCTGATCGCTGCCCACACCTTTCCGGTGAGTCATTATCAGTTCGAGATCGTCTCCAACATGCGTCACGTGAAAGTCAATTAGAATTTCGGAATTCTTTGCTTCCTGAAGCTTCTTCGAAGCAGATTCTATCTGCTCAGGAATTACTGTATGATGGCCAGCGAGGCTTCCAATGTCAGCTTTGATGATTGACAGTGTTATCTTCAAGAAAATATCAGACTCGTGTTAATCAGCTGTTTAATCTGTGTTAATTAAATATATGTTATTGGTATGTTAATTGTCGTCAGAGTCTTCCCAGTCAGTGTCATCATCATCGAAATCCCCAAGATCTTCATCCCCATCTTCCTCATAGGTGGTTATGTCTAACATATCGGCATTGCACGAAACGACATTCATTTATATTGTTTTCCATGAGGCGGCGCCTGCGTCTGACTACGACATGGCAATAGGAATTATCGTCAAAAACCCGCATATGAAGCTTACAGGCATACGAATTTATCATCCAAACTTACTGCGGTCACATGTTAAGAAGAGTTCAGGGAGCCAACTGTTGTTCATGCTTAAATACGAGTCGCAGGTTATCAGTTTGTTATGTCTAATTTACAGAAATCAGGTATTCTAGGTATCGTTATTACAGTTCTAGGAGTATCTCTTCTTCTAGCAGTGTTCATAATAGCTTATCAAATATTCAGCACTTACTATCCTTTCAAAACTGCCCAAGTTACAGATATTCAAGCGACGTTAACCCTGGTTCTTGGCTCAGCTATTCAAGTGATGTTTCTAGGAGTAATGGGCTGGGTGGGGTCAATTCTTCTATTGAGAGGAGTAGATTTCATGAAGGTTGATAGAGGGGTTGGAGTGGTCACGTTCAAAGTAGACAAAGGCGTTGGCGTATATACCACGACAGAGGATAAGAAAGAATAATTCTTAGATTCTAGGAGAAACATCAAATGCCACGGGACTCAGGACCAGCGCTGAAAGCTCTGGGACTAGCCTCGTTAATAATAGGATTAGTCACTTTAGCGGTATTTGGAGTCATTGGATACTCGGTGTATTCAGAAGCGAAGTATGTTGTTGAGAACATTAGCTTGCTTCAACCCAAAGTCAGTATCCCAACTCAAGATGGAAACATTTCCTTCGAGGCGAGCATGATTATTCCAAATAGAGGGGTATTACCAATCCGCTTGATGCTTGAAGGCGATTTATACTCTAACAAGACTTTGATCGGGTCATTAACACCAATATCGGAGACGATAATGCCTGATGAAGAGAAAAGAATCACAACAAAGATCCCGATCAAAATATCACTGATTGAAAATGAAAATGCCACGCTTTCGCTAAACGGCAGCGTGTCACTCCAACCGTTTGTTTCGATGAGCCTATCCACGTCTATTACGTTCTCGATACCTAAGACTGGTCTTAGCGTCTCAGAGGATGATTTGCAAATCACATCTGGCTCAGTTAAACCACTCAACGCATCACACACGTTAATTCCTCTAAACCTCAAGTTTACTAACGAATTTCCATGGAGCGTCAAAGGTAGCATGAGAATCGTTGTCACATCTACCCCAATAGCTAAAACATATGGGAACTATGGAGAGGAATCTTTTGATATTGATGCAAGCCCAGGTCAAGTATTCAACAAGAATATCGAAATAGTAGCTCCTTCAGAAATGGTGTCAAAAGGAAAATACGGTTTAGACATTATCATCTCTTCCGAAGGACAAGAAATAGTGATAGCTAAGGAAGTAAATATAGGGTGACGGATTATATATGACTAGGATTCTCGGGTTAACACCTTTCAGATTCTCACTTAGAATCGCGTGGACAGTTATTATAGCAGCTTTTAACTTAGTTATTTGGTACTTTCTACCGTCACTGCTATTTTCACAACTTCAGAAATATGTTCCTTCAACAACAGAGAACTCGTTACCAATAGATCAATACTTCTTATCGCAAGAAAACGTTTCGCAATTCATCCTGTTATTTGCAGTTTCAATCACGGTGCTTAGTGCTCTAAGCAGCATCTTGAGAGGACATGCGCTAAGCCACGTATTTGCAGCTACGGCGTCGCTCATATCTGCATACTTTACGATAACGCTGTTAAACGGTGGAGTTCTCAATTTTTCAACTAACGATCTATCTGGGATCTTGCCGCAGGAAGAAGCTGTGTCTTCAGGTTTACGCATAAACTCAATTAGTTTTGGCTTGGAATTCAAAGTATTATTCTATTTCTTAATAGTTCCACTGCTGCTGAATGTTGTAAAGCATGCCTGGCAAGCTATTAACGAGTCAGCCACAGCTGAAGTTAACATTGAAGAGATAATCGAGCATGACAGTTAGAAGATAATAACAGTTCTTATTCCTCTAAACCTATTCAGAATCTTGACTGTGGCGCTTTATTATTCTAATGGCTAGGGAGAGGTTTCTTTAAGCTCGCCACCAGTCAAATGACATGAATTGGATATTCTTACTGTCAACATCTGTGATCGCGATAATAAATCTCTTCTTCACAGTGGTTGCAAGCCGCCCAGCTAGAACAATTCCAGTGGCTGTAATATTGTCATTTTTAGACATAACCTCAACAAGGTAGGGTGCATGATCTATTCCTGGGCCATGCTCATATACGGCGAAATCGCACCCGAACTTGATGCCTGGAGTGACTATATACCCTTTATTTCTAAGATCACTATAGACTAAGTACTTTGCTTCAAAATCACTATATTGCTTTTTGCATATGTCTTCAATCTTCTTCAAACTGACTTTCTTCTTATCGACGCTTGCGCAGATGGAGAGCTTCTTCTCCTTTGTAAGGTAGTACCCTTCCATAAGGTCAAGTATCAGTGGAGCTTCAAATTCGAAATTCTTAGGTTTAGGAATACCCAGAGGCTTCCCGAAATAGCCTGCCTTAAACAGCTCTTGCGATGATTGAATATTCCAAATGATTATCCGGTTCTCAGTAAGTTCGCCAACGTGTTTAGTAACCGCCATTTTGCCTATTCAACTAAAGGCCCAGTGAGACGATTGTCATCGAATCGGATGCTCTCAGACAACGATCAGACATGTGTTCTATTCGCTCAACAATATCTTTAAGGAGAATAAGGTCTAGAATAGGGGTAACCTCCTTAAAAATCCTAATTATTACCAATCTATACTTCTCATCAACTTCTCGCTCTACTTTCTGAATTTCGTAAGAAGTCTCTATTGCGTTCATTGGCTTATACGCCAATGTTAGAACAACCTGATTTAGACATCTGACAGATTCTATAGAGGTGTCTAGAAGATCTTTAACAGCTACGTCAAGCTTGTTCTTCTTTAGCACTTTAGGATTTAGCTGGTTGAACCTGAAAGCGATACCTGCTATATACCCGGATATTTCTTCAACATCATATGCAGTTCTCAGTAGATCTTCTCTGTTGATCATCAACGTTCCAATCTCAGCTAGCTCACGTGTTAACATTCTTCTCAGAGATTCAACATCATCCTCAGACTTTCTAATCTTCTCAATAGCTGCTTGAAGACCGTCATTATCTTTCTTTATTAATGCATCATAGGCCACCGCCAAGTCGCGAGCTGAGTCAAGAACACTGCGCACCTCATCTTGAAGCACGGATAAAGTTCGTCGCCTAGCTTGAATTTCTGCTTCTCCACTAAACATAGACAATACTATGAATATATATGCGGATAAATATTACTTTATCTTCATATATTTCATTAAAAGTAGTCACATAATAAAATAATTCCAAATGGATAACATACTGAAGTCTATTTCAACCTGACTTTCTTTAATTGACCTTGATACATCTTTAAGAATTCCTCAGTTGTAGTGCAGTCGGTAGCGCTCTTATCAGATCTTATTCTTCCGGTGAACTTTGGAAATCTCAAAGCGAGTCCGCTTCCAGCCCTAACACTGTTCATTTCAGCAGTGTGTATTGGGCTCAAGGTTATCTCAGAAGCCATGACCTCTATTACAATAGAGGGAATAAACCAGACGTCCGCCTTCATCTTCGAAACTACTCTGACGTGACAATGATTTATGATAAATGGTGTGAGCAAGCGGGGAAATTCATCTAGATTCTCATCGCTAAAACCTGTGCCGACCTTGCAGACTGTCTTGTACACATCTTCAGCCTTATCGTAAGCAGCGAGTAGAAAAGCACCGTATTTTCCAGTACGTTTTCCATGTCCGTGGAAAGCTCCGACAACAACAAGGTCAAAAGAATCGCCAAACTCACCTTCATAGTCATGTTTTAATTTTATCCATGAAAATTCACGCGCACCAGCTCGGTAGGTACTTCTCAAGTCCTTGATGACCAGGCCTTCGCATCCTTCCAAAATAGCTTTCTGTAAGAAGGAATCAATCTCCTCGGAAGTTGAGGTGATCTTTGACGGAACAACTCGAATTCTCTTACTGCAAGAAACTATGTTGACTAGCTTTGAATTGCGTTCAACATATGGCGAGTCTACCAAGTTAATTCCATCAATGTATAGAGCGTCAAATAAGATAATGGATATAGGATAATTCTTGACAGCCTCATCAACACCATGAATACGTCTCCGATGCATGAGCTCTTGGAAAGGCAAGTACTTTCCAGATTTTGCATTGATCGCAACAATCTCACCTTCCAATATGCATTCCTTACACTTTAGCTTCTTCTTGCAAAGATCTACAATATCAGGGTAATTATCTGTAATATTTTCTAATCGTCTCGAGAAAAGATTCACCGTTCCTTGACTGTGGTGAATCTGTACTCTTTCACCGTCGAGTTTATACTCAGAAGCGCACTTGCCTCCAAGCTTCTCAATTATCTCACTGGTTGAATTAAGACGCTCAGCTAGCATTGGTCTAATTGGATTTCCAACTTTTACTTTGAATTCATCTAAGCCTCTAAGGCCGTTAATAGCAACACTCTTGGCAACCAAACCCAAGTCGCTAGATAGATTATATGCTCTTTCAAGACTCTCTCGATTCTTCTTATCACCAGTATAGGCTAGTGCAAGAGCGTCAAGAACAGTGTAATCAGCTATGCCAAGCCTCAGATTCCCAACCGCTGTTCTAACCACGTATTTTGCCTCCATAGGTGAAGCATTGTTAAGTAGACTGTTGAGAAGCTTAATCCGTAAATCTACCGAACCCTTCCCGGAGGATTTTGCAATCTTATCTAAAGTATCGTAGACGTTTCTAACAGATAACTCTTCATAGAAAAGAGATGTTTGACTTTTACTCTTTAGTATTTCTTCAGCGGCGCTGCCTATATCTCCAAATTCATTATAGATATGATTGATTTTAGAAGGTGATAAACCCGAAATCATAGATAATGCTTTGATAACAAGTTTGTCTGCAAAACCAACTTCGACACCTACAAAATCAGGATAAAGCTTACCTTGAGTTAGATTAACAACCTTGTCAATAATATCGTTAGAAGTACTTTCAAACAGCTTAGATAGTATTGCTGTTAGTTCAAGCCGCTTAGATGTATTCTCCATCTCATTGTAAGCATCAGCGACTTGTGAATAATTCAAATCTAAAAATCACTATAAGAAGGTGATAATCCGAGCAAGTGTTAAACCAGAACATATTTTGCGAAACAAATGGTTTCTAATTAAATATTCTACACATATTAATATTATACGGTGATTAAACCAATTATGGATCACGAATAATTACAGGAGTATAACAAATACGGTGATAAACATTAATAACATTGTTCAATGAGGATTATATCGCGATAAGAATGGGCGGAGCAAAAAAACAAACACTTGCACAAGCTGAGAAGCAACAATCAGCTGAAGCTTCAAAAGATGAGAAGAAAGGTAAGCCAAAACAAGGACAAATGGCAAAAGGTACATCCTTTACCCAAAAGATAAATGAAGCTGAAGCAAACAAAGTAATTAGCCAGATGAAAGCCATAACAGTCTATGCGGCAGCTAAGAGCTTAGGAGTCAATGCTGCGATGGCACAGACATTTATAAAAAGCAGTGAAGCAAAAGGAACTCTACAGAAAATCGGCGGATACAGCGGCCATTATGTATACAAATACGTCGGCATAAAATAACCTACATAGCATTTTAAGGGGGTTTGACCTAGTCGTCTAAACGCCTAGTCAAATAACAAGTTTAGGATTATTGTATATACAGGTTATTCATTTCGTGGTTATCAAAAGCCTTAATCATTACATCATTCCCTTATAGACTAGACTCAAAATCGAAGTCTATCAGATCTAAAAGATCAAAGCAGGATATCAAATACATAGATTCAAATTTTCTTGTGAACATATAGTCCCTACGTCTTTAACTCCATATAAGCGGGCCCGGAGGGATTTGAACCCGAAATCATCTGGGTATAAGCTTCGTTTGACTAGTCGCCTTGGACCCTTCTTCGTAGGTTTTAAGTGGAGGTGTGCCTCTTGTCTTGTTCGCAGGTGTTCTTCGCTGAGGAAGTCAACCTTCAGAAGAATTACACCTAGCAATTACCTCTGACATCTTCCCAAATATCGTGGCTCTGATTCCATCCTCTGAAGATTCAGGTTACTCCAAAGTAGCTCCTCAGAGTGTTTTCGACCTATGCGCTGTATCTCTTCACAGCTTTTTCACGCTATACTTAAGTAGCCATAGATACCTCCTCAGTATTCTTAGGTAACCATAGGATAAATCCTCACAGGTCTTTCCATCTATTCCCTGATATCCTCGCAGCTTTTTCCTTTTATGCCTAGGCGACCGTAGGTGGCTCCTCACATCTTTTTTATGCCTAGTATCTTCTCAGGCCTTATGTATCTCTTCAAAGATAGCGGGCATGGCTTTAACCGCGCTTCGACAATAATCAGGTCTCTGAGTAGGAGCTCGCTTTGAATCTGACCCTACCTTCCTCAGCAGCTTGGAAGCATTCATGAGAAGCATTCCCTAAAGCTTGGCCTGCCGCTCGAAGTACCCGGAACCCGCATAGGCCTGACTCATCCTCGAAAAAAACACTAGCAGCCTCCCCTTATGGTTTAACTTAGAACTCAAAAACGAATAGAAAA
>Ga0214473_10011120_pt1 | contig 10577 bp, 7 predicted proteins | sample RVTome_7_FD_203509 | JGI IMG/M metagenome (GOLD analysis project Ga0214473, IMG submission 203509) | Soil microbial communities from uranium-contaminated site in the Upper Colorado River Basin, Wyoming, United States - RVT98D197 | ecosystem: Environmental > Terrestrial > Soil > Contaminated >... | reverse complement strand
ATGAGCGTCGTGGGGGTGGCGAGGATCACCCGCTCGCCGGCGCCGAATTCGATGAGCCCGGGATCCTGCTCCAGCGCCGCGCTGAAGAACGTCTCGCCCGGGAGGAACAGGACGGCGAACTCGGGGGCGGGGGCGAACTGGTCCCAGTACCCCTTGGAGGCCAGGGAGGAAAGGTGGGCGCGGATCTGCCGGGCGTGGTCCTTGAGCCGCGCCGTCCGGGTCGCCTCGTCCGGCGCCTCGAGGGCCTCGAGGTAGGCGGAGAGGGGGGCCTTGGCGTCCACCACGATGTTCTTGTGGTTGGGAAGCCGCACGATCATGTCGGGGCGCAGGCGTCCTTCCTCGGTGGTCACGCTCTCCTGCTCGACGAAGTCGCAGTGCGCGAGCATCCCCGCGATCTCGACGACGCGCTTGAGCTGGATCTCCCCCCAGCGGCCGCGGACCGTCGGCGCCCGCAGCGCCTTCACCAGGTTCGCCGTCTCCGACTGGAGACGCCCCTGCGTGTCGATCAGGGACCGGATCTGCTCCGCCAGCGTGGCGTCGGCGGCGAACCGCGCCTTCTCGAGCTCCCCGATCTTCGTGTCCACCCTCTGAAGGGAGTCGCGCATCGGCAGGATCAGCGCGTCGATCGCCTGCTGGCGCATCTCGAGATCACCGCGCGCGCCCTCCTGGAACGTCTCCAGCGTGGACTTCGCAAGCGTGAGGAAGGACTGGTTGTTGCTGCGCAGCGCCTCCGAGGAGAGGGCCTGGAAGGCCTCCTTGAGCTTCTCCCTCGCCTCGTTCAGGACGGAGAGCTTCTCGTCCATGAGCCGCTCCTGCCCCTGCAACCGCTCGACGAGCGTTGCTACCTGTCCCGCGCGGAGGAACCAGCCCGCGGCGATCCCCGCCGCGAGCGCGACGAGGACGAGGAGGATGACGGCGACGACCCCCATCAATCCTCCCCGACGGGCCCTGCGCAGCCGCACCCGCCCATGCCGCACTCCTCACCGGCCGAGGGAACGGCGGAGAAGTGCGCGGACACCACCCGGGGCCCGTCCTCGCCGGTCTTGATCCAGAGGGTGGTCCGGATCCGGGCCTCCCCCATCCCCTCCTCCACGTCTTCGAGGACGACCTTCTGGATCGCGTGGAGGACGGCGATCCCGCCGAAGTCGTCGCAGCGCAGCAACTCGAAGGACATCCGTCCCGTGGCGTCGAATGCCGCCTCGAGCATCGCCGAGTACGCCTCGCCGTCGATCAGGTCCCCGGTGAAATCCTCGAAGACCGCGAACCGCTCATCGGACAGGTCGAAGAAGGTCCGCATCCCCTCCGGGTCCCGGTCGTTGTACGCCCCCGCGTACCGGTCGAGAAAACCTTGCGCGTCGAACCCCATGATCCGCCCCTTCGCGATGGATTTACCGCCATCATAACAGAGAGGGGGCGGCCGGTCTCCCGGCCGCCCCCTCCTTCCATGTCATCGCTCGCCACGAACCTGCGGGCGTCCCGGTCAGTTGTCGATCGTCGGCTCGATCTGGATTTCGTTCGCTGACATCGGGTTGCTATCCGTTCCGCGCGCCTTGACGATCGTGGTTTGCCCTGCTGCCTTGTTGTCCGCAAGCAGCTGGAAGAACTGCGCCTGCGTCATGGCCGACTCGTCCGCATCCAGGAACGATGCAGTCCCCCCGAGGACGTTGATCCCGAGGATGAAAAGATCTGGACCTCCCGGAGGGAAGGAGTCCACCGGTCCCTGGAGGATCCTGCGGTTAAAGAGGAGTGCATCGATCCGCTCCACCCGCGTGGCGACGATGGAAGCGGGAACCGTAGTGTTGTCCAGGAAGGCAGAGATCTTCAGCGTGTCGTTCACCGCTATGTCCAACTGCCCGAACGTATTCAAGTCGTCCCGGCTGTCCTCATACTGGGTCAGCGCGTTCACCGTCACCGTCTTGCCGAAGACCGTCAGGGAGACGGCCGTGACGGAGGTTGCCGTGCTTTCCATCCGGACATTGCTCGCCCGGCGGATTTCGATCTTCGTCGCCGCGAGGGCCCCGCCGACCTTGCGCGTCCCTTCCACCTCGACCTTGACCCCCGCGCGGATGTCCGCTCCCGTCCCCCCGGTAATCGGCGTCGTCCCGGTCCATGTCACGGTCTGGATCCCGTTCGGCCCGATCAGCTCGAAGCTCGCGTTCGGCGTCAGCACAACGTTGACGTACCCCTCCACTTCCGTGCGGCTGCCGGAAGGTTGCCCGCCGGTCGGGTCCTCCAGTTGGACGGACGCCGCAAGGAGAACGTTGTCCGAGGGCCTCAGGGTTCCCTTCGCCTCCACGAACGATCCGGCGATTACACCGGCGGGAATGCTTCCGAGGGCGTTGTAGTCCACCGTCTTCCGGCCGATGGAGAACGTCTTGGCCGCCGTGTCGAGCCCGGCCACCGCTCCCCGGACCTGCACATCCCGTCCCGCAATGCGATCGTCGGACCACTTGTGGATGAAGGTGGCGTGGATCACGCCGTTGTTGTCCGCCGACCCGTGCACCTCGAGTTCGGGGTGGTTGACGTTCGCGCCCTGGAGGGTCCGCAGGCCCGCGAGGTTCGTGATGCCGTTGTCGAACACGGTGGACGCATCGACAACGACGTCCTGCCCCATGACCTTCAGGCGGTTCGTCGCCAATTCGACGCCGTTGTCGTCCATCGGGCCGTCGACGTGCCGCAGGACCGTGATGTTGTCCGCCGTGCCGTTCGCCCCGCCGATCGTGCCGGATATGGCCACCATCATCCCGGCCATGAGGCCCGATTTGTTTCTTCCGTGATCGTCGAAGAAGTTCGTGTTGTCGATCCCGGTGTCGTCGTACTTGACCCCGTTCACGATGACGCTGCCGAACCCGGTGACCGGCCCGACACCGGTGCCGCCGGTTCCCCCTCCGGCCGTGGTCCCCAGTCCTCCGCCGCAGGAGGTCGACATAACGGGAAGAAGGAGGGCAAGGGCCATGTAAATCATCCTTCTTTGTACCGACGCGTTCATGACCATCCCTCCTCTTCTTTTTCCCCGTCGTCTTGCCTTCCCCTGATTCTCTTACCTATCCTTGTACCTTTCAATTCAATGACGCTTTTCCCGCTCCAACGATTCATCCGGTGGGGGCCGGACCTTTCGATCCGGCCCCTCCCAGGTTCACCGGATCGTCATTCGAGCTCGATCCGGCTCGCGGTGAGCGTGCTCCCGCCGAACGACCCCCTCGCCTTCACGAACGTGCGGTTCAGGGTGATCGCCCCGAAGAACTGGTCAAATGTGATGACCTGGTCGTCGTCGTTCTGCACCTCGTTCGACGGAACCCCCGAGGCGTCCACCGTCAGACCGAAGATCACCAAGGTGCGCGCGGTCGCGTTGAAGGAGCTGACCGTCCCCTGGAGAATCTGCTGATCGGCGGCCACGGGATTGCTCAGCGTGTCGATGCGGGTCGCGGTGAACGTCGTGTTGTCGTTGTTGAGGAACGCGCGGATGCGCAGCCCGGTCCCGACCGTGATCGGCAGGGTTGCGCCGGACGTGTCCGTGGTCCCCGTGATGAACACCGTTTTCCCGAACACGGTGACGGAGGAGGAGCTCGCCGCTGTCGCGTTGGATTCCAACCGGACCGAGTCCTTGAATTTGATCTTGTCGGCCACAAGCACGCCGCCGACCATGTGCCCTTCGGCTTCCACACGGACATCGTTGGCAAGATCCGAGGGGAGACCGCCTTCGAACCGTGTGCCGGCCTTGAGGCTAACCGCCTGCCCGTTCACGGAGAAGTTACTTCCGACCAACCCCGTGACGAACCCCTCGACCTCGAACTCTTCGCCTTCCCCCGGCTCGAACTCGGCGTCTTCGTCGTCCTCGATCTCGATCCTGTTCGCCCGGTTCGTCCCGGCATCAAGGTGGACCTCCACGAGCGCGCCGTCGGCGAACGTTTGACCGCCCGGCGGGTCGACGATCACCGTGAGGGCATCGTACGCAAACAGCGCGGCACCGATTGTGAATGTCCCCGCAGGACCCGGGGTCTTGTTTGCGACGACGCCGCGGACTTCATCCACGACCACCCCGGGACCGGCGAGAAGTTCCACGCGAGTCGCCCGGATGGCCCCGGCGGCGTCCCGCTGGCCGTGGACCTCGACGGCGTTTCCGACGGCGAGAGCGGCGAAGTTCGCGACGTTGGCGAACACCGTCCCGCCGTCCACGAACACCGTCTGCCCGAGAACGGTGAGCGAATCCGTCCCCTTGGCCGTGATGGTTCCCCGCACCTCGTTCTCCACCTCGATCTCGAGGGCACGACCGGTCACCCGGTCATCGTTGATATCGCCCCTGACCTTCACGGTCATCCCGTCCTTGAGGTCCGAGGGAAGGAAGACCTTTCCCGTATCATCAGGGTGGATGTTGGCCGCCGTGTCTTCGAAGCGAATTCCGTTCACGATCACGCTTCCCTTCGTCATGGTTCCGGTGCTGACGACCGGCGCGCTGGTCGCGCCCGTTGTGCCTCCACCCCCGCCCCCTCCGCACGCGCTGAGGGCGAACGCGGCCGCCGCGACGGCCGCGAACACTACCATATATTTCGCGATGCTCCTCATAATGCTCTCCTCCTCTTTCTCCACCGTCTCTTCCGCGGCGTCCGACGAGTACGGGATCCCTATCACCGCGCAAGGTTTTGTCCGCTCGTTGCCGTCCGATTCCGCCTTCCGTTGATGAGAGAGGTCCCAAAGGAACCCGAACAGCCGTTGAAGAATGCTCTTTCCCATGGTCACTTCCCCTCCCCCTCGTCCTCGAACCAGAAGATCCCGATCCCCGCCCTGCGCCGGCCCGTACCCGTGGACTTCGGGCTGGCGTCGCGATCGCGCTCCGCCAGCTTGCGGTCCGCCTGCTCGAGGAATTTTTCCGCGCGAATCGCGAGATCGCTCCGGAGCTCCTCGACCGCCTCGGCGGGCAGGTTGTCGTACATCGTCTTCCGCTGGAAGAACGCTTCTCCCGGCGCGGCCTGCAGATTGTGGTCGATGGTGCCGATGAGTTCGGAGACGTCGGCCCCCAGGATGCTGATCTTCTCCTCTTCCCCGGTCGTGGGGATATACGCCCTCGCGAGGAGGCGCACGGTCCCGTCCTTGCCCTTCACCACGGCGCCCACCCGAAGAAGTTCATCCAGGATCGCCCGTACGGGTACATCCCCGCTGTACTCCTTCACCAGCCCGGCGAAGTCGGTCCCTTCTCCCTCGACCGGGAGCGGCGCCGGGTCCCCGAAACCGTCGTGGAACCGCTCATCCCGCACCCATCCGCCGATGACCCGGGCCGCCCGGTGGTACCGCTCGCTCGTCTCCGTGTCGTCGGGCCTTTCCAGCCGGGTCACCCGAAGGACCTCCTTCCTGGAGAGTCCGGTGAGGATCGACACGCGGGAGTGGGTCTGCTTCCGGCCCGGGATCCCGAACTCCTCGAGGGCGACCTCCACATAGACCCGCTTGGCCAGGTCCGCGAACGTCCCGAAGGGGATCCCGTGGCGGAGGAGAAGGCGAACGAGGGGCCGGAGAACCCGGAGGGTGGCGGCGTATATGGCATTGTGTGTTTTCATAATTGGGATAATATTCCCATATTTTGTTTTGTCAATAGGATGCGAGCGATTCCTGAGAGTTTCAAGGATTCGGCAGAAAAAAAACCCGCCCCGGAGGGCGCGTCGTCAACATGTGCTATCTAATTGGAATAATGAAATAAACTGCGTTCACTTTCTTCATTCGATGGTACGATAATTCGCATGTCCGCGCTTCTGAACGCGTTCGCGAACCGGCGCGTCTTCTTCGTCCTGCTGCTCGGTTTTTCCTCCGGGATCCCCCTGGCGCTGACCGGCTCGACCCTGCAGGCGTGGATGGCGTCCGAAAAGGTCGACCTGACGGTGATCGGGATCTTCTCCCTCGTCGGCCTGCCGTACACGCTCAAGTACCTCTGGTCCCCGTTGATGGACCGGTTCGTCCCCCCGTTCCTCGGGCGGCGCCGCGGGTGGATGCTGGTGACCCAGGCGGCCCTCTTCCTCGTCATCGCCGCGATGGCGTTCTCCGAGCCGAAGACGCATCCCGGCGCACTGGCGCTCCTGTCGTTCCTCGTCGCCTTCTGCAGCGCGAGCCAGGACATCGTGGTCGACGCCTGGCGGACCGAGGTCCTCGCCCCGGAGGAGCTGGGACCGGGAGCGGGGGTGCACGTCCTCGGATACCGCGTGGCGATGCTCACCTCGGGCGCGATCGCCCTGATCCTCGCCGACCGGATGCCGTGGCGCGTCGTCTACCTCCTGATGGCCGGCTCCCTCGTCGTGGGGATGACCGCCTCCCTTCTCGCCCCGGAACCGGAACTGGCCGCGAAGAGCCCAAGGACGCTGAAGGAGGCGGTCGTCGAGCCGTTCCTGGAGTTTTTCGCGCGGCCCGGCGCGGCCGGGATCCTGCTGTTCATCGTCTTCTACAAGCTCGACGTGGTGATGGCGACCGCGCTGACGACCCCGTTCCTCCTCGAGCTCGGGTTCACGAAGACCGACATCGGGGCCGTGACGAAGGGGTTGGGAATGATCGCGACGATCGCGGGGGCCCTCGCGGGCGGGGCCGTCATCGCGCGGACCGGGATGAAGGCGTCCCTGTGGATCTTCGGGATCCTCCAGTCGGTGTCCACTCTCTCGTTCCTCGCGCTGGCCCGCCTGGGGCACCACTACCCGATGATGGTGGCGGCGATCGGGATCGAGAACCTGTGCAGCGGGATGGGAACGGCGGCGTACGCCGCGTTCCTCATGAGCCTGTGCGACAAGAGGTTCACCGCCACCCAGTACGCCCTGCTCACCAGCCTCATGGCGGTCACGCGGGTCATCGCCGGCGCGCCCTCCGGATTCCTCGCCAAGACGTACGGCTGGGAGAGCTACTTCATCATCAGCGCCCTCGCCGCCGTCCCCGGCCTCCTCATCCTGCTGCGGTACGACCGGTGGACTGTTGTGGGTTGTGGGCAGGGGACACACCTTCCCTCACGCCCCGGCTGACACCAGGTATGTCCCCTGAAAGCGCCTGCACCTTAGAGAAACTTTTTCTCCGTTGGAAAATGCCTGAGACACATCCCCTTTGACGGATCCGCCGGGAGGCATACCCTGTAGAATAAAGGTGTGGATCCCTCCCGGCGTGAACACATGCTTGTGGTCGACCTCTCCTCCGGGCGGATGCGGCGGGAGGAGATCCCCCCGGAGTTCCTCCGGGCGTACCTCGGGGGGCGCGGCCTCGGCGTGCGCCTGCTCCGCGGGCGCCACACCCTTTCCCCGTTCGACCCGGCGATGCCGGTCGTCTTCGCGGTCGGCCCCCTGTGCGGGACCCCGGCGCCGACGTCCGCGCGCCTATCCGTCGTCTCCCGTTCCCCGCTGACCGGGACCGTCTACGACTGCTCCGCGGGCGGCCGGTTCGCGTGGCGCCTCCGGGCGGCGGGACTTTTCGCGATCCTCGTCGAGGGGAAGAGTCCCCGCCCCGTCGTTCTCGCCGTCACCTCCGCCGGCGAGGAACTGCTCCCGGCCGACGGCCTGTGGGGGAAGGGGATCGGGGACACGGTGCGCGCCCTTTCCGGCCGCGGGAGCGTCGCCGCCATCGGCCCCGCCGGGGAAAACGGGGGCCTCTTCTCCAACGTCATGATGGGAGAGGGGAACGCCGTCGGCCGCGGCGGGCTGGGCGCGGTGATGGGGGCGAAGAACCTCAAGGGAGTTGCGGTGGACGGCGACCTGCGAACGCCCGTCGCGGACCGGGAGCGGTTCGACCGCGCCCGCGCGGACGTCCTGCGCCTGTTCCGGGCCTCTCCCGTGATCTTCGGGGAGCTCGGGATCTCCGAGTACGGGACTCCCGCGCTGGTCGACCTCATGCGCCAGCGGCGGATGGCTCCCACGGAGAACTTCCGCCGCACCGTGTTCGACGACGCCTCCGCCTACTCCGGCCCGACGATCCGCGCCGCGTACGGCGCGAAAAAGGAGGGCTGTTTCGGCTGCCCCATCCGTTGCAAGAAGCGCGCGTCCGACGGACGCCCCCTGCCGGAGTACGAGACGGTTTCCCACTTCGGGGCATTGAACGCCATCGCCGATCTCCACGCGATCGTCCGCTCGAACGACGCCTGCAACGACCTCGGGATGGACACGATCTCCGCCGCGGCCACCCTTTCCGCGTGGGGCGAGGCGCGGGGTCGGTTCCCCTCCCCGGAAGAGATCGGCCCGCTTCTCCACGGCATCGCCCACCGGCGGGGCGAGGGGGATCTTCTCGCGGAGGGGTCCCGGCGGATGGCGGAGGCCGTCGGGAAACCGGGGGTCTCGATGTCGGTCAAGTCGCTGGAGCTGCCCGCCTACGACCCGCGCGGGGCCTACGGGATGGCGCTGGCCTACGTCACCAGCAACCGGGGCGGATGCCATCTGCGGGCGTATCCCATCTCCCACGAGATCCTTCGCAAGCCCGTGGCGTCCGACCGGTTCTCCTTCTCGGGAAAGGCGCGGATGATCAAGATCGCGGAGGACACGAACGCGGCGGTGGACTCCCTCGTGGCGTGCAAGTTCGCTTTTTTCGGCGCCTCCCTCGAGGAGTACGCGGAGCTGCTCTCGGGGGTGACGGGGGAACCGCACACCCCGCAGGGCCTGAAGGAGATCGGGGAACGGATCTATCTCACGGAGCGGTTCTACAACGCGCGGAACGGCTTCACGCGGGCGGACGACGACCTGCCGGCCCGCTTCTTCACCGAGGCGGGCTCCTCCGGCGAGGGGATCGACGTCCCCCCGATCGACCGCGACCGGTTCGGGGAGGAGTTGACGAAGTATTACCGGATCCGGGGGCTCCGGGACGACGGCTCCTTCCCGGACGACGGGTTCCTCGAGCGGCAGCCGTGAGATCCCTGATCGCGAAATACGCGGGAAAGCTGGAAAGGGACCGCTCGGTCGTCCCCGGGCGTGTCGGCATCGCCGCCCAGGACGACGTGATGCTCTCGGAAGGCGCCCCCGACCTGTCGCGCCTGTCCGCCGACGTCCTGTCGCGCCTGTCGTGCCTGGGGGTCGTCGCCGCGTCGCCGTCCCTTCCCTTCGCGGAGTTCCTGCTTCGCCGGGCGAACGCCGACGCGGAAGCGATCGTTCCCCTGGACACGGAGACCCGCACCTTCCTTCACGACATCCCGATCGTGCGGCGGGAGGAGCTCGCGGGGGACGCCGCGCGCGTAATCGCCGCGCTCCTTTCGAACCGGAAAGGGGTGATCGCGGAAGGCGTGGGGATCGTCGCGTCGGGGCCGGTGACGCTCGAGCAGGCGTACATCCACTACTCCTCCGTCTTCCACGCCGCCTTCGTCAAGTACCTGCTGGATGCGCTGCATGCGGGCTTCGTCCTGCCGGGGGAAGCGGAGGCGTTCCGTGCGTTCCGGGAGACGTTCCTCCGCCCTCTGAGCGCGGAGGGGCTCGCCTTCCGCGCCGGCCCCCTCGACGATCCGGAAGAGGTTCTTTCGGAGATCCGCGCCGTCGGCCGGTACACCGTCGAGCGGGGGCTGGTCGATTCCTTCTTCGGAAACATCTCCTGCCGGGTCGGTGAGACGATTTTCATCTCCCAGACCGCGGCGTCCCTCGACGAACTCGCCGGATGCATCGACCCGGTCCCGATGGACAACCGGTCGACGACCGGGATCACCGCCTCCAGCGAACTGCTCGCCCACCGGCGCATCTACGAGGCGACCGGCGCGCGGGCGATCCTCCACGGCCACCCGAAGTTCGCCGTCGCGATGAGCATGCTGTGCGAGGAGAAGGATTGCCCGGTAAAGGATTGCTGGAAGGATTGCCCGAACGTCCGGATGCTCGGGGACACCCCGGTGGTGGGCGGGGAGATCGGCGCGGGGGGGCTCGCGGTCCGCGTCCCGCCGGTGATCGGGGTCCCCGGGAAGGCGATCGTCTACGGCCACGGCGTCTTCGCGATCGGGAGGAACGGGTTCGAAGAGGCGTTCCGTTCGATGGTGGACGTGGAGAACCGGTGCCGGGAGGAGTATTTCCGCCGGCTCGACGCCCGCGCTTAGTCGAAGTCGGAGTAAATCTCCCCGAAGTTGAGCCCCCCGTACTGGGCCTGCTGCTCCTGGGTTCCGATCTTGATCCGCGCGTACTGCAGGTCCTGGCTGGTGCTGCCGTTGCGGATCCCCGCGTACGCCTCGACGAAGGCGGCGAGGTGGTCGGCGCGCTTGACCAGTTCCCCGTCCTTCGGGTTGTAGACGTCCTCGTTGTACTTCCCCTGCAGGTCAGCGGCCGACACCGTGATGAGCGCCCCGTTCACCGTGGCGAGGTTCTCGAACTCCCGCTCGGAGAACATCTCGAACTCGGCGTGCCACCCCTCGGGCAGCAGAACGTACACCTCCTGGTCCATCCGCTCCTTCTCATACCCCTTGATCAGCTCGCTCAACCCCTCCACGGACCGCTTCACGGGGGAGATGATGTCGCGGGTGAGCACCTCCGGCAGGTCGTGGAACAGTCCGGTGATGTAGTTGTTGACGCACCGCCGCGGGCACGCCTTGATCTCCAGGGAGAACAGGTACGAGAGGATCGCGACGTAGAGGGAGTGGCCGAGAACGGAGGTCTTCGGGATCCGGTGGA
>Ga0214473_10011119_pt1 | contig 10577 bp, 8 predicted proteins | sample RVTome_7_FD_203509 | JGI IMG/M metagenome (GOLD analysis project Ga0214473, IMG submission 203509) | Soil microbial communities from uranium-contaminated site in the Upper Colorado River Basin, Wyoming, United States - RVT98D197 | ecosystem: Environmental > Terrestrial > Soil > Contaminated >... | reverse complement strand
CCGCGCGTCTGGCCCAGCTCCGACTCGGCTTCTACTGGTCGCCGCTCAAGGTGTTCGAGTACATGGCGAGCGGGCTGCCCACGCTGACGATCCCGCGCTACCCGCTCAGCGAGATCGTGCGCGACGGCCAGGAAGGCCTGCATGTCGCCGAGGCCGATCCGGCAGCTTTGGCCGTTGCCCTCGAGCGGCTGGCCGACGACCCCGAGCTGCGCGCGCGGCTGGGACAGAAGGCCCGTGCGCGCGTGGTCGAGCGCTACTCCTGGGCGCGCCACTGCGAGCAGCTCGACGGCGTGCTGAGGCGGATCGCCGCGTGAGGATCGTGCTGGCCTCCGAGGTGTTCCCGCCGCGCGCGGGCGGGGCCGGCTGGTCCACGCGCGCGCTGGGGCTGGCCTTGCGCGAGGCCGGCCACGCGGTCGAGGTGCTCACCACCAGCCCCGGCCCGCAGCACGAGAGCGGGCTGCCGGTGCGGCGCTTGACGGTGCCGGGGCGCAAGCGCCTGGCGGTTCCCCGCGCATTCGCTCGCAGCCTCGCCGCCATGTCCGGCGTGCTGATCCACGCGCAGCATTCGCTCTCGGCGCTGGGCTGCCTGGCGGGCCACGACACCTCGCGCGTGGCGGTCACGGTGCGCGACCACTGGCCGGTCTGCTTCTGGTCCACGCGGATCAGCCGCGGCGCGCTGTGCCCGGACTGCGGACTGCGGCCCATGACGCGCTGCGTCACGGGGCGGGTCCCGGCGCCTGCCCCGCTGGCGTGGGGGGCGATCCCTTACATGCGAGAGGACCTGCGCCAGAAGCGCGCGGCGCTCGGGCGGGCCGGAGCCATCCTCGCGGTATCCGAGGCGGTGGCGGCCGAGCTGCGAGTCGCGGGCCTGCCGCGAGTGGAGACGCTGCCGAACATCGTCGATCCGGTGGAAACCCGGGCGCTGGCGGAGCCGGAGGCCTCGTTCCCGCTACCCGAGCGTTTCCTGCTCTTCGTCGGCAAACTGGAGGAGAACAAGGGGGCGCGGTTGTTGGTGCCGGCCGTGGCCGCGGCAGGCGCCGGCCTGCCGCTCGTGGTGCTGGGCGAAGGCACGCTCACGCATCAGATCAAGTTCGACGCGGCGTCCCATGGGATCCCGCTGCTGCAGCGGGGCTGGGCCCATCGCAGCGACGTGCTCGCCGCCATGGCGCGGGCGAGCGCGCTGGTGTTCCCTTCGCTGTGGCCGGAGCCGCTGTCGCGCGTGCTGCTCGAGGCGCTGCCTCTGGGCACGCCGATCGCCGCGATCGACACGGGGGGCACACGAGAGATCCTGCGTGACGACGAGAGCGGCCTGCTGGTGCCCGACGTCGCCGCCTTGAGCGCGGCGCTGGCCCGGCTGGTCGAGAGCGCCCCGTTGCGCGAACGCCTCGCCGAAGGCGCCCGTGAGCGTGCCAAGGCGTTTTGCCCCGCCGCCCTCGTCCCGCGCTACGAAGCGGTCTACCGGAGGCTGCTGTGAGGGTGGCGCTGCTCTCGCGCGCGGCCCACCCGCTGCACGACCCGGGCGGGCTCGAGCAGGCCGTCTACCACCTGGCCTGCCAGCTCCAGGCGAAAGGCGTCGAGACCGTGCTGTTCACGCGGCCTCCGACTCAGGCGGGCCGCTTCCCGGGGGAGGTGGTGACGGTGCGCTACGCGGCATTGCGCGTCGGCAGCCACGGCCGCGTCCTCGACCGCACACTCAACTACCCGGGCTTCGCGTTACGCCTGGGCGAAGCCGTGGCCGCGCGGGTGCGGGCCGGTCAGGTGGATCTGGTCCACGCGCAGGGTCTGACAGCCCTGGGCTACGGCCGCCTGCGTCGCCAGGACGCGACGTTGCGGGCCCCGCTCGTGATGAACCCCCAGGGCCTCGAGGAGCACAAGGCGTCCGGCGTCAAACGCCTGGCGCTGACGCGCCTGCGCCGCCTCTCGCGCGAGGCGGCGGGGCTGGCCGACCGCGTGATCGCAACCGACACGTCCAGTGTGAACGAAGTGCGGCGACACCTGGGCGTGGAGCCGGCGCGGATCGCGCTGCTGCCCAACGGCATCGACCCTGACGCGATCCGTGACGCCACGCCCGCCGACCCGAAGGCCGTCGTGCGCCTGGCACTGCCCGGCCTCGAGGCGGCACGCCCGCTGCTGCTATCCGTGGGGCGGCTCGAGGCCTACAAGGGGTTCGGCGACGTGCTGGAAGCGCTCCGCCAGCTGCAGGCACGCGGCGCGCTGCCCGCGAGCTGGGCCTGGGCGATCGTCGGTGTAGGACCGCTGGCCTCGACGCTGCGCCGCCGCGCGAGCGCCGCGCTGCGCGACCACGTGCGCCTGGTGGGGCGCGCGCCCGAGGCTTTGCTGCACGCGCTCTACGCGCGGGCCGACGTTTTCGTGCACGCCACGCGCTACGAGGGCTCGAGCCTGGTGACGCTCGAGGCCATGGCCCACGCCCTGCCGGTGGTGGCCACGCGGGCTGGCGGGATCCCCGACAAGGTGCGCGACGGGGAGACCGGCCGCCTGGTGGAGCCGGGGGACGTCGCGGCTTTGGCGGCGGCGATCGCCGAGCTCGCGGCGAGCGCGGAGCTGCGGCGCAGCTGCGGCGAACGCGGCCGGCAACGGGCGCTCAGCGAGTTCGCTTGGCCGGTGCTCGCCTCTCGCACGCTCGCGCTCTACGAGGAACTGCTGAGGGAGCGGCGTTGAGGGCGGCTCGCCTCGTGACGGCGCTGGCCGCACTGCTCCTTGCCGACCTGCTGCTGATCCTCGTCAGCCACGACGCCTCCCTGCTTTGGCCGGGCGCGCCTGTGACGGGCGCGGCGTTCGCGCTGCGCGCCTCGGCGCTGGCAGCGCTGCTGCTGCTGCGCTTCCGCCTGCTGCCAACCGCGCCGCGTCTCGATCACGGCCAGCTCGTGTTGCTGCTCTTGCTGCTGCCGACGCTGGTTCAGTTCCAGGTCGCTGGCGGACGACTGAGCGGCGACGGGCTCATGTACTACCCCTACGTGCGCTCGCTGTGGAAGGACTTCGACCTCGACTTCACCAACGAGTACACGCAGTTCGGCCTGATCGAGCGCGGCGACCTGGCCGTGCCCACCGCGACCGGCCTCCGACGCTCGATCTTCTCGATCGGGCCCGCCGTGGTGTGGACGCCGTTCTTCCTGCTCGGCGAGGCGGTCGGCCGTGCACGCGCTGGGCTCGGGGCGAGCGTCGACCTCTCGGGCTACGGCCCGGTCCACGTGAATGCCGTCTGCCTGGGCGGCCTGCTCTACGGGTTCCTGGCGATCCTGCTGATCCATGCGCTGCTCAGGCGCCATTTCGGCGCGGGGACCGCGCTCGGCGGCGCGCTGCTCGTCTGGGGCGCGACCTTCCTGCACTGGTACATGGTCGAGCAGCCGGCCTACGCCCACGCGCCGTCGACAGCCGCGGCCGCGCTCGGCCTCTGGCTCTGGGACCGCGACCGCGGGCGGCGCGGCGTCCCGGGCTTCCTGCTGCTGGGCCTGGCGCTGGGCCTCGCCATGTGTATCCGCTGGCAGAACGGCGTGCTGCTGCTGCTGCCTGGCCTCGAGCTGCTCGGGCGCCTGCGCGAGCAGCTCCGCATCCCGGGCCGGCTGCTGCGGCCCGCAGCTGCGCTGGCCGCCGGCGCCCTGGCCGGGGCGTTCCCGCAGCTGGCTGCATGGAAGGCGCTGTACGGCGAATGGCTGCTGCGCCACCCGCCACACGGCGCGGATTTCCTGCGTCTCGACCACCCGTTCCTGCTCGAGACCTTCTTCTCGTCGCGCCACGGCCTGCTGTCCTGGACACCTGCGCTCTGGGCCGGCTATCTGGGCTTCCTGCCGCTGCTACGGCGCCGACCCGGCCTGGCCCTGCCGCTGCTGCCACTGCTGGCCGCCATGACCTACGTCAACCTGTGCTCGGGCGACTGGTGGGCGGGCGGCTCGTTCGGGAATCGCCGCTTCGACAGCCTGCTGCCGATCCTCGCGTTCGGTGTGGCCGCCTCGATCGACTGGGCGCGCGAGCGGGTGCGGCGACGCCCCGAAGCGGCGCTGCTGCTGCTGGGAGCGCCCCTCGTCGTCTGGAACGTGCTGCTGGCCGAGCAGTTGCGGCGCGGCCTACTGCCGCGCGACGAGACGGTGGCCTTCCCGCGCCTGGTCGCGAACGGCGCGCAGCTGTTCTCCGACACCCTGGGCAGCCCCACCACGTGGCCCGCATCCTGGCACTTCGCCTGGCGTCACGCCGCGCCTCCGGGCCAGTACGACCTGCTGGTGGGCCGCTACCTCTTCTACCGCCAGAACAACATGGGCGGCCACATCGGGGTCGGGGCACCCCGGGACCAGCCGCTGCTCGCCGAGGGCTGGGGGCCGATCGAAAGCCTCGACGGACGCCTCGCGCGCCGCGTGCGCGGTCGGGCGCGGCTGTTCGCGCCGCTCGACGTTCCCGAGGACCTGGAGCTGCGCGTCAGCGCCACGGCGCCCGCGCCGGGCCGGGAGGTCCGCGTGCTGGTCAACGGCCGCGAGGCCGGGCGCTTCCTGGCGCGCGACTCCTGGCAGACGCATCAGCTCAGGGCCGGCAGGGGGTTCTGGAGGCGCGAGCTGAACCACGTAGTGTTCGACGCCGGCGACGCCGAGCTGCTGGTCGAGGCCGTGGACTTCGGCAGGCGCGGCGCGCCATGAAGCGCGTGGTCGTGATCGGCGGCGGCCCGGCGGGAATCCGCGCGGCCCATGCCCTCGTCAAGCGCGGCGCGGAGGTCACGCTGCTCGAGAGCGCGCCAGTGCTCGGGGGGCTGGCGAGCTGCTTCGACCTGCAGGGCGTCCGGATCGAGCGCTACTACCATTTCATCTGCAGGGGCGACCGGCATTTGGTGGACGCGCTCGCGGAGCTCGGCCTCTCGCACAAGCTGGTTTGGCGCCCGTCGCGCATGGCCTACTTCGTGGACGGAACGCTCTACCCGTTCCTGACGCCGTTCGAACTGCTGCGCTTCCGCCCGCTGCGCCTGGCCGACCGTCTGCGCGCGGGGATCGCGGTCAAGCTGGCGCAACGCCTGACAGAGGCGGAGCTGGCGCCGCAGCTGGCGATCCCCTGGCTCACGCGCCTGTTTGGGCCGGCCGCCTACCGCGTGATCTGGGAGCCGCTGATGCGTTTCAAGTTCGCCGAGCACGCCCCCGCCATCAGCGCGGCCTGGATCTGGGCGCGTATCGTGCGCCTGGCGCGCTCGCGCGCTTCGCCCTGGCGCGAGGAGCTCGGCTATCTGGAGGGCGGCAGCCAGCTCCTGCTCGATGGCCTGGGCCGCGACTTCGTCGCGCGCGGCGGCCGGCTGGTGCTGAACGCCCCGGTCGAGGCGATAAGGCTCGAGCACGGCCGCGCGCGTGGCGTGCGCGTAGGCGGCGAGACGCTTCCGGCCGACGCCGTGATCGCAACCGTCACGACCTCCCGTTTCCGGCAGCTCGCCCGCGGCCTACCGGACGAATACCTCGGGCGCCTGGCACGCGTACCCACGATCGGCATCTTCTGTCTGCTGCTGCGGCTCGCGCGGCCGGTCACGCCGTTCTTCTGGGTGAACACCAACGACCGCCGCGTCCCGTTCGCCGGCATGATCGAGTACACGAACCTCAACCCGCTTCCCGCGCTGGGCGGCGACAGCGTGCTCTACGTGCCCCAGTATCTGTCGGCCGAGGATCCTCGCTACGAGCAGAGCGACGAGCGGGTGCTGCGCGCCTACGCCGACGCTCTCGCCCTGATCAACCCCGCGTTCGACCGCAAATGGGTGAAGTTCTCCGCGGTGTTCCGCGACCGCTTCGCACAGCCGATCTGCCTCACGGACTACCGGACGACGACGCCACCCTTGCGCACCCCGATCGCCAACTTGTTTCTGACCGATTCCTGCCAGCTCCACCCCCACGACCGGACGATCAGCGGCTCGTTCGGCCTGGGCCTGGAGGCGGCCAGCGCGGCGTGGGAGAGCCTCACGCTAGGAGCTGGCGCGGCATGACGGCGCCGGCGCGCTGGAGCCGCGACGCTCTGGGGCTGGGCCTCGCCCTGCTGCTGCCCGCGCTGCCGCTCGTGTTTGGCGCGCGGGCACCCGAGCTGGGGCCTGACGCAACCGAGTACTTCAGCCAGCTGCGCTCGCTCTATTTCGACCGCGACCTCGACCTCGGGAACGAGCTCGAGCACTACGGGCTGCTCACGCGCTACGACAAGGTCAAGCCGACCGCAACGGGCCACCGGCGGACGCTGTACTCCGTGGGCCCCGCGCTTTTCTGGCTGCCGTTCTACGCCGCGGGAGACCTCTGGCTGCAGGCAAGCGGCGCTCCGCGCGACGGGTACGCCCCCGAGTACCTACGCGCGGTCGCGCTGGGCAGCCTCTGCTACGTCGTGCTGGGCGCTCTGCTGGTCCACCGCGTGCTGGTGCGGCTCGTCTCGCGCGCGGCGGCGTGCGCTGCGGCGATGCTGCTGCTCTACGCCACGTCACTCTACTGGTATGCGGTGCACGCGCCGGCCATGAGCCACGCGCTCAGCTTCTTCTTGGGGGCCGCGCTGCTGGCTGTGTGGTGGGACGGTCGCCACCAGCTCGCCCCGGGGCGCGCCTTCGCGTTGGGCGCGCTGGTCGGCCTGGCGGCCACGGTGCGCTGGCAGAACCTCGTTCTGCTGCTGCTGCCCGCGGCCACGCTGCTCCCCGAGCTGGGACGGCGTCGGCGGGCGGCGCTCGGCGCGGGGCTATTGGCCCTCGCGGGCACGGCACTGGGCGCGCTGCCCCAGCTGCTGGCCTGGAAGGCGATCTGGGGCAGCTACCTGCTGTCCGAGATACCGCAGGGCAGCGACTACGTGCGCCTGGGCCGGCCCTACCTGCTGGAGACGTTCTTCTCATCGCGGCACGGCCTGCTTTACTGGACGCCTGTGCTTTGGGGCGGCGTGCTGGGCCTCCTGGCGCTCTTCCGCCGCGACCCGCGCGCGGCGAGGGCGGCGCTGCTGCCTGTAGCTGCCATGAGCTGGGTCAATGCCTCCGTCCTCGACTGGTGGGCTGCCGGCTCGTTCTCGAACCGCCGCTTCGACTCGGTGCTCCCGTTCCTGGCCCTGGGTCTGGCCCTGATGCTCGACGCCCTGCGCGCCTGGGCTGCTCGGCGCCCAGGGGGCGTGCTGGTCCTGGTGGGTGTCGCCCTCACAGGCTGGAACGTCCTGTTGATGCAGCAGTACCGGGAATACCGCATTCCGCGCGACGACACAGTCTCGTTCCCACGCGTGGCGGCGGGGAGCGCGACGCTGCTGGCCGATCTCGTGGGTACGCCGCTCGCCTGGCCCGCGAACTGGATCTGGGCGTGGCGCCACGACGCGCCGGTTGCGCTCTACGACGTCATGGTCGGCAAGTACCTGTTCTATCGCCAGGCCAGCCTCAAGGGTCTCGTCGACCTGGGCGACGACGCCGGCGAGGCCCTCTTGGCAGACGGCTGGGGCGCGCGGGTGCCCTGCGAGGGCCAGCTGTGCCGGCTGGTGCGCCAGGAGGCGCGCCTGTTCGCCCCGCTCGACGAGGCCGAGTCGCTGGACCTGACGCTGCGTGCCTGCGGCCTGGGCACGCTGGCGCTCGCGGTTGGAGGCGTGCAGGTGGCGGAGTGGCCGCTGACGCCGGCGCTCGCCGATCTGCGCGTTCGGGTGCCCGCCCATCAGTGGCGGCGCGGCCACAACGCGTTGCGCCTGCGCGTGTCGCCAGGCGGTTGGACGGCCATCGAGCGGATCCAGTTCCGCCCGACGGAGCGACGTAGGTGAACCTCGACGAATACGAGCGCATGTACCGCGCGGAGGAGAGCCACTGGTGGTACGCGGGCATGCGCGCCATCGGCTTCGCGCTGCTGGACGGCGCACTGGCCCCGGGCCTGAGCTCCCACCGACGCTTTCTCGACGCCGGCTGCGGCACCGGCGTGAACCTCGTGCACCTCTCCGAGCGCGGGCGGGCCGTCGGTGTCGACCTCTCGCCCGAGGCGCTCCGCTTCTGCCGGGCACGCGGCGTCAGCGTCGCGCGCGCCGACCTGCGCGCCCTGCCCTTCCCCGACGCGAGCTTCGACTGGGTCACCTCGTTCGACGTCCTGTATCACCGCTGGATCGAGGACGACCTCGGGGCGGCCCGCGAGCTGGCCCGCGTGCTGCGGCCCGGCGGGGGCCTGCTGATCCGGGTCCCCGCGTTGCGCCGGCTGCGGGGCGCCCACGACGAGGCGGTGCACTCGCGTCACCGCTACACGCGGGCCGAGCTCGAGCGCTTGCTCGAGGCGGCCGGCCTGCACCTGTCGCGGGCGACCTACGCCAACACGCTGCTGTTGCCGCTCGTGGCGCTGCGCCGCAGCCTCGACCGCCTGACCGGGCGCACGGGCTCGGACCTCGAGCGCCTGCCTGCGCCGCTCGAGTGGGCTTTCCGCGGCGCGCTCCGTATGGAGGCTCGCCTGGTGCGCCGGGTCGGCCTGCCCCTGGGAGCGAGTGTCTTGGCGTTGGCGCGAAAGCCGGGCGGATGAAGCGTGCGGTTACAATGCGCCGGATGGGCGAGGACACTGCGGACGCCGAGAGAGAGGGCGTGGCCGAGGAGCTGCGCCGGGTCCGCGAAGCGGCGCGTGAGGCGGCCGGCGACGGGACGCACGCGACGCTGCCCGTCGCCCCGACCGTGAGCGCACCCGCCGCGCTGCCGCGCTTGGCGGCGTCCGAAACGCCGGCCGCGCCCCGCCGCCCAGACGCCACCGCGGTCAACACGCTGTGGCAGGCCCACCCGACGCGGGAGCCGCGCGGCATCCGCGGCCTGCTGGCTCGGCTGGCGCGGCGGTTGCTGGGGCCGAGCCTCGAGGCCCAGGCCGCCTTCAACGCGCGCCAGGTCCAGCTCGACAACGAGCTGCTCGACTACGTGGACGCCCGCTTCGACACCACCCACCGCCACTACGACCTGGTGCTGGGCCTCCACGGCCGGCGCATGAACGAGATCGACGAGCGCCACGTGCTGCTGCAGCAGGAGCTGGTGGCCCACGTCCACGACCTGGTGAAGCGCATCGACCTGGTGCTGTCGGAGACCGAGCGCGGCCGGCTCTCGCTCGAGGCCGCGCTGCGCGAGCTGCGCGCACGCCTGCAGCGCCTGGAGCAGCGCCTGCCCCGCGGATGAGGACGGCCCTGGTGTGCGCAGTGCAGGCCCCGTTCATCGTGGGCGGGGCCGAGATCCTGGTTTCGGAGCTGCGGGCGAATCTCGAGCGGCGCGGCTTCAAGGCCGACGTGGCGAGCGTGCCCTTCAAGTGGTACCCGGTCTCGGAGATCGTGCGCCAGGCGCTGGCCTGGCGGCTGCTCGACCTCAGCGAGAGCAACGGGACCCCCGTCGACCTCGTGATCCCCACCAAGTTCCCGAGCTTCCTGGTGCGCCACGCGCGGAAGGTCTGCTGGCTCTTTCACCAACACCGGGAAGCCTACGATCTGTTCGGCACCGAATACTGCTCGTTCACGGACAGCCCGGAGGACCGCGAGGTACGCGAGGCGATCCAGACCATGGACCGCGCCGCGCTTTCCGAGTGCCGGCGCATCTTCACGATCTCGCGCAACGTGGCGGAGCGACTCGAGCGCTGGAACGGTCTGTCGGGCGAAGCGCTCTATCCGCCACCTCAGCACCTGGGACGCTACCGCCACGACGCTTACGGCGACTACCTTTTCTACGCCGGGCGCCTCGACCGCCTGAAGCGCCTGGACCTCGCGCTGGACGCCCTGGCCCGCACCCGGAGCGGCGCGCGGCTCAAGGTCGCGGGCGCCGGGCCGCTCGAAAGCCAGCTGCGCAAGCAGATAGCCCGGCTCGGCCTCGAAGGCCGCGTCGAGCTGCTGGGCTTCGTCTCCGCCCAGGACCTGCTGGCGCTCTATGCGGGCTGCCGGGCGGCCTACTACGCGCCGCTCAACGAGGACTACGGCTACGTCACGGTCGAGGCGTTTCTCTCGCGCAAGCCCGTGGTGACGACGACCGACGCGGGCGGCGTGCTCGAGTTCGTGAGCGACGGCGAGACCGGCATCGTTGGCGCGCCCGCGGCCGAGAGCGTCGCCTCCGGGATCGATCGGCTCTGGGCCATGCCCGAGGCACGGTTGCGCGAGATGGGCGAGGCCGGGCACGCTCGGGTGCGCGACATCACCTGGGACCGCGTGATCGACCGGCTGACGGAAGGCGTCTGAAGCGTGCGTCTCGCCGTCTGGAGCCCGCTTCCTCCCTCGCCCTCGGGCATCGCCGACTACGCGGCCGAGCAACTGCCGGCTTTGGCCCTGCACGCGTCCGTCGATGCCGTCGTGGAGGACCCCGCTGCGGTCGATCCCGCCGTCGCCGAGAAGTTCAGCCTGCGCGAACCTGGCGGCGGCGACGCGCCTGACCTCGACCTCTACCAGATCGGCAACTCGCCGCCCCATGCCTACGTCTACCGCGCGGCCCTGGCGCGGCCCGGTGTCGTGCTGCTGCACGACGTGAGCCTGCATCACCTGGTGCTGGCCGAGACCGTGGAGCGCGGCGACGTCTCCGGCTACCTGCGCGAGATGCGGCGCGCGCACGGCGAGCGCGGCTCGTTCGTCGGGCGGCAGGTGGCGCGGGCGCTGGGAGGCGAGCTGCTGCCGGCGCTGTTCCC
>Ga0214473_10011118_pt1 | contig 10578 bp, 4 predicted proteins | sample RVTome_7_FD_203509 | JGI IMG/M metagenome (GOLD analysis project Ga0214473, IMG submission 203509) | Soil microbial communities from uranium-contaminated site in the Upper Colorado River Basin, Wyoming, United States - RVT98D197 | ecosystem: Environmental > Terrestrial > Soil > Contaminated >... | reverse complement strand
ATTCTCCTGGGATCTGTCTTTTTTCTAGGTCTGACTCACTTTTCCACCTCCCGACCGGAGTATTGCCTGACCTGCCATTACTACCAGGGTCAGGTTTCTTTTTTGAAAAAATCGCTGGTGCATCCCCAGATCAATTGCTCGCAGTGCCATGCCCGCCATGAGGAATGGATCCCCCGCGATTACCAGGCGGAGCCCGAAAGGATCGATGCCAACTGCCTGCGCTGCCATGCGGATGTGCAGAAGAAAGATATTAACTCCTTCAAGCATAATGTGATGAAAATCATCATCCCTCATAAGTTCCATGTGGAGCAGACCGGGGGACAATGTTCTCTTTGCCATGACAGTATCATGCACGATAAAATGACCCCCGAGACCAATCGGCCGCGGATGGAGAGCTGCTTTGCCTGTCATGAACGAACCAAGACTTCATGTGTCAAGTGCCACCCCAAGGGCTCGATCGACCTGCCGCATCAATTCCACGTAGTGCGCTCCGAATGCAATCTGTGTCACAAAGGGTTCGAAGATTATCAGGGGAAAATTTACGGCATTTCTTTCCCCCATAGGAAACACCTAAAACCGGATATGCCCTGTGAAATGTGTCACTCCAATAAAGAAAAGCACGGGGGCATTTTGCTGAAACGGGAAGAATGTTTAAAGTGCCATCACGAAAAGGTCCAAGCCGATTGCTCCGTATGCCATCGGGAAGGAATTCCATCTCCGAAATCCTGAAAAAAGCGATTTCCGACTCTTTCCCTTCCCAAGAACCCCGAGAACGGCAAAAGGTGGCCCAGCGGGTGAAGAGCCGGGAGGTTGGGTTATTTTTTTGCCGTGAACATCCTCATTGCTTGAAAGGAATTTAAGCTTGAAAGATAAGGCCAAGAGAGCCGTGATCAAAAAGTTTCTCGAGTGGATGGGGGTCCATCTCCACCTGCATCCGAAGTTTTATGTCGTACTGGTCGTTACGGGGGGCGGACTACTGATCCTTTTAACCTCCTTGCTTTTCTACAGCACCAGCCCCTCTTTCTGCAACAGCTGCCATATTATGAAGCCTTATTATGAAGCCTGGAAGACTTCCAAACACAATCAGGTATCCTGCGTGGACTGCCATTATCCCCCTCAGGCGCGGGAAGCCATGTGGGCCAAATTCCAGGCCATTAACTCTGTGGTTCAATACGTAACCAAGAAATACAGCTCCAAACCCTACGCCCAGATTGATGACGCCAGTTGCCTGCGGGCGGGCTGCCATTCCACAAATATCCTGGCCGGCAAGATCACTTTCAAAAAAGGGGTCCGCTTCGATCATAAGTTCCACCTGGGCGACCTGCGGCGGGGCAAGCAACTGCGTTGCACGAGCTGCCACTCCCAGATTGTGGTGGGGACCCACATCGAAGTGACCGACACCACCTGCTATCTCTGCCACTTCAAGCAGGCCGAAGGGCAAGTCCGACATCTTCCCCTGGGGAATTGCACGACCTGCCATGAGGTTCCCCGGAAGGATATCCAGTTCCAGGGGTTTACTTTCAACCACCTGGATTTTGTGGGGTCCCGCCATGTCTCCTGTGAAAAGTGCCACCGGGATGTCATCCAGGGAGAAGGCGGGGCTCCTAAGGAACGCTGCTACTCCTGTCACAATCAGCCCGAACGGTTGGCTAAATATGAAGATGTAACTTTCATGCATGATTCCCACGTGGCCAAAAGAAAGGTCGATTGTACCCGCTGTCACGAGGAGATCAAACACGGCATGAAGGTCTCCAAAGTGCGGTTCATGGAATACAATTGCGAGGTCTGCCACTCAGCCATTCATAGCGGACCAAAGGAAATGTTCATGGGCGAGAAGGGACGAGGAGCTCCTCCCACCCCCAGCCACATGTTCACGGCACGGCTGGACTGTTTAGCCTGTCACGTCCAGAAGAAAGGAGCAGAGCTGGGGATGGGGAGGGACGGTCTGACTTTTATAGCTTCGGAGAGAGCCTGCACCAATTGTCATGGGGATAAGTACTCGGGGATGCTGAAAGATTGGAAGGACACTTTCGATGTTATGATCCGGGACATCGAGCCTAAATTGAGGGCAGCCCGGCAGGCTTTGGAAATGGTGGGATCGGCCGACGGCAAATATCGAGAGGCCCAAAAATTGTTTGAAGATGCCAAGTACAATGTCGACTTTGTCAAAATCGGAAAGGGGGTGCATAATCCCTTTTATGCCTCAGAACTCATCCAGGTGGCCGATCGGAATGTGGCTCGACTCTTTCGTCTTATGGGCCAGACACCGCCGGCTCTGCCGGCCCAGAGCCTGATCAAGGGTGGTTACTGCGCGAAACTCTGCCATGGCAAGGCTGGCGTAAAACTGCCCAAAGAAACTTCCTTGGAGGGGACCAAACTTCCCCACACTCGCCATGCCTTTGATTTTGGCCTGGGATGCACGACCTGCCACTCGGCGGAGAAGCATAAAGAAATCAGGGTTACCAGGAAGGACTGTATGGCCTGCCATCACAGCCCAGAGAATACCCAATGTTCTCGTTGCCACCAGCAACCAGCTGCCCTTTTTACGGCCCAAAAATTACCTGTCGAGGTAAAAGACCCCAAGGCCAGCGCAAAAGCCGGCAAAATTGAATGCGTCAATTGTCATGACCTTTCCCAGGCCCAAACCCTGGAAAATATTTCTTCGGCCTGTACGCGGTGTCATGACCAGGTCTACGTGGACCTGCTGAAAGCCTGGAAAGCAGACACCCTGGAAGCCCAGAAAAAAACCAGGGATATCTTGGATAGAATCAGTAAAAAAATGATCGGCGCCAGAAAAGGGGATCGTGAAATCGATCAGGCTGCTCTGCTCCTCGAAAGGGGGAAAAAGGCCTATGAATTTGTGGCCAAGGCCAAAGGAATTCACAACGTCGAACTTGCTGGGGTCATCCTGGAACAGGTTCAAAAAGATGCCCGGAATGCCGAGGAATTATTGGCATCCCAAAATCAAACCGGGAAAAGAGGGACCCGGGTGAAAGGCAGATAATTCCATGGCCATTACAGCTTCCTGCCTCTGCGATTAACCCAACTGATAACGCTTGATTTTCGATATCAAGTTGACCCGCGATATGCCTAGAATTTTAGCGGTCCGGCTTCTATTCCCACCATTTTTTTCGAGGATTTTTCCGATATATTCCCTTTCCAATTCTTGGAGGGTCTTCTCTTCCAGAGGAGGCGAGAAGCCTTTATAACTTTTGAAAACCTCCGAGAAATAAGAAGGAAGGGATGATTTGGTTAATTGGGGGGAAGTTTCGACCGAGACCATGTTATTGATGATATTCTCTAACTCCCGGATATTCCCGGGATAGTCATACTGTTGTAAAAGATTGAACACGGGGTCGGAAACCTCTCCAATCTGCTTCTTATTGATCTGGTTGTATTTTTCCAAGAAATGGTAAACCAGCAGAGGGATGTCTTCTTTATGTTCCCGTAAAGGGGGTAGGTATATGGAATTAATGTTCAACCGAAAGAAGAGGTCCTTTCTGAAATTTCCTTTCTTGATCTCCACCTGAAGGTCTTTGTTCGTAGCGGCGATGATGCGCACATCCACCTTCTGATTTTGGGTCGAGCCCAGCCGAAAGTATTCTCCTTCTTGCAGCACCCGCAGCAGCTTCACCTGAATGGGAAGAGAAAGCTCTCCAATCTCATCTAAAAAGAGGGTACCCCGGTGGGCGGCTTCCAGGAAGCCCTTTTTGTCTGAATAGGCTCCCGAGAAAGAGCCCTTTATGTGGCCGAAAAATTCCGAGGCAAAGAGCTCGGTGGCAAAAATTCCGGCGTTGACGGCGATGAACTTTTGATTCTTTCGCGGGCTCACGGCATGGATGGCCCGGGCAATCAGCTCTTTCCCCGTGCCGCTCTCTCCCCAGATTAGAACGCTGGACTGGCTGTTGGCAATCCGCTCGACATAACGAAGGGTTTTGATGATCACGGGGCTGCGGGTGACGATATCCCGGAAGGCCTCCTTATTATTTAAATCTTCATATTTGAAATCTTTCCGCAATTCCTGAACCTGGTCCTTCAAAAGCATTCGCTCCAAGGCTCTCTCCAGGACCAGAAGCAAAAGGTCGTTGTTCACGGGCTTGGACAGATAATCATAGGCCCCCAATTTCATGGCCCTCACAGCCAGCTGCACATCCTCTACGCCGGTGAGGACGATGGTCTCCAAGTCCGGGTATTTCTCCCGCGCATATTGGAGAATGTCCAGGCCAGTCACTCCTGGCATGTCCATATCCAGCAACAAGACATCGTATCTCCCTCGATCCAATTCTTGAATAGCTTTTGTGCTATCTTCCAGAGTCTTGACTTCGTGTTTCCCGGTTTGCATCAGGAGGACAAACAGATAGCGCAGTACCCCTGGGTCGTCATCAATGGCCAGGATTCTGCCCATGTTACTTCCTCAAGATTCCACTGGTAAGCGGAGGGTAAAGGTGCTCCCCTTGCCGACCTCGCTCTTCAAGTCGATCCTGCCGTTGTGTTCGCCGATGATCTTGGCCACGATCGAGAGGCCCAGCCCGGTACCTTCTTTCTTGGTTGTGAAAAAGGGATTGAAAATTTGCGCTTTGGCGAATTCTCCCATGCCGCATCCGTCATCGCAGAGGCTCAGGCAAACGCATTTATCTTTGGGCTCGAATTGGGTCTTGACCCAGATATTTCCTTTCTCTTTCTTGATCGCTTGCCAGGCATTGATCATCAAATTCACAAAAGCCTGAATCAATCTGTCCCTGTTGCCTTTCACGCCAGGAAGGCCTTCCTGCAGGTCGGTATGAATCACAGCCATTCGTTTCATCGTATTGTAGACCAGGCGCATTCCTTCGTTGACCACGTCGTTCAGATCCACTCTTTCGCTGAGCAACCCTTCGGGCCTGCGGGTGAAGCTCTTCAGGCTTCCCAGGATGTTCTGAATGCGGCTGCACCCTTGGATCATGTCGTCGAGCATCAAAGTGACATTTTCTTTGAAAAGAGAATAATCCAGGCGAGCCACCTGAAAACCAGGGTTTTGGCGGACGTGCTCGTCCAATATCGGAAAAATGGCCTTGAAGGCCTCCCTGATGATGGGAATATTCCCGCAAATATAGGCGTTGGGGTTGTTGATCTCGTGGACGATACCGGAAACCAGCAGCCCCAGCGAAGAGAGCTTGTCGGCATGGAATAGCTGTTGCTCCCTCCCTTTTTCCCTGGTGATGGGGCGGCTGACTTCGATCACTCCCTCGACCTCCCCCTGTAGGTTCGTGAGGGGATGGGTTTGGATGCGATAATATTCATTCCGGATGACCTTTTCGACCGAGATGCTCTTCTTCTCCTGAATCGTTCGCAGCACTGGACAATCTTCACAAACCCCCGGTACCCCGAAAAAAAATTCATGGCATTTTTTATCACGGAAATTTACCTGGCGATTGATCATCTTGATGTTCAGGTCTTTGTCGAAAACGATTACGATTTCGTTGATCGTCTGGAGGATGGCCTGCAACATGTTCCTGCTTTTGTTCAACTGCTCTTCCATCTCCGAGAGTTCTTTCCGGTTTTTCTCCAACTGAGCTTCCAGCGGCTCGATATAATCCATTTTCGTCTGCGAGGTGGCCTCCATATTTTATCCCTCCCCTCTGCCGGCCAACACCGGAGCACCGGGACTTTAAAGCATTAGTTTCTTCTGCCTGAGTACCTCCACCCGTTCACAAAGGGAGCAGAATGAGGATGGAGGAACCTGAGTGATAGCCATAGAAAGAGGAACGTTGCCAAATCGGGCTTTTCTGTGGAAAAAAGGGAATGAATCCTTCACCGGCCATCGATTGGCCTGGCCTAAAATCTCTTCGAGAATTTCTTCAGAAGAGCAGTAGGGCCAAGGGTGCCCCATCTTCTCAGCTAATCGACAGACCACTTGCCAGTTTTCCATGCCACTCTTGGCTTGGAAAATCCTGGAAAACCTTTGCAGACGCCCTTCGAAGTTCGTATAACTCCCCGAGGTCTCTAAAGCCGTGGAAGCCGGGAGAAAAACATCGCTGGCCAACGCCGTCTCAGTGGAAAAAAAATCTTGCACGATCAGCAATTGGCAAGAATCGAAGTATTTCCTCATATTTAAATCTTTTAGAGGGTTTTCCCCAAAGATCAGGCAAGCCTTGACCTCACCGTTTTCCATCCTGGGGAGAAGGGTTCCACTTTTCCCAGGTTCTCTCGGGTGGACAGAGTTCCCATCCTCCCCGATCCCCATGTCCAAGAGCCCCTGGGAGTTACAATGGTCTCTGAGCAGAAGGAGGCCGTTGGCGACCCGGCCCACCTTCCCTGTGAGCAAAAGGAGGTTGGCAAGGGCTGGGAGATCATTCTCGGATTTATCCGCAGGGGAATCAATGTTGTAGACTGCCAAAACATTGGCCTGCGGCTGGGAGAGGATTTCCGCGCAGCGGTGGATCTTTCCCAGGCTCACCCCACTGGCGTTGCTAACCTCTTCCAAGGAGGTTTTTTCCAACGTATGCTTCAGCTCAGAAAAACCAACGGTATGCCTATCGATAAAAGCCTCGTTCTGCCTTCCCCTTCCCAGGATTGCTTTCATGATCCCATGGAGTAAAACGGCGGCGCTCCCTTTTCGGGCATCCAGCCAGAGGTGCGCTTGACGGGCCATCTCCGTGCCCCGAGAGTGAACAACGATCAGGGAAGCTCCTCCTTTCACGGCCCGGCGGATGGCAAAACCCAAGACAGGATGTTCCTCTAAAGGATCAGAATTGACTGTTAAGATGACATTGGCCTGGGAGAGCTCGGCCATGGTATTGGTGGAAGAGGTCATCCCGAAACTTTCGTCGAGGGCGTGCAGAGCATCAGAGCGCAGGCAATGGGAAAAACTGTCAATATGAGGGGTCTCCAATACGTCCCGCCCCAACTTACGGACGAGAAAGAGCTCCTCATTGGACATTTGGGGCGAGGCTAAAAGGGCAATGGAATGGGGACCGTATTTTTTTTTAATCCCCTTAAGGCCTTCGGCCACGAAATCAAGGGCCTCTTCCCAGGAAACCTCCGCGAAGGCTCTCCCTCGCCTGATCTTGGGGCGGATATCGCGTCGAGGCTGGAACTGGGAAAAAGCACCGAACTTCCCTTTGAAACACAGGGTGCCGTCGTTTGGCCCTCCGGCAGCGCTGGCTATGAAGAATAATTCTCCGTTGAGGTATTTGATCTTCAAATTACAGCCTACGGAACAGTAATGGCAGATAGAGGTTCTTTCTTCCGTTGGCCAGGGTCCCTTTCGAGGATAGGGTAGCTTTTCGCTGAGGGCTCCCGTCGGGCAGGCGGAAAGGCAATTTCCGCAAGCGATGCAATTAGTGGCCAGCAGGGGCTTCTCCATGGAAGGTCTGACGATGGTCTGAAATCCCCGATGGATGAACCCCAAAGCTGCGACTTCTAAAATCTCCTCGCAGGTCCTGACGCATCGGCCACAGCGGATGCACTTGTTAGGATCATAAAGGATAAAGGGATGGCGGTCATCGATTTTGTATTTATTGACCGCTCCCAGGTAGGGGAGATGGGTAATTTGATATTCCATGGCATATTTTCTAAGGAGGCAATCGTAAATCGAATCGCAGCCACACTCAAGGCAGCGCGAGGATTCGGCCTTAGTCTGATCTTCTTGCAGCCCCCTCTCTACTTCCTGAAAGTTATCCCGGCGCTCCCTCACCGGAAGGGTGGCTACTGCCTCTCGGGGTTTGGGGCGAAAGGTGGAGAATTCAGCTTCGGGGAGCTCCCCAAAAGAGTCCTTCTGGCTGTTAAATTCACTGGCGTTGAAGGAGACGGGTTTAAGGCTCTGGTTTAAATGGCGATGGATGCTAAGAGCCGCTTTTTTACCTTGGGCGATAGCCTCGACGGCCGTGGCTGGTCCCAGGACCACATCCCCTCCGGCAAATACGCCAGGGTGCGAGGTTTCCATGGTAGCAGAATTCACAGCAATGGCTCCTCTCCTCGTGACCTCGAGCTTGATCATTTTTTCCTTTTTATCTTCGAGGCCCGTCAGGTCTATATCCTGGCCGATGGCCGAAATCACATGATTACAGGAGAGGAGGTATTCCGACCCCTTGATCGGGATCGGCTTTCTTCGTCCGCTTTCATCCGCTTCGCCCAGGGACATTCGCATGCACTCCAGAGCGGCGAGGCGATTATTTCCGATTATAACTTTCCTTGGCGCGGAAAGAAAGATGAAATTTACCCCCTCCTCTTCAGCGGCTTTCACCTCTGTGGAATGGGCGGGCATCTCCGCCAACGTCCTCCGGTAGAGGAGGGTCACTTCGTCGGCCCCCAACCGTAAAGCCGTTCGGGCAGCATCGATCGCCGTGTTCCCTCCCCCCACCACGGTCACTCTGCCTTTGAGAGTGGGCCCTCCGCTTAATTGCATGCTGCGTAAAAAGTCCACTCCGGGAAGTACGCCGGGAACTCCTTCTCCTTCGATTCCCAACGGCGTGGCTTTATGGGCTCCCATCCCTAAAAAGATCGCTTGGTAGCCATCCTGGAAGAGGTCGGGTAGGCTAAAATCCGTGCCCAGCCGGAGGTTGGATCGGGTTTCGATTCCCAGGTTTAGCAGCCATCGAATCTCCTGATCCAGAATTCTCTTGGGCAGACGATACTCGGGGATTCCGTACCTTAACATCCCCCCCAGTTGGGGGAGAGCTTCGAAGATCGTCGCTGAATAACCATCCCGCCGTAAAAAATAGGCGCAGGAAAGACCGGAAGGCCCCCCTCCGACTACAGCCACGCGCTTTCCGTTTCGAGGTTTCAGCTCAGGGATGTAAGGATTGGCCAAATCCCAATCGGCCACGTAGCGCTTCAGGTCATTAATGCCAACGGCCTCATCTACCCTTCCCCTGCGACAGGCCACTTCGCATTTTCTGACGCAAACCCGGCCACATACCAAGGGAAGGGGGTTGGCCTCTTTAATGAGGCGGATCGCCTCCGAGTATTGGCCCAGATGAATCAGAGAGACATACCCTTGAACATCCACCCCCGCCGGGCAGTTTAACCGGCAGGGGCCAAGGCAGTCGGCATAATGGTCAGAGAGGATCAGCTCCAGGCAGGCTTTCCGGGCCTGGCGAATCTTCTCGCTCTTCGTCTGGACCACCATCCCGGCTTCCACGCGGGTGCTGCAGGAGGGGATCAGGGTTTTCCGTCCCTCCACTTCCACCACGCAAAGATAGCATGCCCCATAGGGTGGCAGCTTGGGGTCGTAACAGAGAGTGGGAATTTCGTCCAAGTGCTGTTCTTGGACCGCCTGCAAAAGGGTCTGCTGCGGGTCGGCATAAACTTCCTGACCGTTGATGATCAATTTAATTTTCTCCATCATCCCCTTCTCCATCTTTAAGGTTTTCTCTGCCATTCCCAGCCCATAAGCGTATATAGCTTGGGTTATTGATGATCAATCTTTAAAAACCGCTCCGAAGGAACAGGAGGCAAAACATCGGCCACATTTCACGCACTGCTCGGGCTGGATGAAATGAGGTTCTTTCCGCTCCCCGGAGATCGCCTGAGCGGGGCAAGATTTGGCACACCGTCCGCAGCCCGTGCAACAGTTTGGAAGAATGGTATAGGTCAGGAGGGGGCTGCAGACGTGGGCCGGGCATTTTCGGTCGAAGATATGGGTTTCATATTCCTGCCGGAAATACCGCAAAGTAGTTAAGACCGGATTGGGAGCCGTCTGCCCCAGCCCACAGAGAGAAGTCTCCCTTACCTTCTGGGCTAAGTCCTCCAGGAGGTCCAGGTCACTTCCTTTCCCTTTTCCCTCTGTTATCCTCTCCAAGATTTCCAGCATCCGTTTCGTTCCCAGGCGGCAGAAGACACACTTCCCGCAGGACTCGTTCTGGGTAAAATTCAGAAAAAATTTGGCCACATCCACCATGCAAGTGGATTCATCCATGACCACCATGCCCCCAGAGCCCATGATGGCACCGGTTTTGGTTATCTGGGCGTAATCGATCTGGATCTGGCCCATCAAGGCGGGAATACATCCGCCCGAGGGGCCGCCCATCTGCACGGCTTTGAACTGTTTCCCCTCCCTCATCCCGCTACAGATATCGTAGATAATCTCATTAATCGTGATGCCCATGGGGACCTCTACCAGGCCCCCCCTTTTTATTTTTCCGGTGAGGGCGAAAACTTTCGTCCCTTTGCTGTCGTCGGTTCCCAGTGAGGCAAAGGCTTCCGCACCGTTAAGAATGATCCAGGGAATGTTGGCGAAGGTCTCCACATTGTTTATATTGGTCGGCTTCCCCCAAAGACCGCTGACCGCCGGGAAAGGAGGCCTCAGCCGAGGGTTGCCCCTCCGGCCCTCGATGGAGGCAATGAGGGCCGTCTCCTCCCCGCATACGAAAGCACCCGCTCCCTCCTTGATCTTGATCCGGAATCTGAAATCAGTCTGAAAAATATTTTCTCCCAGAAAGCCTCTTTCCTCTGCCTGGGCGATGGCCTGGCGCAATCGCTGGATGGCTTTGGGATACTCCGCTCTGACGTATATATAGCCCTCCTTTGCTCCGATCGCATATCCACAGATGATCATGCCCTCGATGACGGAATGCGGGTCCCCTTCTAAGACGCTGC
>Ga0214473_10011117_pt1 | contig 10578 bp, 8 predicted proteins | sample RVTome_7_FD_203509 | JGI IMG/M metagenome (GOLD analysis project Ga0214473, IMG submission 203509) | Soil microbial communities from uranium-contaminated site in the Upper Colorado River Basin, Wyoming, United States - RVT98D197 | ecosystem: Environmental > Terrestrial > Soil > Contaminated >... | reverse complement strand
GCCCAGATCCTGCCGCATGCTGGACTGTTGCTTGGCGCTAGGGCTGACACGCTCTCGCGTAAAGACAAATGTTGCTATGAAACACACTACGGCAATGGCTCCCCAGACGATCATCGTGCATTGATAGCCAACAGCCGCATCGCCTCGACCAAAGAATTTGACCATGTCGACCGTGAACATGGTGACCGCAAGTGTGGCCGCCATAGCGCATAGAAACCGCCAAGAGGCCAGGCTCGTTCGTTCATTCCCGTCGCTCGTCATCACGCCGGATAGCGCGCAATAGGGAATGTTGTTGGTTGCGTAGACGATCATCATCAGGTTGTAGGTCACAATGGCCCAAACCACCTTGCCCGTGGCGCCGACGTCGGGCGTCGTATAGCACAGCACCAGCGCGATCGCCATCGGCACGGCGGTCCAGAGCACCCACGGTCGATAGCGGCCCCACCGTGTGTTCGTCCGATCGGCCAGCGCCCCCACGATCGGATCATTGAAAGCATCCACCAAGCGCGACACCAGCAGGATCTTTCCGGCCACCTGCGCCGAAATGCCAAATACGTCGGTATAGAAATACAGCAAAAACGTGGCTTGCGTGGAACCGATCAGATTGGCCGCCGAATCGCCCAATCCGTACGCGAGTTTTTCTCGAATGGACAGTCGTGGCGGGTCGGCCGACATGAACGAAACCTCGGATTCGGAAGCCTGGCACCAGTGTAGCGACCGGCGGGCGATCCAAAACGTCGCGGGCGGAAAGTACTGAACGCCGACGTCGGAAGTGCCCGCAATTTGATTGACAGACGGCCGCCTTGCAGATATGGTTAATTACTGAAACAGTTTCTGGACTAATTTCCCGCTTGTTTTTCCTGTTTCCATGACCACGATCCGCAGAGTTGCGCAGAAAGCCGGCGTTTCGATTGCGACCGTGTCTCGCGTCGTGAATGGGAGCACCGCCGTGGCTCCCGAATTGCGCGACCGCGTGCTCGACGCCGTGAGTCGGTGCGGCTATTCGCCGACCGTGGGACGCCGCTCCACGGCGTCGATCGCCCTGGTTTATACGGGGCCTTTCACTGTCGGCTCGCCGTACGACGCCGCCTGCCTCGATGGAATCGTAAGCGCAATGCTGGAAAGCGATTACGACCTGAATATCGTGCACTTGCGGCGCGACAAGAGCCCCAGCGAAACGTATTCCCAGTTCTTTTTCCGCAGGGGAATCCGCGGAGCGATCGTGCGTTCGACTTATGCCGACCGCGACATCGCCCGGACCATTGCCGACGAGGGTTTTCCGGCGGTGGTGTTGGGCGACCACTTCGATCATCCCCGCTTGGCGTTTGCTTACAATGAATCACGGACCGCAAGTGCCGAAGGCGTCGAACACTTGGTATCTCTCGGTCACAAGCGAATCGCCTTTGCCGCCAACGAGACCGATGATGGCGACCACATCGACCGGCTGGAGGCCTACCGACAGACGCTGAGAAACCGCGGTATTTACGACGAACAGCTCGAATTCCGCGTGCCGGCCCATCGGCTGGATGGCGGTCAGTTGATGCGAAGAATGATGAGCTTGAGCTCCCCGCCAACCGCCGTGTTCATCGCCGATCCGCTCATCGCCGATGGTGCGATCAACGAGGCCCACAAGATGGGACTGCGAATTCCCGACGAAGTATCGATTCTGGGCTTTGACGATACGGACACCCGCAACGCCGTGTTTCCGACGATGACTGCCGTCTGCCAGGATTCACGGGAATTGGGTCGGCTCGCGTACGAACTGCTTATCCGACACTGCGCTTTGCAGCGGGAAGAGCGAGAAACCGCGGTGCTCGGCAGTGCCTGGTTAGAGATCAACCACACGACGGGCAGTGCACCGGCCCGCCCGATTCGCGTCTTGCCGAACGGCGAGCGGTTGGAAACAGTTGGCGTCTAATCGTGGTCGGCATGTTAAAATGGGCAGGGGCTGACAAAAACTTTCACAAAGTTGTTGACAACCAAAATAAAGCGCTGTAACCTAATCTGAAACAGTTCCGCAACGTTTTCTCAGTTTGGGTTTGACGGAACGGTCGCCATTCGGCATGTGCGGAGTCGGGCAACGACGGGAGTTGCCGTCGAATGCTGAATGGACCGACCCTTTTCTCATAAGCATGCGGATTCGACAGGCGAAGAGGCGGACAGGGAAACCGGCACCGCGGCGCGCGTGACACCGCGGCAGCCCTGGGCAATGGCGGGTACGACACCATCTTTTCTTTGAGGAGAACAACTTATGAAACATGTATTTGCCTTGGCGATGATCGGCTGCGCAATACTCTGCGCTGCCGCCCGAGTGGACGCCCAGGTGACGGTGAAGGTTGATCCGAGCGCCGGTTGGATCGGCTTCATGAACGTCTTTGAGCTGCCGGCGAACGGCGGTGGATATGTATTTGGCAGTCCATGGGGCACCGCTGATCTGGTGGCTACGTTCTCCGGCCCAGTGCTGACACTCGGACCGAACTCCGTCAACGACATCTCGACGTTTTGGTACCAAGGCGGCGGCATGCCTGGTGCGCCAGGAAACAAAACCATGGATGCGAATATGTACGTTGAACAAACCGGTCCGCTGTCCGGGCAGCCCGTCACATTCCAGGGGAGTGTCCTGGCTAATTCACTGGTGAGTCCCTACACGTCGGTGGCGTTTATTAAGGACTTTGCCCCGGACTATTCATCGAACGTTGCAGTCACGGTTCCGCTGACTCCAGGACCCTTCAGCATTAGCCTCGCGACAATCAACGACCCAACCCGTCACGTACAGTACGGTTTTGAAACGATCGGACCCAACGTGTGGATCACCGACGCGCCTGGCGTAGGGTCGGTCCAAATCGCTGCCGTGCCGGAGCCCGCAACGCTGGTTCTGGTCGGAATCGCGGCCTGTGGTTTGATGGCCCGTCGGCGACGACGTGGCTAGAAACGGATCATCATCTGTTGGTGATCGCACGAAATATTCACCCTGTTGCGGCTGCATGGGGGGCGGTCGCAGTGGGAGAATTCCATGCCAATCGGTTGTAACTCGTCACTGGTGTGAGGCGAGACGGGGAGATTTTGTTATGGCAGGCAATTGGAAGGTATTCTGCGGCGTTCTTTGCGGCTTGATGGCGCTCAATTCTCAGGCCGTGCGAGCCGATGCGGCCGAAGCGTTACCAGTGGCCACCGATGTGAACCAAAGTCCAAACGAAATCTTCGGCGTTCGCGCGGCGGCCCCGTTTGGTGCGTATACGGTCAACTCGGATGCGACCTTAAACGGCAACGCCGTCTTCGGGATCACGCAACTTGCCATCCCTCCCAGTTGCTGCCACGGCGAAGCGATCGTCGCTGCCATTTCCAACGGCGAGAACGGCGATGGCGGACCAACAGGTACCGACATGCCAAATATGACGCCGGCAAACTCGGTCTTCACCACGATCGGCAATCCCACCGGCCGACTCGAAGATGGTAACGTGATCCGCTTATCGGCGTGGTTCCGCTCCGACCCGGCCAATCCGATCACCGCCGAACCGCAGGTTGCCCCGCTTCTGAAAATGGAGTATTGGACCGAGGGCCTCAGTGGTATTGCCGACACCTCGGGCGTGAAAGTGGCGCCAGCCAGTGGCGACCGCATTTTTGACCAGGATCAACAAGGTTATGCAATCGGCATTATTGATCCGCCGGCTTACGTCGACATCAACAACGACGGTACGGTAGTCCATGAAGCGGGCATCACCCCGGCAAGCGGACGCCTGTTCGGGCTTGCCACCGATCATTGGACGCTCGCGTCCGTGACTCACACAGTCAATTCCGACGATTGGTTCGGCATTGGCCCCACGTCCTATGGGCAGTTCGACATTACCAAGATCGAAGCCGTTAAGGGTATCATTTTTACGGGCCATTTCGACACCATGAGTGGCGTCGCGGGGCCCGGCACCTTGCTCATGGACAACATGTTGATGGAGGTGTTCCGAAACGCCGCGTCCGTGACGCCCTTAAACAATCCGAATCCAACGCTCTCCGAAGTCACAGGCCTGCCGGGCGACTTCAACAACAATCAAAACGTTGATGCGGCCGACTACACGGTGTGGCGCACCAATTTGGGCGCCGCCGAGGGATCCACTCTGAACGGCAACGGCAATAACGACGCCATCATCAACGGTTCCGACTACGACTTGTGGAAGCTCCACTTCGGTGAGCACTCGCCAGGTGCGGGCGGCATCGGCGGGTCGTCGGCCGTACCTGAGCCAGACACGCTGCTGTTGGCGGTCATCACCTTGCTTGGCAGCTTGACTCTCCAACGTCCAAACCGTTCGACGCGCTAGGTTGAATTCGATTGACCTGGTGCCAACTCGAGCCGCGACGGCGCGTCCCGCGTCGGATGTGAAGCCCCTGCGCGGGCGCGCTGTCACGGCCGATCGACAAGGAAGCAAGTCATGGTACGTCGTCATCCCATGAAGATTCGGCGCGGATTTACCCTCGTCGAATTGCTAGTGGTCATTGCCATCATCGGCATTCTCGTGGCACTCTTGTTGCCGGCGATCCAGGCGGCGCGCGAAGCCGCACGACGAAGTGCCTGCTCGAACAACCTCAAAAACTTTGCTCTGGCGGTGCTCAATCACCACGACGCGATGAAGCACTTTCCCGTGAGCATGGGTCTGGCCAAAACCTATGATACTGTTCCTGATGGCGTTCAGCAGCCAGCGGTTGGTTGGACGGTCAATGTGCTACCGCAATTGGAGGAGCAGCCTCTGTATGACAAATTCGTGCAAGGTGGTGCGTTCGAAGGCGAGTTCATCGATATGGGTTGCGTAGTTAAGACAGACCCATACCCAAATCACGGAATGAATTCGAAGAAGAATGGAATTTCTGTCCCCGAATTAATGAAGACCCAGTTGAGCGTGTTTCAATGTCCTTCGGATGATACGGTTCAGCAGCTTCGGACGGATCAGTATCAATGGACTAGCTGCCAAGTGGCTGTCACGAGCTATAAAGGCGTACTCGACGATGCATGGGCCAATCAAGCTGCGAGTTCCATTTTCAGCAACCTGACTCCCGATCAGTATCGCAGCGGAAATTATCCGGACGCGGCCGCGACCAACAACTATGACTGCCATCATGACACGAGATGCCGGGGCATCTTCTTCCGCCAATCGTATCGTAAGCCGGTAAAAGTTGCTCAAATCACCGATGGGACGAGCAAAACCTTGATGATTGGTGAAGATGTTGTCGCGTATAACCGTCATTCCACAGCGTTCTTTTCCAACGGTACCTGGTGCAGTTGCAACACACCGTTGAACTATGGTCTGGGTCAGGAACCCTCGACGATTGCCGACGCTTGGTGGGACGCCCAGGGTTTTCGCAGCAACCATCCCGGTGGCGTTCAGTTTGCCTTGGCGGATGGTTCGGTGCGGTTCGTTTCCGATAGCGTCGACAACATTATGTATCGCACAAGTTGCACGCGCGACGGCGGCGAAGCTGTACCGGGAACATTGTAGCAGTGAGGCAGACCATAATGTGTACCCTGAGCAGTGTTGCCAAGTGGCATCGCCGCGGGCGAACCGTTCGCTTCGCACTTTGTCTGGTGTGCGTTGCCGGTATCTCGTTCATTGTCGGCTGCGACGACAGCAAAGCAACGGTTTCCGGCACCGTGACGCTCGATGGCCGGCCCGTCACCGGCGGCCCGCGGATGAACGGCATCGTGACTTTCTTTCGCGATGGCGGCGGGGGCGCGCCGGCGGTGGGATTCATCGATGAATCCGGGCACTATTCGGTAAAGACCGGAGCCACTACGGGAATGGAACCGGGAAGCTATCAAGTGGCGATCGCCATGAAAAAGATCACGATCCCTGAAAACCCGAATGCAATGCCTATCCCTACCTTACTGACACCCGCGAAATATGGGAACCCGCAAAAATCTGGCTTGCGCGCGGAAATCAAGCCTGGCAACAATACATTCGACTTTCCACTAGTGTCGGTCGGCGGTAACTAGTCTGACGTTTATTGGAAATGCCCTCGCCATGTTTTTCGGGAAATGGCCCCCGCCGCCTCGACGAAATCGGTAGGAGTGTGAGCCGACACGTCGTCAGCACGACGTACGTGGGAGAAAAGTTTGATGCATTGTTTCCTAACAAATAGAATTGACGATAGTCTCGCGACCGAACGCGGTCGAAGCTTCAAGGAGACTGCTATGAAGTCCTTTGTCAAAATATTTCCAATTAGGGATGCAGTTGTATTCCTCATCTGTTTGGCGACTGTCGAATGTGTCAACGCCCAGATTCCCGACGTGCCTGGTTGGAGAATCATCGTCAACGACGAGTTCAACGGCACGAACCTGAATGCGACGCTCTGGGAACCACTCGATCGCAAAGATAGTTACAACAATGAGAAGCAATACTATCATCCGAACCAGGTGACCGTCGCCGATGGCAACCTGAACCTGACGGCCATCAACGTGCCGCGCGAGGGCAAGGCATACCAGTCGGGGTTGATCACCTCGAAGTCGCGGTATGGTCCCGGCCGGTTCGAAGCACGGATCGACTTGCCAACCACGCAAGGCATGTGGCCCGCGTTCTGGCTGAACGCGAACAATGTTTCTTGGCCGCTCGGCGGCGAAATCGACATCATGGAAAATCGCGGCAGCCAGCCGACCCTTGTGAGCAGCGCGTATCACTGGCCCGTCGTACCGGGTCAGGCCGGCAGCAGTCAGTTTGACGCCCAATCGTATTCGGCGAGCTCCAATGGCATGCCCGTCAATTATCACAATAGTTTTCACACGTATGCCGTCGAATGGGATGAGATCCAGCTTTGGTTCTACGTCGATGGCGTCCTCTATCACACCGTCAACAACTCCGAAGCGCCGATCTTTGAAACACCCAAGAACATTATCTTGAATTTGGCCGTCGGCGGCATTTTCGGCGGCGACCCGAACGGCAGCACCGTGTGGCCGCAAACCATGCTGGTCGACTATGTCCGCGTCTGGCAAAAGCAGACCGGCATTGCCGGCGACTTCAACGGCGACGGCAAGGTAAACGCCGCCGATTACACGGTGTGGCGCAACACCGACGGACAGAGCGGCATCGGCCTACCCGCCGATGGTTCGGGCAACGGCACCGTCGGCCCGGAAGACTACGAGCTTTGGAAAGCGCACTTTGGCGGGCCGGAAACGCCGGGTGCCGCGTCTTCGTCGCAGGTTCCCGAGCCGTTGCATGCTCCCGAGCCGTCTTCGGCCGTACCGATCACGGTCGGGCTGCTTTTCTTCTGTGGTCCTCGCCGAGTGCCGCCGACTTGACCAGTGCAGTCGATCCGCACACTCAGAACACCGGCGGGGCCAGTCGCCCGGGGCGTCGTGTCGGTGAGTGTTTGACAGGGCTGTGGGGTTGCTTAAAATTGGGGTTAGACGTCTTTTGTCTCGCGGCATGGTTTACCACCTTGTCGCGGTTCACCACGCTGTCGCCTGTGCTAGTGATTTTCTAACTTCCGTCGATCACTGACTAAGCTTGGCGACGTGATTTTGCGCTGGGGTCGGTAGGCTGCGTTCTGGTTGGGCCTGGCCTGATCTTCGACTGGGGGCCTGTTGGCCTCGGCGACCGATGACTGAGCGCGTTCTTCTGGTGAGTTCTCATTTTTTGACTGATGTGGGAGAGACTATGATTTTGCACCGTGTTAGTTTAGCCGCTCGACTTGTTGCATTCTTTGCGCTCCTTTGGCTGCCGCGTACGGCGGCGGCGGTTGCTGTGCGCGGGACGGTTGAAGCGACCAGCGCGGAGGGTCAATACCTGGCGCTCGCGATGACGATCGACGACACGACCACGCGGTTCGAGCTCACGGGCCCGGACTACAGTTGGTTTGCCTTCGGTTTCGACACGACGACGATGCAGGGCTATTCGCTGATCATTGAAGGGCTCGGCGACGCGCGGAGCGCGGTCGAGCGGAACCTGGTGGGCATCGGCAACCCGGGCAGCCCCCAGGCTTTGCAGAACCTCAACCTGCTCGACGCGACCGACGACCCCGACAACGCGTTGTCGATGGTGGTGCTGGAGCGGGCGAACAACACGGGGGACGCGAACGATCCGGTGTTCACGCCGAGCATGACGTCGCTCGATCTGATCTATGCGTACGACTCGTTCGCCACGGTGGACTCGCCGAACCCGACGCTGAGTTATCATGGCCGGGGCGGGCGAGGGTTTCTCACGATCACGTTCGCCCCGGTGGTGCCGGAACCGGCTAGCCTGGCGCTGTTGGTGCTGGGATCGACCGTCGCGCTGTTGATTGGCGGGAGGCGGCGCCGCGGAGGGGGCGATTGCAGAATGCAAAATGGGGGAGCCCTCAACGGCTTGATAACTCGCCGTAGTGGTACAGTTTAGTGTAGTCATCACGCTCCGCGTGATGGATTTCCTCTCGCGGAGCGAGAGGACGACACTGTTCTGGGCAAACTGTACCACTACCGATCGGTGCCCGTCGCGGCCTTCTCCCGAGGGAAGAGGCAGAAAATCGGGGAGGCATAGTCGGTGGGTGGCGGTTGGGTTTTGACGGGCAAGCGGGTGCGGGCGGTGCCTCCGATTGCCCGGGGGGCCGCAGGGTTTCGCCAGGTGGTACGGCCACCTTCTCGCGCGCGGCGATTTAGCTAGCGGTGCTTTCAGTCGATAGCGCTGAAGGTTGTTTGCCCGGCGTGGACGGATTCCTCCCGACGTTTACACGGAAGTAGTTTCATGAACACTTGCCTTCGCAGTGGGTTCGGACGGGCGATTCGCGCCCTGTGTCTGGTCATCTACTTGAGCACCGCTTTCTCGAGCACTGCTCTCTTGGGTACGGTGGCGATCGCGCGCGACCGCGATTGGTACGGCGACGTCCAGTATCTCACTTGGGATGAGAGTATGGCCGAGCCGGGCGAGAGCGACGCGGCGGCCGGCACGGAGGGCGAGGTCCAAATTCAAGCGCCGAGTGAGGATGACAGTTGCGAATGCGACTCGTGTGATTGCGGCGACGGCGGCGGTGGCTGCTGCGAGCCGGACATGGTCAGCGCGTGGCAGAGCCGCATGACGTGCCTGTGCAAGACGATGGAGGCACAGGGCATTAACTACGACTTGGCGGCGACGCAGTTTTATCAAGGCGTCACGAGCGGCGGCATCGACCGCGGGTTTGTGTACGGCGGGAAGGTCGATCAGTTTCTCACGCTCGATAGCACGAAGCTCGGCCTGTGGCAAGGCATGACGACGTCGCTGCACGCCGAGACGCGGTTTGGCCAGGATGTGAATTTCGAAGCGGTTGGCCTGGCGCCCGTCAACGTGGCGATGCTCTATCCAAAATTCAACGAGCACGAAACCGCGATCACCGGGCTGACGTTTGCTCAAGCGCTCAATGAAGAAGTGCAGGTGACGTTTGGCAAGTTCAACGCGCTGGACATGTTCTACATGCTCTATCCCGAAACGGGGCGGGGCGTGAACGGGTTCATGAATGCGTCGATGGTGATTCCCTTGGCGCTGGCGCGGGTGTTCCCGCTGTCGTTCATGGGCGCCGGATTTCTCACCCTGCACGGTACGCAGGTCGAGAGCAGCTTGCTGGTATACGACCCGCAGAACATCGCGACAACCAGTGGCTTCGACGAGCTGGGCGACAACGGCGCCAACATCATGGGTTTCTATCGGTACTTCACGAACGTCGGCGGGTTGCCGGGCTCGGTTGGGTTTGGCGGCGTGGGTGCGACGGGCACGTTTGTCGCGTTTGAGTCGGGCGGGTTCGTCATCGTGCCGGGCCAGGGCGTCGTAGCGCCGACGCAAAATGGCACGTGGGCGCTGTTCTATATTCAGCAGCAAACGCTGTGGGCTGACCGTTGCAATCCTGAGCGAAAGATTGGGCTACTGAGCCAGTGGTGCCTGGCCGATGAGCGGACGTGCCCCTTTTTGTGGACGGCGAACGTGGGGATTCAGGGGCAGGGGCTCGTCGGCGGGAGGCCTCAGGACACGATGGGCGTCGGCTTCTTCTATAACGGACTGAGCGACGAGTTTGAGAACCTCTTGAGCCCGGTGCTCGACCTGCACGACGTGAACGGCGTCGAGCTATATTACAGCGCGGCGCTGGCGAAGTGCTTCGCGCTGACGGCCGATCTGCAGGTGATTGAGCCGGCCGAGGTGTCGCTCGACACGGCCGTGGTGTTTGGCCTGCGCGGGACGATCGCGCTGTAAGCGGCCAAGTGTGTGGCACGTTCAGAGCTTCCGGCGATGGACGTGGTTGGACGCGAGTTCGAATTGCCACGCCCATCGTCGAGCCTCAGGGACGTGCCACCCGAGCAATCTTCACGCACCGGCGGCGGCATGGGTGCGCGGGTCGGTGCGGCGGATGATCTGGCTGATGCCGGTCTGGTTGAAGCCCTTGTAGCCTTCGTTGCGCTCGAGGACTTCGAGGTGGGAGCCGATCGCGCCGCGTGTGGCGAACTGGGCGGCCTCGCGCTCGGTGATGTAACCGCCGGCCAGCGCCGCGGCGAGTCGCTGGGGTTCGACCGGCCAGATTTCGCCTTGTGTGAACGATTGGCGGAGGAACGGGAAGTCGGTGAAGGGATCCATCGACTTGATGCCTTCGCTCTCGAGTTGTTCA
>Ga0214473_10011116_pt1 | contig 10578 bp, 8 predicted proteins | sample RVTome_7_FD_203509 | JGI IMG/M metagenome (GOLD analysis project Ga0214473, IMG submission 203509) | Soil microbial communities from uranium-contaminated site in the Upper Colorado River Basin, Wyoming, United States - RVT98D197 | ecosystem: Environmental > Terrestrial > Soil > Contaminated >... | reverse complement strand
GGGTCAACGCCGGCGAACCCGATAGAGCGGATGGTGGCCATGGGCGTAAGCCCCTTCTTCTTGGCCTTCTCCTTGGACATAAGGATCATGGAGGTCGCTGCGGCATTCAAGGGAGAGGAGTTGCCGGCGGTGATGACACCGTCGTCCTTAAAGGCCGGCTTGAGATCCTTCATCCCCTCGTACGTGGCACCGGCCCGCACGGCCATGTCTTTATCAACCATCATCATCGAGCCGTCTGCCTGCTCGGCCTCGATGGGAAGGATCTCCTCTTTAAAGAAGCCCTCCTTCTGGGCCTTTTCCGCCAGGTTGTGCGAGCGCGTGCCCCACCGGTCCATATCCTCTTTCGTGAAATCCCTCAGGGTGAAGAGCTTCTCCGCCGTAAATCCCATATTGGAGAGGGTGGGAAAATCCCAGTGCTTCATGGCGGGGTCGTTGAGAAAACGGGGGTTCGGGCTGATGGCCCCTTCTTTTGCCCGCAACTTGGCGCCGTAATTCCGGGTCATATGCTCCATCCCTCCCACGAGCACCGTATCCGCAAAGCCGGCTGCGATCTCCAGAAAGCCGATGTGGATGCCGGCCATGGAAGAGCCGCATTGCTGATCCACGAACTTGGCGGGAATGGTCTCGGGCAAATCGGCGAGTAAGACGGGATACCTCCCGCCGTAGGTCCAATTTTCGTTCACGCCCACCGCCGCCCCGATAAGAAAATCGTCCACCTCCTTGGGATCAACCTTGCTCCTCTTGAGCACCTCCGGCAACAGGCGCGCCAGGAGATCATCGGCCCGCAACTTGTAGAATACATCCCTCTCAGGCTCATTCGGCCGTGATCGGGATTGGGCCGTCCTCAAATATCCGACAATAACGACATCTCGCATCTCCTTCATAGATCTACCTCCTTGATTTTTTGGTTCTATCGGCACCCTGTGGCTGTTTTTTTTACCATAATGAGCGGGTAGCTGATGTGAGGTGAGCAGTATAGAAAATTTGCCCCTATGTGTCAATGAGGGATCATCTTCACTCATGGCCGCTGATGAGAAAGAGAATCCTCTTTCAACCGGATCTAAACTCATCAACCTGTCTCTTCAGCCACCGCGTCCATTCTGCTATCCCTTGACCTGTCTTGGATGATACCTCGAATATCGTGATCCGAGGGTTCAACGTATTCGCCCTCTGTCTCAGCGCCGCAACATTAAAATCGGAAAGCCCGAGATAGTCGATCTTGTTGATGAGGAGTACATCGCACACCGTAAACATCAGGGGATATTTCAGCGGCTTGTCGTCTCCCTCAGGCACACTTAAGATCATGGCATTCTTGATCGCGCCGGTATCGAATTCCGCCGGGCAGACGAGATTCCCCACATTTTCGATGATAACGAGATCCAGTGAGGCGAGGTCCAAACCTTCGAGGCCTTTTTCCACCATCGACGCATCGAGGTGGCAAAACCCGCCGGTCCTCAGCTGGACAGCCATAATGCCCGTTGTGGCAATCTTTTCCGCATCGACCATAGAATCGATATCCGCCTCGATCACGCTCATCTGGAGGTCATCTCTCAGGGCTTCGATGGTCCTCAGAATGAGGGTCGTCTTTCCCGCGCCGGGCGACGACATGAGGTTCAACAAAAAGGTCTTGTTCGCCGCCAACCGGCTGCGCAAGGCCTCGGCCTTTGCTCTATTGTCCGCCTGGATCTCTTCTTTGACCTCGATCAGCCTGATCTTTGCCATTTAGATGACCTCCATATTTTTTACGTAGTACCCTTTGCCGGCAACAAGCTTGCATACCGTACTGCCACATTCAGGGCATTGAAGGTCTTGCAGCGCTTCCCTTTTTATCTCAAAGCGATTCGCACAGGCATCGCACTGGAACGTGATAGGTATCCTCTGAATAACGAGTTCTGCCTTTTCCGCTCTCGTGCCTTTGCTGAGATAATCAAAATAGTGCTGAATCCATTCATCTTCCAGATCCGAGAGCTCGCCGACTTCCAGAAATATGCGCACAATCTTGCTCACACTTTCGGCAGGGGCATGCTGGAGCACGATCTTTAAGATGCTCTCCGTAACCGGCAGCTCATGCATCTCGCTCGTAGCCTTCGGATTTGGTGTAAGTCATACGAACCAACAGCGTCTTATCCGATCTTGCACAGAGGATATGGCAGACCGCAAGTGAAGGGTAAGAATAACTGAATAGAGAGATAAGCGATCGGTTAAATGCGCCCCTCCCGTACGGGGAGGGGCGCATAGCACATGCCGCGTGAGACATCCGGAGTGCGCGAAACCCTGGATGAATCATCAACCCAAATGTTTGCGGAAATTCTTTACGATCTCCGTGGCTTCCTTCATGATGCTATCAACCACCTCCTGGACCGTGACCAGTTCGTCTATCCTCTGTGCGCATTCGCCGCCGGCAAAGAGAGCCTTGCCCTCGTCGCCTTCATAGACGGCGCGAATTGCCGCGACCTCGCTCTCATAAAGCTCCAGGGGAATGGAGGCCAAGTCGTCGGGCCTGCCGAGAAATACCCCGGGCGACATCCTGAGCGTATTTTCCTGGTGCTTCAAGCTTGCCGGTGTCTTGATCCATCGCGCCGGTCCGACAAAACCCCTGGCCACCAAGGTGCCCCTGTCGCCGGCCTTTACGACGCCGTCCTTCCATATCTGAGCAAAGTCGCTTTCTTTCGTAGCCAAAAACCTTGTCCCCATCTGTGCGCCTTCGGCCCCCAGCGCCAGGGCAGCGGCAAGGGACTTGCCGTCGCAGAATCCGCCTGCGCCGGCAACGATGATGCCCGAGCCGGCCAGGGCATCGACGACGGCGGGAAGCAATACCATCGAGTGTACAGGCTCCCAGGCGGTGTGGAAGCCGCCTTCATGCCCGGAGGCGACGACGAGATCCACCCCTGCCTTTTTGCATCGCAGCGCACCCTTGACAGAGGGTATGACATGGAGCCAGGTAAACCCGGCCGACTTGATCTTTTCCCCCCAGGGGAGAGGATCGCCGGCCGACGTAAATATCACCTTGAAATGTTTCTTCATGTCGGGATTCTCTTCCCTGACCTTGATGGCCCTATCGATGATGATTGCCGATTTCTCGACCAGCTCCGACGACACCATCACGTTGATGCCGAAGATGCCGCCCTTTTCTTTCGTCAGGCGATAGGTCCTTTTTAATACGGTTTCGAGCACCCCGGCCATATCGTCGTCCATCGAGGCCTCGCCGGTCTCCACAAACGCCTTGTATACCCAGGGTTGCGTATCCTTGTTAAAGAGGCCGCTGGTAGAAAGGATCCCCAGCACCCCTGCGTTGGCCGAGGCAACGGCGAGGTTGTTGTTGCTGAACGGACCCATGCCTGCCTGTATGATCGGATGTTTGATCCCCAGTAGTTCAGTCAGCTTGGTCTTAAGCATTACTGTTCTTTCTCCTTCCTGATGTAATTTCTCTGTGTTCAATACCCTCTGGCTGCCTTCCCTGATTACCGGAGCCTCTAGAGCTTACTAAAAATTTCACAATCATGCAATCCTTTTCTTTATTTTACCTGGAGATTCTTGGTAGGACCCGCCGGCTCAGGCAGGGACAAAAGCTTCCCCCCTGACCTCGGTCAGGGGGGTTAAAGGGTATTCTACTACTTCTTATACTTTTCGATGACCCAGGGGGGTATCTTATAGGGGACGGTCCCCGGATACGTGACCTCAGAAGAATCCGGGGTCAGCTTCCACTTGTAAGGCCAGACACCAACGAGCTTACCATCCTGCCATTGTACGGCATTGCCAGTCGAGTAACCCGGGCCCCATCTCAAGTCATGAAGCGGCTTGCCTTCGGCATCCTTCGTATATTCTACGGCATTGTCGGAAGGTACCTTGTACACACGAGTCTCCAGGATGGACACTATCTTATCGGGATCCAGGGTCCCAGCCTGTTCAATAGTCGGCACAAGCCCGTACTTAATAGAGGAGTACGTATCTGCGGTGTAGGTCGGCACCTCGCCGAATCTCTTGAAATAGCCTTCAACAAAGGGCGTGGTCAATTCATTGTACTCTTGCCCACGGGCATAGGTAGCCGTCGTCATAACATAGTTGCCATTGCCCTGGGTGGCCTGCCAAAAGCCATCCTTCGAGGCCTCCACATTGACGCCCACCTGCACCGCCGGGATCTTAAGTACCCCTGCCTGCCGGGCAAAGGGAATACCCACCGAGGAGGAAAAGACCGTAAAGATGATATGGGCACCTGAGCGCTGGATCGCGGCGAGCTCGGCAGTGACATCCGTGGCCACCGGCGAGGGCCTCCATGTCCCTACCCATTCCATCCCCTGCTGGGCAACAACCATCTCGGCCGTCTTGGTAAAGGCATCAGCCCACATGGCCTTTTCCGAGACAATAGCGACCTTTATCTTCGGTATGTTTAACTGCTCCTTCATGACGCCGGCAACATAGGCCAACTGGATAAAGGTCGTCCTGGCAATATTTGAGGAACTATGAGGCGTTCCCCGGAACCAATACTTGTAAAAGTCGTAGTTCTGGGCCACCCGGCTACAGAGCTCGTTAGCCGCAGCCCCACAGCCGATAAAGATCACCTTGTGCTCCATGGCGATGTCCTGCATGGCAAAGACCGCCTCACTCCGGAACCCGCCCACCACAAATTCCACCCTGTCCCGCGAGATGAGCCGCTCCATGGCATTGGCGGCATCAATGACGCTGAGGGATTCGTTGGAATCTGCCCTGATAAGCTCGATCTTCATCCGTTGGCCGCCGACCTGGACACCCCCCTTGGCATTGATCTCATCAGCGGCCATGATTGCCCCGTTCCACTGGCTTATACCCTGCACATACTTCATGGGGCCGATCACGCCTATCTTGATCTTCTTGACCCCCTGGGCCCCTGCAGGAAAACTGCTGGTTACAACAAAAAAGGAAGCCAATAAGATGCACCATAAAACAGTAAGCTTTTTCATCATATTTCCTCCCTTTTCAGATTTGCTTTTAATCGGAACCCTGTTTCCCTAATTATCGAGGATTATGCCACAGAGTGTTGGACTCTTCAATGCATCCTTTTCTACGCTGCCCCTGAAGATCTTCAAAACGGACCGCACGGCTCAGGCCGGGACAAAATCCTCGCCCCTGACCTCCTTCAGGGTGAGTGCCCCGGTCGGGCAGGTCACCACGCAGAGGCCGCAGCCCATGCATCTGCCCTCGTCAATCCGCTCTGTTTGATTCTCCATGTCTATGGCGTCAAAATGACACCGGTCGAGACATATCGCGCACTCCGTACACAGATCCAGGTCGCTGACAGCCGTAAAGCGGCTGGGGGCGGCAAAGTTGACACCCGCCTGCCGGGGGCTCGGCCAGTTGATGCAGCAGTCGTCGCAGCAATTGCAGATGACGTGCCCGATAGACTTGACGTTGTTCACCACGTGCACGAGACCCACCTCCTCACACATCTTCAACATGGTGAGGGCTTCCTCCTTGCTGATCTTCCTGCCGGTACCGCGCTCCAGCGCGTAGTCGGCGGAGCGGTTGGACTGGATGCAGACCTCCAGCGGCTTGCCGCAGTCACCGCTGATAAGTCTGCACGTGCAATTCGTTACCGCCAAGTTCGTGGCTTTCTCTACGATCTGCTTGATATCCTCAAAGGCCGCCACCCGGATGTCAGGCTCCACCGCGATATTGACCGGGATGACCCGAACCACCGAATTCGGCAGGATCGATTCAAACTGCCGGTGGTGCTTTTTGAACTCCGTGTCGTAATATTCCTTCCATAACTGGAAAAATTTCCGCGGCAGGCCCTTCGTAACGATGGTGGCATCGTGAAATTGGAAAAGCTGTCTGACCCGATAATAGCGGACCTTTCCCTCTTTCTTGGATTTGAACATGAGGCCCTTTTTAAACAGGGGCTCCATCATCTTTGCCACGGTATCAGCCGCAAACCCGGTTTTTTCGGCAATCTCTTCCACCGTCGCAGGGGGTGCCGCTGCCATCAGGACCCGGGCTTCATCCTCATTTGCCAGGATGGCAAATATCTTCGGGATAATAGCGGAATCCCCTACCCCGATCGCCTCTGCCAGTTGCTGATATAACGGATTCAGTGCCATCGCTTCTGTCTCCTTGGATTGATAAGCTCTGCACGAGGATATCACGACAGCCAATGCCCTCTTGAGGCCCCTTGCGAGGAGCGCCGCACCGGCGAATCATTGGCCTGGCTGCTAACCCTCTTTGTCGGAAAAGGATATTGTAGAGCATTCGGTCTGGGAAATCAATGGAAAGAGGCTTGTCGGGGGATAGCCCCTTTCTTCCGTCATCCCTTCACATTTCGCCTTTCTTTTCGCCCGGTTGTAGCCCGCGGGATATCTTGACAAAAAAGGACAGGATTACTATCGTTAGGATGCTAAAAGAGATTTTAGATATACCATGGTATAACGATGCTGCCGATTACCGAACGCGATAAGAACATCCTCAAGATAGTTGTCACGGACTATATCCATAACGGGGAGCCCGTGGGCTCGCGCACGGTGGCCAAGGAGTCCGATCTTAACCTCTGCCCGGCCACAATCCGCAACGTGATGGCCGATCTGGAGGATATGGGCCTGCTCCAGCAGCCCCATACCTCGGCAGGCAGGATCCCCACGGAAAAAGGCCTTCGCCTCTATGTCGATATGCTCCTCGACCGGCAGGAGCTCTCCGCGCCGGAGCAGGAGGAGATCAAGGGAACCTATGAGGCCTGCCATGCCGATTTGTCGCAACTCATGCGGGGGACCTGCCGCATCCTCTCCGCCTTTTCCCACTACACGGGCATTGTTATGGCACCTCCCCTTCAAGAAACCATCTTCAAGCGGGTCGAGTTCATCAGGATCAAACGCAACCAGGTCCTCACCATCTTTGTGACCACCTCAGGCCTTGTCCAGAACCGCATCGTGGAGATGGAAGAGGACCTGAGCCAGGACGAGCTCAACAAGCTTACCCACTTCCTCAACGATGTCTTGGTCGGCCTTACGCTGCGCGAGGTGCGTGAGCGCATCGTGGAGGAGATGCGGCGGGAGAAGGCGGTCTACGACGAACTGCTGCAGAAGACCTTGCAGTTGGGAGGTGAGACCGTGGAGGCGCCGGACCAGCGGGATCTCTACATCGAAGGGCAGACAAAGATCCTCGATGAGCCTGCATTTGCGGACGTGGAGCGGATGAAGGAGCTCTTTAAGGCCTTTGAGGAGAAGAGCGTCTTGGTCAAGCTTCTCGACCGCAGCATGAAGGCCCAGGGGGTGCAGATCCTCTTCGGCTCGGAGTGTGGGGTGACAGGCATCGAGGGATGCAGCCTTATTACCTCCACGTATGGTCACCCCGGCCGTTTTATGGGCATCCTCGGGGTCATGGGCCCCATGCGTATGAACTATTCCCGGATCATCCCGGTGGTGGACTATACCGCCAAACTCCTCACCGATATCTTGAATGCCGAGTGGGACAATCTCTAGTAACAATGTAAAGACCAAAGCCGCCGAAGGTGACCCTTTGGTCAAAGGTGGCCCTTTGGCCAGGGGGCTGGGGGGATTTAAAAGCTTATTTACTATCCAATTCAAGCACATATAAAAAAGGGGCCGAGTAATGACGGAGGAAAAAAAGGGGCAGGGAGAGGTTTCTGCCGAGCACGCCGAACACGAAGGTAAGGAAAAGAAAAAACACGGCGGCAAGGAGGGGATCGCGGAACTGGAGGCCGCCTTGAGCAAGGCCAAAGAGGAGGCCCGGGAAAACTATGACCGCTTCCTGCGGTCTGCCGCCGAACTAGAGAACTACAAGAAGCGGGTAGCCAAGGAGAAGGCCGACCTGATCCGCTACGGCAATGAGGAGCTGCTCAAGGCGCTGCTCCCCGTGATCGACAACCTCGAGCGGGCCTTGGGGCACGCCCAGGGGAAAGGTAATGAAGAGGGGATCAGGGGCGGGGTGGAGATGACCCTGCAGCAGTTTCTCCAGATACTCCAGCGCTTCGGTGTCACCCCCATCTCCGCCGAGGGAGAGCGCTTTGATCCCGCGAGACACGAGGCAGTCATGGAACAGGCGACCGGCGACTACGCCCCCGGCCATGTGATCACTGAGCTGGAAAAGGGATACCTGCTCAACGACCGGCTCGTGCGTCCGGCCAAGGTAGTGGTGGCTAAGGCCCTTGAAGACGCAGGGGCAAATACGGAATCGGAATAGGGAGGAGCCTGAGATGTCGCGGGTTGTGGGAATTGATCTCGGAACGACCAACTCGGTCGTCGCCGTCATGGAGGGGGGAGAGCCGAAGGTCCTCGTCAACGCGGAAGGGAGCAGGATCACCCCGTCGGTGGTGGCCTTTACCGACAAGGGAGAGCGGCTGGTCGGGCAGATCGCCCGCCGCCAGGCCATCACCAATCCCGAGAACACCGTCTATGCGGTCAAACGCCTCATCGGCAGGCGGTTCTCCGACGCCGAGGTGCAGAAAGACACCAAGATCTGCTCGTATAAGATTGTAGACGCGAACAGCGGCGACGCCTGGGTCAGGGCGCAGGGCAAGGACTACAGCACCCAGGAGATCTCGGCCATGATCCTCCAAAAAATGAAGCAGACTGCCGAGGACTACCTGGGGGATAAGGTGACTGAGGCGGTCATCACCGTGCCGGCCTATTTCAACGACAGCCAGCGCCAGGCCACCAAGGATGCAGGCAGGATCGCCGGACTCGAGGTCCTCAGGATCATCAACGAGCCGACAGCCGCCTCCCTGGCCTACGGCCTCGAAAAGAAAAAGGAAGCTACCATCGCCGTCTTCGACCTGGGTGGCGGCACCTTCGACATCTCCGTCCTGGAGCTCGGTGACGGGGTCTTCGAGGTGAAGTCCACTAACGGGAACACCCACCTGGGCGGGGAGGACTTCGATCAGCGTATTATTGAATACATCGCCGATGAGTTCAAAAAGGAGCAGGGGATCGATCTGCGGAATGATCGCATGGCCCTGCAGCGACTCAAGGAGGCAGCGGAGAAGGCCAAGATAGAACTCTCTTCTTCCTTGGAGACGGAGATCAACCTCCCCTTTGTCACTGCCGACGCCTCAGGCCCCAAACACCTCACCATGAAGCTCACCCGGGCAAAGCTGGAGGCCCTGGTGGCGGAGCTCATCGACATGGTGGAGGGGCCCTGCCGGCAGGCCATCGCAGACGCCAAGCTTACTGCCAAGGCCATCCATGAGGTGATCCTGGTGGGCGGGATGACGCGGATGCCCCGGGTCCAGGCGAAGGTAAAAGAGATCTTCGGCAAGGAGCCGAACAAGGGGGTCAACCCCGATGAGGTGGTAGCTGTCGGGGCGGCGATCCAGGCCGGCGTGCTCAAGGGTGAGGTCAAGGATGTGCTCCTGCTCGACGTCACCCCTCTGTCGCTGGGGATCGAGACCCTCGGAGGGGTCTTTACGCGGCTCATCGAGCGCAACACCACCATCCCCACCCGCAAGAGCCAGATCTTCTCCACTGCTGCCGACAACCAGAGGGCCGTGACCATCCATGTGCTGCAAGGCGAGCGGGAGATGGCGGCAAGCAACAAGACCTTAGGCCAGTTCGAGCTGCTCGGCATACCCCCGGCGCCCCGGGGCGTGCCCCAGATCGAGGTCACCTTCGACATCGACGCCAACGGCATCGTCCATGTGACGGCCAAGGACCTGGGCACCGGCAAGGAGCAGTCCATCCGCATCACCTCTTCGAGCGGCCTCAAGGAAGAAGAGATCGAGCAGTTGGTCAAGGACGCAACCTCCCATGCCGAGGAGGACCGCCGCCAGCGGGAGATGGTAGAAGAGCGCAACAAGCTGGATAGTCTGATCTATTCCACGGAAAAGTCCCTGGCAGAGCACGGCGACAAGATAGACGCCGATGCGAAAAAGAGGATAGAAGAGGCCTTGGTACGGGCGCGCAAGGCAGTTGGAGCGACGGATACAGCCGAGATCAAGAAGGCCCATGACGAGCTTGGCCAGCAGGCACACAAGCTGGCCGAAGCCATGTACGCCAAGGCCTCCCAGTCCCAGCCTCAGGCGGGACAGTCATCTTCCGCAGGCAAAGATGCAAAGGATAAAAAAGAAAAGGACGAGGATGTCGTCGACGCCGATTTCGAGGAGGTAAAGGGGGATAAGGGCTAAGGCCTCGGCTTATCAAAGGCCCTCTGCATCTCGCCTCTTTTTTCTACCAAACACAAAAATCCATCTTAGCGATCGTTAAGGCGTGGCCGCAAGCTGCTTTCTCTCCCATTGCAAGTCCGCCATGGCAGCGCCGAATCTAAAGCTTGCCTCCATCAGTGCGAGCTTAACACCGTTGAACAAGGCCCGATAGTAACGGACCCCGGGGCCGGACTTCGCAAATTCCAGGTATTGCCCAAGCTCAGCGTCGGATAGGGAGCTGTACATATAGAGGAGCAGCGCTGTTGTCTGTTGATCTATCCTCGGCTCAAAGAGCAGCCGATTTTTTTCGGTCTCATCGAGGATCTTGAAAAATGGCCATTGCTCTGCCGGGGGAAAGGTCGTGCTGATAACCGTCGTCATGACCAGCTGGGAATTGACGGCAATCTCCAGCTGGATGTCTTTTATTCTGGAAGCGGCAGCCAGCCCTTTAATCA
>Ga0214473_10011115_pt1 | contig 10578 bp, 16 predicted proteins | sample RVTome_7_FD_203509 | JGI IMG/M metagenome (GOLD analysis project Ga0214473, IMG submission 203509) | Soil microbial communities from uranium-contaminated site in the Upper Colorado River Basin, Wyoming, United States - RVT98D197 | ecosystem: Environmental > Terrestrial > Soil > Contaminated >... | reverse complement strand
GTTCGCGTTTGATTAAAGTCTTTCAGGTTCAAGGTGGAGTGAAAATGTTCAATCCCGATCTTTACAACAAGGCCCTGGGGAAAGTTCCCGAGAAGTATTTATTGGCAAACCTCGTCGCGATGAGGATGCGCCAGCTTATAAAGGGCGATCCCCCAATGCTGGATCCTGAAGACATGAAGCCGATGGACGTGGCTTTGAAGGAAATCGCCGAGGGGCTTATAGAACCCCGGAAGGAAGAGATTCCCACCGGTGGGGACATTTTCGGATAATTCCATGACCGAGGAAAGCGGCGAAAAATCGTTCACTTTCGTTGATAAACGGAAACGAGGCGACGAAACCGGAGCGGAAACTTCCGCCCCGGTTCAGGCGGAGCCGTCGCCTTCTGTGAAGCAGGAAGCCTCCGCTCCTCCTATAGATTTCTCGACATTCATAATCTCCCTTTCCTCATCCGCCATGTATCACATGGGCGGATTTCAGGATCCGCATTCCGGCAAGACCTCAATAAATCTCGACCTTGCCAAGCAGACTATAGACATCATCGCCATGCTGGAAGCCAAAACTAAAGGAAACCTTGCGCCGGATGAGGAAAGGCTTTTAACCCGCACGCTTTACGAGCTTCGCATGATGTTTGTCGAACTCGCCAACACAAAATAACCCAATCCCTTTTTCCGTTCGCGCCCCCTCTATCACTTATCCATTCCAAAGCGGCTTGAATAGTGTAAAATCGTTACTGATATCATGGAAAATACGAAGAACTACAAAGAAGCGGTTATTCTCCTTGTGGAGGACAGCCTTGCGGATCAGGAACTGGTGCGCCGGGTTATGGAAAACTCCAAAATCCGCAACACTCTTTATATAGCCGAAGACGGCGTAGAAGCCTTGGATTTCCTGCGTGGGCAGGGGGCATATATTGGCCAAACCAATCCCAGGCCGGATTTGATTTTGATGGATATCAACATGCCCCGCATGGATGGAAAGCAGACCCTTTCCGGAATCCGCCGCGATGATGATCTTAAAAGCATCCCTGTGATAATGCTCACCACCTCCACCAGCGAGCGGGACGTTTTTGAATCCTACAACCTCGGCGCTAACGCCTACATCAGCAAACCGGTGGATTTCGATGGATTCACGGAATCAATTTTACAGTTGGAGTCGTTTTGGCTCCTCGTAGCCACGCTTCCCCCGAAAACTTCCTAGCCGAACCTGGCGTCTCGGCGCTATAGCCCTAATCATTTAAGTCGTCCTGCGTTTCCGCTTTTTCACATTCTCGTCCGGGCGGATTTCGTCAACTTCTCCGGCGCCTTTCAGTTCGTCGGACAAATATGTTTTAAGCCGCTTCATAAGGCGCTCTTCGGCTTGTCTAATTGCTTCACGGGTCACGCCGTGGGTTTCGCCGATTTCGCGGAGGGTAAGCGGATTGTCGCAAAGGATGCGCTTTTCCAGCAGATCCAGATCACTCGGTTTCAATCCTTGTTTGAACCGCTCCACCGCCGCCCGGAACTTTTCCATTATCTGCCTGTGAGAGATATCATCGGCCATGTCCACTTCGCCGCCGGGCATCATTTCCACAAGCTCCCGCTTGCCCCCTTCTTCCATCGGCTGGTTCAAAGAGGTGTCGGAAGCGCCAAGACTTTGCTGGATTTCTATTATATCCCGCTCCGTGGCGCCGAACTTTTCGGCTAAAAGTTTTGGGCCAGCGTCAGCACCTGAGTCGGCAAGCTTTTGCTGAATGGTTTTAAGGTTATACAAAAGCTTCCTGCGAGTGTTTGTGGTGCCAACCCTTACCAGCCGCCAGTTGTCCAGCAGGTACTTGAGTATATAAGCGCGTATCCAATATGAAGCGTATGTGGAAAGGCGCGTTCCCTTGAACGGATCGAACTTGCGCACCGCCCTCAGAAGGCCGTAGTTACCCTCTTGAATAAGGTCGAGCATGTTCTGGAACTGGCTCCGAAATTCGTAGGCTATTTTCACCACCAGCATCAGGTTCGACGTGACCAGCCGGAAGGCGGCCTCCTTGTCTCCTGTTTCCTTGAACTTCTTGGCCAGCTCGATTTCCTCTTCCCGGCTTAACGGAGGGTAATGCTTCAGCTTGTTGATGTAAAGCTGAAGATGGTCAACAGGTACAACCGCTTCACTGTCATGAGAGATTTCAACGCTCCCGGTGGGGGAGGTTTCGTCCCACAGTTCGGATTCGGGATGTATCGGCTCTTCAACAACGTCATCGTTTTGCATCCGGATATTTTATCACGATGAAAAAATGCCGCTTTAATGAGCTAAGCGGGAAAAAAATTGCCAGAACGTCAAAATACCGCCATTTAGGGTGTGGCATAACAATTGCCTATTCAATATGTTGTCAGAAAGATGGCGCGGAACGGCTATGGCGCCTTAATTGCTGTTATGGAGATTTGAACTGGAGAGTTACATATGGGCCTGATAAACGACATACTTTACAGCAGCAACGTCGGAAAATTGACCAACAAGGCGTTGGACATCTACGCCCAAAGGTCGCTGCTTCTCACCGCCAATATGGCGAACGTGGAGACCCCTGGCTACAAAGCGGTGGATATCAAGCCCTTTGAAGGCCAGTTGCGGGACGCGATGCAGTCAACTATCAAAATGGCCAAAACCGACGGCTCTCACTTAAGTGGAAGCGCCGGGGACATATCCAGCTTCACCCCGGAGGTCGAAGTATCGACGGATCCGGCGCGGATGGACGGCAATAACGTGAACATGGACAAAACCGTCGCCGCCATTCAAGAGAACTCCATCATGTATCAATCACTGATAACAGCCCGGAATAAGCGATCGCAGATAGTAAGCGAAACGCTGGATCTTGCCGGCAGATAAAACGAAATATCGAGGTAACGAGAAATGTCGGACATGAAAATATTCGGTGGAATGGAGCCAATAGGCTCCGCCATGAAACTATCAAAAAAGCCGGGTGTCGGCGGGGCGGAAGGGGGGAAGTTCGCCAGCGCCCTTTCCGATGCGATAAAGGAAGTGAACGACATGCAGATGAACGCCGACAAGGCCATTGAAGACCTTGTGACCGGCAAGTCTAAAAACATCCACGAAACAATGATCACCCTCGGCAAGGCCGAAGTGGCGATGAAACTCACCTTGCAGGTGCGGAACAAGGTTATCGAAGCCTATAAGGAAGTGATGAACACTTCGATGTAGCTTTAAGCTGCGATTTTTAATAAAGCGCCTTTGGGAAACCAGAGGCGCTTTTTGTTTGTTAGTACAACTCCTTAATTCACACAGCGTTACCGCTAACCCGATTTCACCGTCAAAAAAATATCTAAAGCTATTTCCGGCCCATTCCGATTAGTCATGTAACAAGGGTTGGATATATGCAAATCACAGGTTTTCCTCAAAGCAAGTTCGGAATGTTCAGTCCGGACATGTTCGCGCCCATCGGGGCGCGCAAGCCGTTTGAAGATTTTTTCAAACCGAAAACGGCGGATAACTGCAATTGCCCCGGCGAGAATGCGGAAGCAAAACCGGACAGCTCAAAGGAAACCTCCCCAGCCCAACAGCAGGACTCCGGTCAAAGCCTTTCAACACAAGAAGCATTATCACTATACGGCCACGTCTCGCTGGACTTGAGTTTCGCCATGTCCGAATCAGTTATGGCACAGCAGACGAAGAGCGACTCCAACGGAAGCACAACAATCACACAATCGTACAGCCGCAGTTATGAAGCGAGCTTGCAGCTTGATTTCTCTTTCCTCAAGCAGTATGCAGGCGCGGCGGACAAAGTGAGCCAGATGGACAAGGCTGTGTTCGGCGAATGGAGCGACGCCGCCTCCAAGCTGATGGACATGAATCCGGAACATATGAAAGATTTCGTGACCGCCACAGACAAGCTGTTCAACGAATTCGAAAAAGTTTTGGGGCTTAACTCCACCGGGCTGGACAATATCGCAGGATTCTTCACCGATCAGGTGAAAGGTTTTCTCTCCGACGTAAAACATCAGATGAACGAATTCGAAAAGACACCGCTTGTGGACGGCAAAGACGGCAAGATTAACATCCCCGCGCTGTTCGACTCGCGCCAGCAATCGCTGCCGGGCGATTTCAAGAACTTCATAGAAAAGATGATGGCGGAAGAGGAAGACAAAGATCCAAAATCGGAATTCCTGAAAAAACTGAAAGAAATATACAAGCGCCTTCTGGACCGACTGAATAACCCAGAGGAAAAGAAGGACGCGAACAACGGCGGACAGAACACCGCCCCCGTGGAAAGTGAACAGGAAGCGGAGCCAACCGATGGCGATCCAAAAGGTGAGGGACTTTCGTTCAGCTACTCATACTTCCGCCAGCGCACCGTTTCCATCAGCGCCTATCTGGAATCCATGAACCAGCAGGCGCCGGGCGCCAATAGCGCTGAAGCGGCCAAACAAAGCGAAACCGCGATAGCTTAAAAGCCTCTCGCCGCTTTACTTCAGCGCCTTGATCAACGCCTGATCTTTCAGCATCTCCTCGGCCACGCCTGCAACGCTGTCGGAAAAGGTCTGATTGTAATTTTCCGCCGAAAGGCTTCGTCCGAAATTCTGCGCCGAGCCGGTGTAAATAGCGGCGTAAAGCTCTTTGCCATACTGGTCTTGAATGGACACTTTCACACGGATGACGGACTTGTATGTTTCCGTCTCCTGACACCAGAATTTCACCAGCGTTATTTTTATCACTCTATCCGCGTTCGCCTGCGCTGTATTAATCGCCATTCCCGCGTTGGAAAGCTCTTTCACAAGGGCGGCCTTCGCAAAAGCCGCTGCCTCGCTGGCTTCTTTGGAATAAATGGTTATAGGCCTGTCGGAATCTTCAGTGTTTTCGCCGACAACTTCTGGTTTTACGCTTTCATTTATCACGTCGGCGATAAATACTTTTTTATTCAGCGGCGTAGTGAGGGCTTCTTTCACCACAACAGATGGAATGTATTTGAGTGTCAAAACCCTGTGCTTGTCTTTTAATCCAACGATGGATTCCATCCCTTTGCCAGCGCCGATGTATCTTCTGGGGGCCTCCGCTGCGAAGGCTGGGAGGACGACAAACGCGGTAAGAGCAATCATTGCGAACGCTATTTTAAGTTTCATGCTGCCTTCAAGTTTCGTTGTCAGATAGCGTGATTATACAACGAATATTGAACCACTGAGGCGCAGAGACACGGAGGAAAGAAAAATCCTTTGTCTCTGTGCCCCTGTGACTTTGTGGTGAATTGAATCTCTCTGCTTCCAGTTTGTCACGCTTCCTGCGATTTCGAACTTTCTTCGGAAGTCTCTTTCTTTTCCGTAACTGGGTTCTCCGCCTTTTCAGCGGAGAAGAAATCCTTCACGAATCCTTGCCAGTCGCCCCCCTTGTCCATGGCTTTTTTAGCCCCTTCGGCTCCTTTGCCGAGCATATAGTCGAAGAACGAGTTCAGATTCTGCGTAACGATATCCCTGGTTTTGCTTATCCCTTCGGATACCTGCGAAGGCATGTCGCCAAGGATTTTCATCGCTTCCGTAAAGCCCTGGTCTATGGCGCCGGAAACAAGCTTTTTATAGCCATCCACCTGCTGTTCGTAGGTCATATCTTGATGCTGACTTGCGTACATGGGAAAGAATTTCAGAGCGAAGTCGGTGATTCTTTTCGCCGTGGCTTCCGGGCTGAAAGGATTTTCCTCCAGCGCGGCGGCCTGCGCGTCCACCACTTGCTGGGCCTGTTGCTCCCTGTAGCTTATCTGGATATCCACGCTAGTCGTTTGCTTCGAGTATGCGGATATCTTGGCTCCGTCGGCGGAAACCTGCGTTTGCGATTCGAAGGTTTGCTGCACGTTCGCCCGGATGGAGAGTTCCGTGATGGTTTGAGAAAACTGCTCCTTCGCCATTTTGTTCCCGGCGAAGAAGCTGTTGAGCTTGTTTATAAGCTTGTCGATGAAATTGTCCAGCGTTACGCTGTCGCCTTTGGCTGGCGCGGCTGCTTTTTCCTGCGAGCCTGTTTGCTTGCCCTCTTTGTTGTCGAAAGGATTTACGCGTGTTTCGGATTGCGCTGATACGCCTCCCGTTTCGATTCCCGCCATGATTCACCTCATGGAAATAGATGATTTAACCCGTTAAGCCCCATAGGTTATTATCGGCCCCGCTTGATTTAAACTTTAACATGGTGGATGGTCGTTTGGCTTTGCCCGATTTCGGCCAGAGGCGCCCGCGCCAATGCTTTTACTTATCAATGGATTGAGGGCGCAAATAAAAGGCCCCCACAGGGGCATTGGGGGGCCTTTTACCTGAAAGGGTCAACCGGTCACTCGGAGGGAGGCTGGCCCATTGGAGACATTCTTTGCGAGCCAGGCCCGCCGCCGCCGGGGCCAGCTCCCATTCCACCACCCGGACCGCCCATGCCCTGCTCGGATTCCATCATGTGCGCGCCGGTCCGTTCGGATAGCTTTTTCTTCTGATCAGGCGTAAGCACGCTCATCATCTTCACCCGCATTTCAAGCTTTTCCTTGTATATCTGCGAGTGAATAGCCGTGAGTTCGTCCACAAGCGCCGCCAACGTTTTCTGGTTTGGCTTGTCTTTCTGAAGCTCCTCTTCGAAATCGATCTGTTTCACTTCCGATTTGGCGCGAAGCTCCACATGTTTGCGGCGCATCTCGTTCCGCATGTCGCGAATGGCTTTCACCTGCTCCTTGCCAAGGTTGAGCTCCTGAGTGAAATCCATCCTTTTCCCTTTGCCCGGCTTTTCCATTCCGCCACCCTGGGCAAAAGCCACCAGGGGGAGCGCCAGAAGCGCTACCAACCTAAATATGACCTTACGCATTGTTGTCACCTCCGTTAATCCTGTAAATCTCGTTCAACTGCTCGTTAATGAATTCGTTTATGTCTTCCTTCGCCAGCCCGTTTGCGGCATAGGAAGGATGCTCCGCGAAAGCTCCGTTTTCGCCATACGCTTCGCTGATGGCCTCGTTGACTGCGGCTATGGTCTCCGCGTCGTAAATTTCCGGAACCGTGGTGGTGGCCGAAAGCCTAATCACGATGGCGATCGCCGCAGCCGTTACAGCCAGCGGCACTGCAGCTCTCACCCACACCGGCGCGAAAATGGACTTCACCGTTTCGCCCAATGAAAAAGCCGGTTTCTCCCTTTGCGTCTCGCTGACGCCGTCCGACACCTTTTTCCAAAGAGTGTCCGGCGCTTCGAGTTTTTTCGCCTTTCTAAAAAGTTCGTCCAGATCGTTCATTTTCCTTTCATCCGCCATTGGCCGCCATCTCCTCCAAATCCTTCCGCCCCCGCGCTAATCGCGACCGTACAGTGCCGATTGGAACGCCCGTGGCCTCGGCGATCTCCTCGTAACTCAATCCCTCTATTTCGCGCAATATAACCGCCATGCGCCTGTCCGCATCCAGCCGGTTAAGCAGAGCGGCAAGCCTTTTTTCAACGTCCAGTTCGTCCGCCGCCGCCGCGGGATTCTGCCTCATGAACACTCCGCTATCCAGCACATGGCGCAACGTTTCGTCCGTGAGCTCTTTTGTGATCCGCCGCCGTTTAACCCGGTTTATCGTGTGGTTTACCGTTATCCGATAGAGCCACGTCGAGAAGGCGGAGACTCCGCGAAAGCCCGGCAGGCTTTTCCACGCGGAGATGAACACATCCTGCGCCACGTCTTCAGCCTCGTCGAAGTCATAGGTCATGCGGAACGCGACGCTCCACACAAACCTTCCGTATTTGTCGTAAAGGCTTTTGAAGGCCGCCGTGTCGCCGCTCCTAGCCTTTTCGACAATTTGCGCCTCATCGCTCATTTAGAAAGAAAGCGCTCCATGTGATTTCAGATACCGATCACTCTATCCTATCGCAAACGCCGTTCCCGTTATGATCAATGAAACCCCGGTCCCGTATCATCCATCCCATGGCGCCTTTTTTCATCCAATAACCTTTGCCGTCATAACGCGGGCAGAACCAGCCGGAATCGTTGCTTTTCTTCTTTATGGACTGGCCATAGGCTTTGGATCCCTGAATCCTGTCGCACACGCCGTCTCTATCCTCGTCTGTGTACCTTGGCCCGTGCGAATATGTGTTCCCTCTGAATCCGTACGCAGGAACAGCCAACCCGATCGCCAGAACCAAACCGATCGCCGCCCCAATTTCAAACCTCTTTTTCATGACGCGCCTCCCCGGCGCTTTGCCGCTTCATCTTTTGTTCTCGCTGATTAGACACACGGAGCATCGCAAAAGTTCCTGGAAAGCCCGGCGTGATAAAATGATTTGAGCTCAACGTTTTGTTAACAAACGGGTAAAAGATGCCAAACAGGTTTTTCCGGTTTTTCTTCCCGGAGGATGTGGATTTTTTCGCTCCAATGGCCCGCATGCTGGAGCTTATATCGCGCGGGGCGGACATATATATAGAGGCAGCCGGACGGAGTGGCCTCACTGCCGGTGAAAAAAGCGCGCTTCTCGCCACCCTGAAAAGCCTGGAGAGTGACGGCGACGCCATCATCAAAAAAACCAGCGCGGATCTTAAGAGAACCTTCACGCCACCCTTCTCCCCTATAGAGCTTGTGAAAATGTTCGAAAGCCTCGATAACGCTCTGGATCTGCTTGACGAATCGGCCAAAATTATCATCCACGCCAATTACCGCGATGGTTTCCCCCCCTTCGTGAAAAAGCAGCTTGAGGCTTTCCGGGCGGGAATCGAAGAGGCGAAAAAACTTCCGGAATCGCTGAAAAATCCGCGAAAACACGCGAAGCAAATCGCCTCTATCACCGCCGAAATGGGAAAGCGCGAGAAAGAGGGGGACATGATTTACTGGGACAACAAGAAGGCGCTTTCCTCCGTTATCAATGGCGCTGCGGACGCCTCCGATCTGCATGTTTACAGGCGCGGAAGGATGGACGAGATGGCGCTGGACATGCTCGAAAAGCTTGTGGACACCCTTCTGGAGATGATTCGCAACACCGAGGATATGGTAATAGATCATGCATGATCCGGCCCTTCTGGCCCTCGCCGTCACCGTGGCGCTCGCCCTCGTCTTCGATTTCATAAACGGTTTCCACGATACCGCCAACACCATCGCCACTTCCATAGCCACAAGGGCGCTCACTATGCGCGCCGCGCTGGTTGTCTCGGCGCTGTTCAATTTCATCGGCGCTTTCGCCTCCCACAAAGTTGCGCTCACCATAGCCACCGGCATAGCGAGCCCAGCGTTCATGGATATGCGGGTCATCGCCGCCGCGCTCTCCGGGGCCATCGCGTGGAATTTAATAACATGGTTTATCGCCATGCCTTCAAGCTCGTCGCACGCGCTCATCGCCGCGTTGTTCGGAGCCGCAGCGATGAAGGCGGCGTTGATTGGCTCTGGATTTTCGGCGCTAAACTTCGGCGAACTTTTGAAAATTGTTCTAGCGCTTCTCACTTCGCCGCTTCTCGGGTTGGCGGCCGCTTTTGTTGTGTTCAAGCTTGTGGCGCTTTCCGCCCGCGCCGCCGGGGCTGGAACTTTGCGGACAAACAGGGTGCTTGCGCGCATGCAGATTCTCTCCGCCGCGTTGTCCAGTTTTTCCCACGGCTCCAACGATGCGCAAAAGACGATGGGGATAATAACCGTTGCGTTGTACAACGCGGGATACGCAGATTCAATTTCCGTCCCCACATGGGTCACCATCTCTTGCGCTATGGCGATAAGCCTTGGGGTGATGACAGGCGGATGGCGGATTATGCGCACCGTGGCGCGAAAAATCACAAGCCTTCAGCCCTCACATGGATTCAGCGCGGAAGTCTCTTCTGCGGCTGTGATTCTCGGCGCGTCGTTCGCCGGGATGCCTGTGTCCACAACCCATGTGGCCGTTTCGGCGGTGGTGGGGGTTGGCGCGTCTAAAACATCGGGCAGGATGAGCCGGGGCGTGGTATTGAGCCTAGCCTACGCATGGATAACCACGATTCCGGCCTCCGCAGCTGTTGCGGCAACGGCCTATCTTTTGTTTTCATCCAGCGGAATTCTTTGAATAAAAGAAAAAGGGACGCTTTTTGAAAAAAGAACCCCTTTAAGGGGTTTGAGCTAACATATATTTTTTCAAAGCGTTACCTCTATACGGTGCGGCTTCCCCCGGTCAACCAAAGAAAGTGCAAGGAACCTCATCGCAGGTCGACTGATCAGATTTCTCCCCTTTCTTCTTCGCTCTCTTACCGGTACCCCTTCTGTCGTTTCCATCCCACAGTTCTCCATCGCTCAGGATTACACCCGTGATCTTAGCGATGTCTATTATGGAAACTTTGCGTCTATCCACAGCGGAAGTGGACGCCTCTCTCGGATAAAGCAACATAACTTTCCTCCGATTTAAACCTCTCCACTTATAATATGCGTCCTTTGGTTTGAAAATGCCACACACTCCAGCGCAAATTAGATTATAACGACATGATTGTTGCCATAAATCAAAGCGTTACAGTGTAATAAAATATTTTGAGGGATGCCCGGAGGGGATATGTCAGCGGCTATCGGCCTGGTTTGAAACCTGATAAACGCCAAGGGAAAATATCACCAGCAGTGAGGCGGCGATTGCGCTCAAGTTTGGTATTTCGCCCATTAGAGCGATTCCGTAAACGAACGCGAA
>Ga0214473_10011114_pt1 | contig 10579 bp, 7 predicted proteins | sample RVTome_7_FD_203509 | JGI IMG/M metagenome (GOLD analysis project Ga0214473, IMG submission 203509) | Soil microbial communities from uranium-contaminated site in the Upper Colorado River Basin, Wyoming, United States - RVT98D197 | ecosystem: Environmental > Terrestrial > Soil > Contaminated >... | reverse complement strand
TGCCTGGGGCGGCCATGCGCAGCATGGCCGGGGGCCCCGGGCCGGCGCTCAGGCTCAAGTCAAAGCGAGAGCGATCTAGGGCGGGGTCTCGCCTCGAGAGAGACCTCACCGGAGCAAGAAGGTGACCTTCGCCTGTCGGCTCCCCCGCGGCAGCCGCCAGCGGCTCACCGCCTCGACCACGCAATCGAGCCCATCGACCGCGTCGGGGTCACTCACCGCGGCTCCCGCCGATATGATCCGTCCGCTGCGACCGACATAAGCGGTGACCTGGTACGTCGCCGTGCTCGACGACGGGCGGCAGCGCGACAGCACACGACCGCTCCTCCGCACTACGACGCGGCGGACGCGGCTCGCATCCCAAGTCACCGGGACCCGACCCGGGTCGGCGGCCTCGAACGACAAGAACCAGCTGAACTCTGCCTGGCCGCCATGCGGTCGCGGAAAGTGCGTCTCGTAGGCCACGTCGAGCAGGCATTCCTCGATCTCGCGGTGGCCCACCGTCGAGTCGACCGGGAACACGTGCTGCACTCGCCCGCCCTCGTCGATCCGGAAGTTGAGCCGGATCTGTCCCCCCAGTGCCCTGAGGCGCCCCGCGCCCGTGGCGAAGCAGGCGCTGAAGGGCTCTTCGCGCGGTCGCAGGGTGGAGCCGATCTCCGAGGGCGCGAGGGAGCCCGTCAGCCCGGCCGTCTGCATGGCCGAGTCTTCTCCCCACACGTCGACCATTCGCCTCGGGGCATGCGCCTGGGCGTGTGGCGCCGTCCGGATCGCCATCGGGCCCGGGGCCGAGCCTCCGCAGGCAGGCACGAAGGGGAGCACCACGAGGAAGGTCAGGACGTTTGCCGGTCGCATTGACTCCGGCGTCATTACAAGTCCCGTGCCGTGCCCAAATGGTCGAAAAGACGAGTAGTTTCTGGGTGCCCAGCCCGGAACGGCTCACCCCAGGGGAACGATCCGCGCTCCTGGCGCCGACTGGGGTCCACGATCGGTCCGCCCTACGTGCAGGCAGCCTCGGCCGGACCGGCTATGCTCGGGGGCGATGGCCGACCCCCCGCTCGAGGACAGGCGACGCCTCCAGTCCCTCTTGCGGTCGACCGTCAAGGTGATGGCGGTCACCGACGCCCCGGACTACGAGCAGCCGTGGCAAAAACAGGGTCCCACCTCGACCGCCGGGTCGGGTGTGATCGTGCAAACCACGCGGGGACTCCGGGTCCTGACCAACTCCCACTGCGTCGAGGACCACGCCTACGTGGAGGTTCGAAGATACGGCCGATCCCAGAAGCACCCAGCTGAGGTGGAGGCCCTCGGACACGAGTGCGATCTCGCCCTCCTGAGTGTGGAGGAGGAGAGCTTCTTCGCCGGCGCGACGGCCTTGCCCCTCGGGCCCCTCCCGTTCGTCGGTAACCGCGTGCAGGTGTGCGGCTATCCCATCGGCGGGGATCGCGTCTCGGTCACCCAGGGCATCGTGTCCCGCATCGAGCTCGTGGAGTATGCGCAGAGCCAGCGCCGGCTTCTCGCCCTACAGCTCGACGCGGCCATCAACTCCGGCAACAGCGGTGGGCCCGTGCTCCGTCACGGCAAGCTCGTGGGTATCGCGTTCCAGACCCTCGATGAGGGAGAGAGCATCGGCTACGCCATCGCCGCGCCCGTGGTCCAGCACTTCCTGGCCGATGTGGAGGAGGGGAGGCGCGATGCGTTCCCCTCCCTCGGGATTGTGACGCAGAAGCTCGAATCCCCCACGCACCGCCGTGCCCTCGGTCTCTCCCGCAGGAGCGGCGGGGTGCTCGTCACCCGAGTGGCCTACGGCGGCTCGTCCTGGGAGGTGCTGCAACCCGGTGACGTCCTGCTCGAGGTGGACGGGGTGTCCGTGATGGCAGACGGCACGGTGCCTCTGCGCGAAGGGGAGATGGTCGACTTCGACAGCGTGGTGTCCAGCCGGATCGTGGGCGAGGCCATCGACGTGAAGGTGCTGCGCGGCGGCGAGGAGGTCGGCTGCTCCGCCGCGCTCCGCCCGCCCAGCTTGCTCGTCGCGCAGGAGCGGCACGACGTCATGCCCAGCTACTATCTCTACGGCGGGCTGCTCTTCGTGCCGCTGACGCGTGACTACCTTTCGACCTGGAGCGATCCGTGGTGGCAGAACGCGCCGCGAGAGCTCGTGCAGCTCCACGAGCAGGGAATCGCTGAGCCGAATCGGACCGAGGTCGTCGTCCTGCAGAAGGTCCTCGCCGATCGGGTCAACCAGGGCTACCACGACCTCGAGAACCTGCTCGTCGAGCAGGTCCTGGGCCGCCCCGTGCGCTCGCTCCGCCATTTCATCGAGGTCATCGAGTCCACGGACGAACCCTTCGTCGAGATCGTCGCGAGCGACGGTACGCGCATCGTCGTGGACCGCGTCCAGGCCGCCAAGCGCCACCCGATCATCCTCAAACGCTTTGGCGTTCCCGCCGATCGCTCGCCCGACCTGATGCCTCCCGAGCAGATCCCGCCTGCCCCCCCTTCGCAATGATCGCGATGCAGCTCGCGACGCCCTGGTCGCGGCGCGCGCGTCCGCGTGCGCTCACATCCGCGGAGGCAAGCGCATCGGGCCCATCCTGACCATGTTGGGTCGCGGGGACCGAATCCGTGGTCGCAGTGCCGGTCCTCGGCTCTGAGGTGAGCCCGCGTCAGCGACCTCAGCCTCGAGCTCCTCTGGGGACATGGGCCAGATGTCGTAGTCACCGTCCACCGCGCCCGGGTGGAATACACGCCACACCGTGCCCTCGGCCGTGCTGACCTCGACGCGGTAGGCGTCACCCACCATCGGGACCGTGGCGCCAGTGTCACTGACCGGCACTTCTTCGATCCTCGCACTGGCACCCTCGGGCACGTTGTAGAGCCGCAGCTCCACGGTCTCGGCGGCATCTCGCTCCGGACCGCCGTCGAGGATGCCAGGGGGCAAGCCTTCGGCGCGCGGAACCCAGGGCACCGCGGGGGACACGGGATCGGGCGTCGGTCGGAGCCGCTCCATGATTTGCGGGTAGGCGAAGTAGCTCCCCGTGCCGACGACCGCGAGGACCACCAGCATGACCAGCCAGTAGCTCCCGCTTCGTCGGGCAACCGGTGCCTGGTTCCGCGACATGGGCCGTACGGCCTCCGTCCCGTGACCCGGAGTAGCCGCGCTGGGCGGTCCCACCTCCACATCGATATCGAGGGGGGGCTCGGAGATCGGTGCGCGTGCGGGAGGCTGGCCGACGGGCGCGTCGGGCACGGGCGCCCGGAACACGGCCACCGGTGTGGGTACCGGCACGGCGGCCGCGTGTGACGCAAGCCCGGCGCTCCCCGAGCTTGCCTCGGTCCTCGGCGCTGTCGCCCGGGCTCTTGCGGCGGCGCCCACGGGTTCGGGTGGCGCGGGCGTGGGCTTGCGCGGCGGCGGAGGCGCGGGTGTGGGCTTGCGCGGCGGCGGAGGCGCGGGTGTGGGCTTGCGCGGCGGCGGAGCGGGTGTGGGTCCGCGTGGTGGCGAAGGCGCGGGGGCGGCGGCGCGCGGTGACGGAGCATCGTCGTCGGCCAGCGTGACCGGCATGGGCCGGTCCGGACGCGGGGCCTGCTTGTCAGCGAGTTTCGCCCGGGCAGGCGGCTCGGGTGTGGGTCCCCGCGGTGGCGAGCCATCGCGCTTCGGTCCCTCCGGCGGCGTGCCCTCGCCCGCAGGGGGGAACTCCGACATGTGGGCCATCATGGACTCGGTGCGCTCCACGCCCTCGACCGTGACGGCCTGCATGAGCGCCCAACGCATGGCGCGCGAATCCTGATACCGCTGCTCTCGGTCGCGAGCGAGCGCCTTGTCGACCACCTCGAAGAGCGCAGGCGGCAAGTCGGAGCGGTGCACTCCGAGCGGCGTCGGCGCCTCCATCATGATCATCACGATCAGATCGCCTGTGTTCTCCGACTCGAAGGGCAGGCGGCCGCTCAGCGTCTCGTAGAGGATGACCCCCATGCTGTAGATGTCGGTGCGCAGGTCGATGTCGCGAAGGCCGCGGGCCTGCTCCGGAGACATGTAGTCGGGCGTGCCGACGAGCATGCCCTCCTGCGTCAAGTGCGTTGCTCCGCCGGCCACCTGCTTGGACACGCCGAAGTCGAGCACCTTCGGATACATCCCGTCCGAGTCGGTCACGAGTAAGATTTTGTCGGGCTTGATTTCGCGGTGGACGATGCCGGCGTCGTGCACCGCGGCCAGACCGCGCAGCGTCAGCGACACGATGCGGGCGGCCTCGTTCGTGTCGAGCGGACCGACCGTGTCGAGGCGGTCGGCCAAGCTCTGGCCCTCGAGCATCTCCATGACCATGTAGGGCACGCCCTCGTCGGTGACGCCGAAGTCGGTGACGTCCACGACGTTGCGGTGCTTGACCGAGGCGACGGCGCGGGCCTCTCGCATGAACCGCTCCTGCATCCGGTCCATGTCGCGGCCGCCGGTCTGGAGGAACTTCACAGCCACGCTGCTTCCGAGCGTGAGGTGCTCCGCTTCCCATATGGTGGCCATGCCGCCTTCGCCGACTTGGCGTATCAGGCGGTAGCGGCCCCCAATGACCGTGCCCTGCGTGTACACTGGCTTTACCATGGTAGCCCCGTCTGGGCCCCGTGGTCAGCAATCAAGCTCTGCGGGGCGTGCCCCTGGGACCCCCCCCCCGCCACCCCCCTCTTGGAAACAAGCGGCTATTCGGCCGCCTCCGACGTCGGGCCGGCCGCCCGGCCAGCGATCTCCGCCAACAGGCTTCCCCCGAGCGTGCTGATCTCGGCGTGGAGGTGGCGGCACCGGGTCTCGGCCCTCTCGAGGTATCTCTCGGCCAGAGCCCGGCGGTCGGGATGCTGGTGGGCCTGTTCGACGAGCAGCTCGGCGATGTGCTCGTCGGCCAGGAGCCGTGTGAGCCGTTCGGCGTGCAGCATGGCGCACGCGAAATCCCGCTTCGGGTCCCAATCCCGGAAGACCTTCCGGGGCCACTCGGCGATGGGGATCGCGCCGAGGGAGCGGAACTTGTCCCCGGCGGTGCGGGTCACGAGGTATTGCTGCGCGCTCGCGGAGAGGACCTCTATCCGAGCCAGGCGGCGGTCGAGCGGATCCCGAGCTGACACGGACCTCCAGCGAGCCTGGGCGAGCCGTCGCACGAAGCCACTTGGGTTCTTCATGATCCCGGAGAGGGCGTCCTTCATCGCCATCAGGGCCTGTATCTGGCTCGTGCCCTCATAGATCGGCATGACGAGCGCGTCGCGGACCAGCTTCTCGGCCTGGAACTCCCTCATGTAGCCGTTGCCGCCGTGGATCTGCAGACACCGTCTAGCCATCTCGACGGCCTTCTCGGCGGCGAGGTACTTCAGCAGCGGCGTGGCGCGCCGCGCGGCGCGCTGGTGTCGGTCGGCCCGCCGCTCGAGCTCGCGAGTCTCCGTCCCGGGCGGTGCGTTCTTGGCGACGAGCGCCAGCTTGTGACCCATCTCCTCGTGCCACGCGCCGTGCATGCCGAGCGCCCGCAGACCACAGATGTCCACGCGCATCTCGTCGAGGTAGTCGGCGATCATCTCGTGCTTGTCGAGGGTCTTGCCCATGGAGGACCGCTCCTGCGCGTAGGCGAGGGCGGTCCGGTGCGCGGCTTCGCACAGGCCGATGCACTCGAAGCCCACGCCGAGCCGGGCGTTGTTCATCAGGGTCAGCATGTGGCGGAAGCCTTCCCCACGTTGGCCGATCAACTGAGCCGGGGCGCGCTCGTAGACGAGATTCGCAGTGACCGAGCCGTGGTGACCGAGCTTCTCCTCGACGCGATCGACGCAGATGAAGCGCGTGCGGCTGCCGTCCGCGTCCTCTCGCCACGCAGGCACCATGAACATGCTCAGACCCGACAGACCGGCGAATGGGTCGTCGGGATCACTGGCCTTCTCGGTGCGCGCGATGACGAAGTGGTACTTGCCGTGCCCCGACGTGATGAAGGTCTTCTCGCCGGTCACGTACCAGTTGCCCTGCTCGTCTTGGTCGCCGACCGCCCGGAGCTGCGCCATGTCGCTGCCGGCGTGCGGTTCGGTGATGTCCATGGAGCCCCAGGCCTCGCCTCGCACGATCTCCTCGATCTCGCGGCGCCAACGGGTCTCGACGATCCGTGCGGTCTCGGGGTCGATCTTCGACGACCCCTCCCGCAGCGAGAAGACCAGCATGGCCATGGCCATGCCCCCGTGGAAGCCGTGGTGGGCCATCACCGACACGTCCGCCCGTGCCATGACCTCGCTGTTGGCGAAGTAGAGCAGCAGCGGAGCGTTCATGCCGCCGAGCTCGCGCGGAAGACACATGCCGTGGAGCTCGAGCTCGCGGATGCGGTCGAAGATGTCCTGCATGGCATCGGGCAGGACCGCCTCGCCGTCGGCGAAGCGCACGCCCTCGCGGTCGATGGCGGCCGCGCGCGGAGCGATCTCCTCCGCCACGAACTCGCCCACCATCTCGGCGATCTCGCGGTAGAAGGTGACCGCCTCGCCCGTGCTCTTGAACCCGTCGGGCGCGCGGAAATCGAGCTCGGTCAGGCGCACGAGGTCGTCCCAAGGGATGCCCCGCTCGAAGTAGAACTGGAGATCCGCATTGTCTTTGAAGAAGTTGGCCATCGGTTACCTCGCTTCGACGGTGTCGGCTGTGCTGAAGAGGCTCGCCGCGGCGATGCGCAGCAGCTCGTCGACGTGGCGCGCCTCGATCGACGTTCGGGAGGTGCCCTCGGGCATGAGGGCCGTGACCACCGGCAGGGCGGCGATCCCGCACACCGTCAGCGTGATGACGTGCACCACGTACGCTTCGGCGTCCACGTCGGGCAGGATCTCCCCGCCCTCCTGACCGCGACGCACGTAGTCGCTCAGGAGGTCGACCCAGGGACGCACGCCCTGGGCGAGACGAGCGCGCATTTCCTCGGGCCGGTCCATGAGCTCGCGCACCAGCAGGCGGGCGCGGTCCGAATCGGCCTGGAAGAAAGCGACCAGCTCCCGGGTCAGGGCCTCGAAGCGGCCGCGGCCGCTCGTGACGGCGCCCAGGAGTCGGGGGAGCACCTCATTCCAGTGCTGGATGAGCTGATCGAGCACGGCCCGTCGGAGGTCTTCCTTCGACGGGAAGTGGTAGAGCAAGGAGGCCTTCCGAATCCCGACCGACTCGGCGATGGCCGACAGGCTCGTGCCGTCGTAGCCCCGTCGGGCAAAGAGGCGGGTCGCGGAGCTGAGGATCTGGCTCGGGACGTCCATGGGGTGGGCCACCGTCTACCGAACGGTTGGTCCATGTCTACCGCCTGGTAGGGAGGCATGCAAGCCCCTCGCGAATCCCCCGTCCAGCCCGTTGACGGGAGGCAGCCCATGGTTATCCGTGCGTCGCCGAATCTGCCTGCGAGCGGGCAGCGGCCACCCGAACAAGGAGCGAACGATGTCGGCCAAGGAGATCCTGTACGCGAGGGGAGCCCAAAAGCGTTTTCTGACCGGCGTGGACACGCTTGCCAACGCGGTCAAGGTCACGCTGGGCCCCAGGGGGCGCAACGTCTTGCTGGACAAGGCGTACGGGGCCCCGAAGGTCACCAAGGACGGCGTGACCGTCGCCAAGGAGATCGAGCTCAAGGACAAGTTCGAGAACATGGGTGCCCAGATGGTGCGCGAGGTCGCGTCCAAGACGAATGAAGTGGCCGGAGATGGCACAACGACCGCCACCGTGCTCGCCCAGGCCATCTACCGCGAGGGGGCCCGCCTGGTCGCGGCCGGCCACAACCCCATGGACCTCAAGCGCGGGCTCGACCGAGCCGTCGAAGCCGTCGTCGAGCATCTGCGCAAGACGAGCAAGAAGGTCGAGTCACAGCAGGAGATCGTCCAGGTCGGCATCATCAGCGCCAACGGCGACGCGACGATCGGCAAGATCATCGCCGAGGCCATGGAGAAGGTGGGCAACGAAGGCGTCATCACGGTGGAAGAGGCCAAGGGGCTCGTGACGGAGCTCGAGATCGTCGAGGGCATGCAGTTCGATCGTGGCTACCTCTCACCCTACTTCGTCACCGACCCGGAGAAGATGCAGGTGATCATCGAGGATCCCTACATCCTGCTGGTCGAGAAGAAGATCGCCACCATGCAGGACATGATCCCGATCCTCGAAGCTGTCGCGCGGGCTCAGAAGCCCTTGCTGATCGTCTCCGAGGACGTGGAGGGCGAGGCGCTGGCCACGCTGGTCGTCAACAAGCTGCGCGGCACGCTCAAGGTCTGCGCGGTCAAGGCCCCGGGCTTCGGCGACCGGCGCAAGGAAATGCTCAAGGACATGGCCATCCTGACCGGCGGTGAGGTCGTCTCCGAGGAGCTGGGCATGAAGCTCGAGGGGCTGACGCTCAAGGATCTCGGACGCGCCAAGCGCGTCCACGTCGAGAAGGACAAGACGCTCATCATCGACGGTGCGGGAAAGAAGGAGAGCATCAAGGGTCGGTGCGAGGCCATTCGCAGGCAGATCGAGGATACGACGAGCGACTACGACAAGGAGAAGCTCCAGGAGAGGCTCGCCAAGCTCGCTGGGGGCGTGGCCGTGATCAAGGTGGGTGCGGCCAGCGAAATCGAGCTCAAGGAGCGCAAGGACCGAGTGGACGACGCGGTCAATGCGACCCGGGCAGCCGTCGAGGAGGGCATCGTGGCGGGGGGCGGTGTCGCCCTGCTCCGGGCCCAGGCGGTGCTCGGCAAGCTCGAGCTCGAGGGCGACCGAAAGGTCGGCGCGAGCATCCTGGCGCGGGCCCTCGAGGAGCCGCTCCGGCAGATCGCGATCAACGCGGGCCATGAAGGCTCGGTCGTCGTCGACGCGGTCCGCAAGGGGAAGGGCGGCTTCGGGTTCAACGCGGACACGGAGAAGTACGAGGACCTGGTGGCCGCGGGCGTCATCGATCCGACGAAGGTCGTGCGCGTCGAGATTCAGAACGCCGCCTCGGTCGCGGGGCTGATGCTCACGACCGAAGCGCTCATCGCCGAGAAGCCCCAGAAGCCGTCTGCCCAGGGGGGTGGAGACATGGGGGACATGGGCGGCATGGGCGGCATGGGCGGCATGGGCGGCATGGGCGGCATGGGCGGCATGGGCGGCATGGACTTCTGACGCTGTCCGAGTCGGCTCCGTCCGGTGGCGCGGCGGCCTCGCCGCCGGACGCGCGCGCTGCATATCCGGCCCGTTCGACTCGCGTGCATGGTCGGGCTACGCTGCAGGTATGGGGCTCGGCCCAGAGGAGCTCGACCGCCGGCTGGAGCAGGCTGCCGCAGCCCGCGCCATGCTGCGCCGCGCGACGCTCGACTGGCGCGCGTGCGGCCAGCGGCTGCTCGAGGAGCGTTCGCGTGAAAGATCTCAGCGATCCGACGGTCGCGACGCTCGAAGTCGCGAGCGCCCTTGATGCTGCGGGGCTGCCTGCGGCGGTCTACGGGGGTCTTGCGCTCGCCGCCTACGGGGAGCCCCGCGAGACGAAGGACGCCGACTTCGCCGTCGGCGCGGCCGACGCCCGTGCCGTCCTCGAAGCCCTGCGCCGGGCGGGAATCGACTGCGCCATCGGCTTCGACGCGGTCCGCTTCGGCGGCAACGACGTCAGCCGGATCACCCTCCTCGGAGCGTCGACAGCCACAGGTCTGAACGTGCTCGACCTCGTCCGGCCACGGTCCCGCCGATATGCGTCGGCGGTGCTCGAGCGCGCACTCACCGGCACCGTCCGCGGTCGGCGCGTGACCATCGTCGCGCCGGAGGACTTCGTCTTGCTCAAGGTGCTCTCGACACGCGAGCGAGATGTGGAGGACGCCGCGAGCGTCCTGCGCTCGCTGGCTGGAAGGCTCGACCACGCGCTCATCGATGGCGAAGCCTCGCTCCTCGCGGCCGAGGTTCCGGACCACAGCGTGACCGACCGGCTCTCGCGGGCGCGCGCGGGAGCTGAGCACCGAACGATTTGAATCGTTACGGCTTGCGCGCAGCTCGGGCCATCCGCGGTTTTCGCCGTCGATCATTCGACATCGTCGAGCTCAACTCGCGTCTGAGCGGGGGCTTCCTGCCCTTCCGCGTCGGGCACGGGCCGTGACGACATGGGCAGGGTCGACTGAGCCGGCGTGGCTGGGGTAGGGGAAGGCTGCGGAGCCAGCGGCTGCTGAGGTGGCGTCGGGGTAGGAGCATGGGGACCCTCGGCCCCGACGACCTGCACTCCGCGAGGAGCCCCCGTGGGTGCGTCGAGGAAGGCGATGGCGTTGACGAACCTGACGAACGCAGGCACGCCCCGATCGAAGTCCTCCGGCAGGTTCGAGTAGCCCACGAGCATGAGGACGGGAAACTCCACTCGCCTATTGCGGGCAGCCAAGGTGTCCGGATGGTATCGAAATGGCGTCCGGATGAGCACGATGCGCGTGCGCTCCCATCGGCTCGACGGGGAGAGCGATAGCTGGTCCACGTTCGCGACTTCCACGGTCGCCGAGTAGGCCTCGAGCCCGTGTACCGAGATCCGCTGAGAGTCGATGATGCGCGTCGCGAACCGGCGTTCGACGCCAATGGCAATGCCCCCGCCCACGTCGGCGGCCGCCAGCCCCGATCCGGAAACCGCATCGACGTACTCGCGCATGA
>Ga0214473_10011113_pt1 | contig 10579 bp, 6 predicted proteins | sample RVTome_7_FD_203509 | JGI IMG/M metagenome (GOLD analysis project Ga0214473, IMG submission 203509) | Soil microbial communities from uranium-contaminated site in the Upper Colorado River Basin, Wyoming, United States - RVT98D197 | ecosystem: Environmental > Terrestrial > Soil > Contaminated >... | reverse complement strand
TGAAACCTTTTCTACTGTATCGCTGAAATGTGAGCTGTCACCTCCTGATATCCTTAACAGCGACTACGATTATTTATGCTATTCACTGCGAGGAAAACACTCTGGTCGCACACCTTTGCCCGGAATTACGAATTTTGAGTATTTCTTCGGCGGCTCTGATAAAGGTCTCCCGCCTCACAGATATTTCAGTGTTAATTACAACTGGGAGATAATTGCTGGTGGCATGTATTACCGGACTGTGGGTGAAAACAATTTTAGCGGGAACCGAGCCGCGGCCTTTTATCTGTCACACAATTTTGGCAGTTGGCCTTTTAAGAAATGCGGATTGCCGTTAATTAAAAAAATTCCGTTTTCACTGACCGGTTTTTGGGGCGCCTTTTGGAGCGAATTCAAAAACCATTCGCCTCAACCAGGGGACGAGTTTCATCAAACAGCCGAAAAGGCCTATCAGGAGTTGGGCTTTAGAATTGGCGGGATTCCGCCGTACGGACTGGCATTCGATTTCGCCTGGCAATTATCAGACTATGATACAAATCAGTTCGGTTGGGGACTGACCTTCTTTTCTTTTTAAATCTTGGTCAGAATTTAAATGGCACCAAAGTAGATACTACACATTATGTTTTTACCTGCCATTGTCTGAGAATGACAAGCTCACACTGTGCTTGGGCAAGTCAATCCGCCATCGAAACTGTCACGCCCCAGTTAAGCGGGTCTTTGGGGGGAGAGGCGTTCCAGTGGCTGAAAGAATGTGAGCCGTCTGATTCGTAAATTACTTCGTATTCACCCGGCTCAAGTGTAATTTCAGTTTTGACCATGCGATTTTTGTCGGCGCCGCCGGCGTGGTTGGTGCGGCGATAACGCATCTCCCAAACATCTTCGCCGGTATCTAAATTCACAATGTAGGCGTAATCATACATATCCCCGCCGGTGCCTTCACCGAGTGCATAAACATTTATAACGGCTTGCTTATCCAGTTTGAACTTGGCGCGACGGCGTTCGCTGTCACCCACTCGGGTGATACGCGCCAGCACATTAGTACCTTGGTACAAATCCTGCTCGTTGACTAATTTGAATCCTGCGGGTTTTGCGTTGCCAGAGGGATAAATGGCGAGGCCGTAGCTTTCCGGGTCAAACGGCGCCGAAGAATTCCAGTTGCGATAGGCGTGGGAATCATCGGTCAAATAATAAACTGTGTATGAGCCGGTCGGCAGAATAACGAAATCATCAAACATTCTATTCTTATCAGCGCCGCCGGCGTGTTGGGTATTGCGATAGGTCATCTCCCAGACAGTTTCTCCGGTAGCGGCGTTGATGATATAGCCATAATCGGCAAATTCTTTATCGTTATAAGACATTTCACCTATGGCATAGATCTGGATTTTGGTTTCCTTATCGAGTTTGAATGATTGTTCCTGCACATCGTTATTGCGGGCGCGGGTGAAATCTATGAGTGCTTCGCCGCGGCCGGGAATTTCAATCGATGCAAAGGCGGCTTTATCGAACTTTTCGCCGGGCAGAATCGTTACGCCCCAGTTCATCGGGTCATAGGGGGGGTTGGCGTTGAATTCTTCCCACGAATGTGAATCATCGGTAACGACATAAAGCGCATATCGGCCCTTTTCAAAATTGACGACTTCATCGTGCATCTGATTTTTCTCACCACCGCCGGCATACTCGACATTCCATTTGTCGCATTCCCAGACCTTCTCGCGAGTATCCAGATTGATTATCCAAGCGTAATCTGCCGGCGAGTCGTCAGAGTAACTGGGATACTCAAGCAAAGAGTAAATCCGTAAACTTGAGGGTTTACTTAATTCAAAACCTGTCTTGATAAACTGATCGTCGCCCAGACGATTATGTCGAATAAGCGCGTTAGGCAGGCCGCCATCCGGTTCGAATCTTTCGATTTCAGTAGCGCTAAGACCATCGGATGTCAATGTCACATAGCAATCGCGGACATTACTGCGCTTGATTCTTTCATCATCGCCGTCAAGTAATCGGCCGAGGGCGCGAAAGAAATCGGATCGTCCTTGGTTCCATTCCCAATTATCAGGGCGGCGGACGGAATAATACAGTTCGTAGTCGCCCGCTTTCAAGAACTCGGTTTCATTAAATTGCCGGACATGGTTTTTATTTTTGAAACGGTCAGTTTTTCTGTTTTCCATTTCCCAGACCAGCCGGCGGGTGTCGGATTTAATAATCCAAGCATAAGCAAGCATGTCTTTGGACTGATTCGACCGGATACCGACGGCATCGATATTGATTTGCGCATCTTTTTTAAGAGTGAATCCGACTGACTGGATTTCACCGGATGTCAGATCTGTAATTTCGGCCACGTTGATTCCAAACACAGTTGAAGAGAGCATTAGAATCGTCAGGAGCGCCAGGCCCCAGAGTTTACTTAATTTCACGTTCGCATTCCTCCGCATTTTTTTTACAAAGAGTTTATGAGATAAGGATACGAGGATTTTTCATGGATGTTTCATCAATGTCGCGGGCATTGGATAGTTAAAGTTTTCACATGAAGAAAGTTCAGCAATTTTTTTGAATCGCCATAAATTGCTGGGAACCCATCATTTACAATTAGTTTAAAAGAGGAATTAAATAAGGCATTTGCATTTTTCATCTAATTGTTGAGTTGAAACCAATTGCGAGTTATGTACGTCGCAACTTTAAATCGAAAATCTTTCTGTAGAAATGTGATTTAGCGCACACTTACGTAATTTGGCTTGACAGCAAGTCATATTACTGATAGCTTTTGTCAACATCCTAAGATTACAACGAAGGATAGTTTCTATTCAAAACAAATCTAGATTTAGCCGCCAAGCTGAATTCCGTGCGCAGGGAATTGTTGGGAATTGGTTAGGATTTCATTGACAATAGTTACACGTTATTTACTGTTTTACTTCAACTGTTTTCCAATCACCAAGGGAGGTGTTCTATGTGGAGGATTCTATTTAAAACTTTAATCCTGTGTGCGGCGGTGTTCGCACTGGGGATTACGGGCTACTCGCAGACAATTGAGTGTGATGGTCTGGCTGATCCGGGCACCGGGAGTTTTAGCGGTGCGGCGCCGGCATCCTGCGGCGGACCGCTCGATTACTTGTATAGGATTACCGATCCTCATCCTGAAGCGCCAGAGTCAGTGTACATTGGGACTCATGATGGCAATATTTTACATTACAAGAATGTTTGTATGCCGGCCGGCTGGAGTTTCAATATTGTTCCAGCATCTCCGAATGTTCATTTCAGCTTCTTGGTGCCTCACGGCAGCACTTTTACCGGTACGGATGGTTCGTGTCCGTTCTATATGGAATTTTTTGGACCTATGACGGCTGGGTCAATTTATATTGGATTCAATCACGGTGCGGTGGCGCATGAGGTCAGCTGGGAGATCGGCACCTTGGGCGCTAACGTGTCAGTTGTCTGGGCCAATGCCGTTGGAGCTGGAGCCGGGCCTGTTCACGCACCTTTTGCTTGTGATTCTACCGGGACAATCCTATATGGCGACGGCGACTGTAATGTTGACGGCATTGTATTGACAGTTGCGGATATGTCCTATCTAAATGCATTTCTCCACGGCGGCGCCCCTCTGCCCAGCGCACTCTATCACAGTGATCTTAATGGTGACTGCGTTGTAGATAGCCTTGACCTGATACTTTATCAGAATTATTTCATTTTTGGCCTTTCGGTCTTTGCGCCATACGGCGGTTATCCCGTACCGACCTGTTGTTCGGTGGGGGTGGTTATTTATCCCGGTGATACGCTTGGCGATATTTGTGGAGTGAAATTTGAAGATATTGATTGCGACGGAGTCAAGGATGCTGGTGAACCGGGAATTCCTAATTGGGAGATATTTTTGTACCAAGGGACTACCCCGGTAGCAGGGAGTCCTGTTACTACAAACGCAAATGGTGGATACTGTTTTTTTAATCTAACTCCCGGCACTTATCGGGTTAGAGAAAAAAGTCAGCCCGGTTGGATACAGACATTTCCACCAACAAACGCCTACTTTAACGTTAACGTAGTAGCAGGTCTAATTACCCAGAATATTGATTTTGGCAATACCAGAGACACCTGTCCGCCGCCATCGACACTGCAATTCGTTACTCAAGAAGACGGTGGCAGGGATAATTTTGTCGGCCCGGTCGCTTCAACCCCGAGTCCTGTGGATTTTGCCGGTGCTTGCTTTAACACGCCCAACCATTTCTTTGATGCGAATCAAGACAATAGTTGTTTTGGACATACCTTTACCGGTTTCAAGCCGAACGACTCGTGCTGCATCATCGATGCTGAACTCTGTTTCAGAATTACGCCGTCGGGCGGACAGCCGGAAACTGATGGCATGTGGATTATTGAGGATGGCGCAACTGCCTGGTTTCTGTCAATGCACGACTTAATATCGTGGGTCACAGGCGGCGCTGATACTTCCTGGAATGTGGGAGATACAATTGATACCTGCATTAATCTTGCCAATACTCCACCGCCCGGCTACATGGGATTGACCCATGCCATGGCGGCATTACATGACGGGGATTTGTCGGTCATGTTTCAGGACGACACTAAAATAGATTATCTGGAACTAAGGGTTACCCTGTGCTGTCCGCGCCAACCAGTTGATTCGCTGGGAGCTTGTTGTCCTGTCGAAGGTCCCTGCGTTGATGGAGTCACTGCCGCCCAATGCGCCGCAATGCCGGGAGGGGCAGGGACGTTTTTCCTTGGCAAGACCTGTGCTCAAATTCCCCCCTGTGATTCATTGGGAGCTTGTTGTCCTGTCGATGGTCCCTGCGTTGGTGGAGTCACTGCCGCCCAATGCGCCGCAATGCCGGGTGGGGCAGGGACGTTTTTCCTGGGCCAGACCTGTGCTACAATTCCCTCCTGTGATTCGCTGGGAGCTTGTTGCCCGGTCGATGGTCCCTGCGTTGATGGAGTCACGGCCAGCCAATGCGCCACCATGCCGGGAGGGGCGGGGACGTTTTTCCTTGGCCAGACCTGTGCTACAATTCCCTCCTGTGATTCGCTGGGAGCTTGTTGCCCTGTTGACGGTCCCTGCGTTGATGGAGTAACTGCCAGCCAATGCGCCACAATGCCGGGTGGGCCGGGGACGTTTTTCCTTGGCCAGACCTGTGCTTCGATCCCTTCCTGTGATTCGCTGGGAGTTTGTTGCGGTCCCAATGGTTCCTGCACTCCGGTACACTCCGCTGGGGAATGCGATTCACTCTGGGACGGGCTTGGCACGTTTACCCTTGGCGGCACTTGTGTTCCAAATACTTGTCCACAACCCACGGACTCTTGTGATTTCACTGTAATATGCTGTGACAACAAGCCCACGGTTGCCCAGCGCCAGAGCCCACCGAATTTCAAAGGACAGGTGGCAGTGTTTACTCGCGATACGAACTACCCACCTGTGACTAATGGCCGCTATGTTGTTGGAATTGTTGATTTGACTGGTCAGTGCACGGCGCCAATAGGCGCCCCACCTTTTACTCCCGGTTTTACGCCGCCTATCTATTTCAATGAAAACACGGTTATTAACCCCAATCCCACCGGTAGCGCGGACGATGAATGGAGAGTGGCAAACCTCGGCACAGTGTTTGGCCTGTGTCTAGATACTCTCGGAAATATCTATGCCGCCGCAACCAGTTGCTACGCTATTGATGTTTTTTCAACTGTTCATTCGCCTCTTGGCACTGGCGGAGATATTTATAAATTGAACGGCGCTACCGGTAAAATTTCACCGTTTGGCGCTTTTCCAAATACTGGCCAAGGGTTGGGAGATATCACTTATGACTGCCGCCACGACCAGATGTTTGTAAGCAACATGGAAGACGGCTTGATTTATTTTATTGGAAATGTATCAGGTTCGCCCTTTCTAAGCGCCGGTGGCTATGACCATGGTATAGATGGCCGCACTGCCGAAAACCTCTCACCCACGATTGCGGATGCTGGCACCGCCAACACTTTTACGCAGAGGGGAAGACGCATTTGGGCGCTTCAAGTGGTTAACGGAACATTTGCCGGACAGCCATTCTACAGATTGTTTTATTCTGTCTGGTGGGAATCTCTTGACATTACAAATCCAAGCGAACAAAATGAGATTTGGTCGGTCGGTCTCGACCTTGGTACCGGACTCATTATTCCCACTTCCGCCAGAAGAGAAATACAGTTGCCTCCGTTTGGGGCGACTAATACTTCAGCCCCCGTTTCAGATATCTCATTCACCTCTGATGGCCGCATGATTTTAGCTGAACGAGACATGTTTGGAGAGTCGAGTTCCGGCACTAGTGGACGATTATTAAGCTATGACTGTGTTAACGGTTTATGGACGCGTGAGCTAAACTCAACACCTGATGATATTTTTCAAATAGTTCAGGTGCCCCCTCCCCTCTACCCAGGTTGTGCCGGAGGTGTGGACGTTGATTTCAGAACTTACCCTCCGTCGGTCTGTCCGGGTCGTGTCTGGGCAACAGGCAATTTACTACGTAATTCTCAAAATTCAAGCATTGATGGACTTGCCGGCTTTCCTATGTCCGGAGGCAATTCCAGCAACAACTTAGATTGTATTTTGATTGATCTGGCTTCAGATCCTGTAACCGGATGGTGGGATTTTAAACAAACTGGCGACGTTGAATTGCCCTGCCGGCATTGCTTTGGACTTCGTGGGGATGTCAATGCCGACTTAGCTGATGCCAACATTCTCGACCTGACTTTTTTGGTAGATCGAATATTCCGGGGCGGTCCCGCGCCTTATGACCTGGAAGAAGCAGATGTCAAAGTCGATGGAGGCATCAATATCCTTGATTTGACATTTATGGTGGACAGAATATTCCGCGGTGGTCCAGCACCCCTTCAGTGTCCGCAGTGTTGTACGGACTAATAGCGCTTGAATAAAAAAGAGGCCAGCTTCAAATAAGCGAAGCTGGCCTTTTTTGTTTGGGTCGGACTGAATAGTCAAAATAAATTAGGCATTATTCGGTACCGTGGCTCAAAGCTCTTCCAGCCAGAGGGCTTTGGGGGTGCCTATAATTCCGGCTTGCTCCATTATACTGGCGTTATCTGGGGCTTGGGTGAACGCGCGCGCTTTGACGATATCGAAGACTTTAAAGAGGCAGATGACTATGTTTGGATCTTTATAATCCCTTAATATATGTGCTTCGCCAAAGCCGGCTTCCTTTTGAGCTTCGGCGTGAGATTCAAATACGGCCAGCCATTGGCTGAAATCTTTGACTTTGTGCTTCACTATCAAATACGGCATTGATTTTCCTCTTTCGATTTTACACAAGATAAACAGCCAGTCCCCGAACCTCAATATAATGTTAAATTATCCGGTACCGGAAAAATCGAGATTTAAGCTCAAAAAGCGGAACAATCGCGGCTTCGTTTTATTATATTATTCTAATGGAAAGACGAAGAAATAATGCGCAATCAGCTCGCTTTGATTTGGTTTACTCCAAGCCGGAAATGGCCTTTGGAAGTGATCCGGAACCGGAACTCGCCAAGTTCATCGAATCTTCAGCGCATAAAGGAACAGCGCTGGATCTCGGCTGTGGCGACGGGAGGCATAGCATCTTTTTGGCAAGGCATGGTTACAGTGTTACCGGTTTGGATATTTCACAGGTGGCTATCAAAAAGCTTGAAGGCATCGCCGAAAGAGAAAAACTGAAATCCTCTCTAAAACTATACCACCGTGATGCTCGCGATTTCGACTATCCGAGAGAGGAATTTGATTTTGTGGCGGCGGTTACTTTATTTGACCACGTCCCCAAAAAAGATGTAGAGCCGCTCTTTGAAAAAGTCACCGGTAGTTTGAAAAGGGACGGGGTTATTTTTATCAAAGTGCATACCGTAAAAGACCCCGGCAAACTGAATGGTTCCGATAAAGCCAGCGAACTCTCTTGGGCGATTCAGCATTATTTCGAAGAAGCGGAATTACGGGGATTATTGGAAACAAAATTCAAAATTCTCAAATATTCTGAATACGATGATCTGGATAGGTCTCACGGGAAACCGCATTTTCATAATTTTGCCATAGCTCTGGCGCGCAAAACGTTCTAACCACTATCTGGGCCGTCATAAGTCGCTATCATTAATTAACTTAGAGCAACGGCTCAATTATTGAACAGACTATTCAAATTTTCTAAAACTCTCCGATAAAAGAGTAAGCACAAGTCAGGTAAAACTTGAAAACTAATCATTTTGAATGGAGAGTAATGTTATGTCCACCGAAACCAGCGGACTTCTTAAAGTAGTATTAGCGGTGTTATTTTTCCCGCTATTTTTCCAGGAGAGTTTTGTAAACTTTGCCTGGGGAGCCACAGATGAATATTGGGTGATGTTAGGTAAGCGCATCCTTTTATTGTTGCCAGTGTTTGCCATAATTTTGGGATGCTGGGTCAGTATTGCCTGTCTTTTGACAGTAGTAATCCGGCAAAATCGCCGCGAGTTTCTGACCAGTTTGCTCATTACCTGGTGGGATCTGGGAAAATCAATTGTAATGTACTGGGGCGGACTCATCAAATTCCTGTTCACCTTGGCGGTGGCTGTAGTTGAATTTGCCAAGATTACCCTGCTGGCGGTGTGGTCATTGGTGCAGGAAATCGTATTCACGCCTTTCAGATTATTGAAAAGCGCCAGCCAAAACGTCTTAAGCTCGCCCGTGCCCTGGTTGGCCGTGTTTATGACCATTTTCTGGTGCATTGTGGAAGCAACTATCTTCACTTATGTAATGACTCCGATAGTAATGGACGTATTTTCCAATATTACCGGCGACCAGTTAAGTATTAATGTCATCAGAGTCCCTTTGTTTATCTTTTTGTTGTTCGTGGTATTGGGCAGTTACGCTATTCTGTCCACTTTCGTCAATTCTATCAGAGAGAAGAAAGTGCAGTCGATTATCGGTATCGGCGTTATCGAAACGGTGGTGCTGTTCGTAGAAGTTCTCTTCTTGTATCGCGAATTTGTCGATGCACTGGTGCCGTGGTTTGCCCAGTATTCGGAAAACTTTGAATTGAGCGTCCTTGGTACACTGGCTATCGCCAGTTTTGTCTGGTTTGGCATCAGAAGTCTGTCGTGGTTCCTGTTTGCTTCTCACGGCACGCCGACCATTCTGCACTTGATACAAGGCAAGGGCGTTATCGTATTCAGTCAGGGTGAAAATGCCAAGAGCCGCCTGGTCAGTATCTCTCCGGAATTCCTTAGCCATATCAAACAGGAAATGGAATGGATGAAGGAAAAAGGCGAAGAAGTTCTGTCAGCTTTGATGTTGCCGCCGTTGCAGGTGGTTGCGGCCGGGTTGAATTTCTGCACGCTGTTGCTAAACTCCAAACATTTGTTTGAACTGCCGTTTAAATCAATGGCCTCGATAGCGGATACTCGTTCATTGATGAATAACATAAATGGCCGCTCGGCGCCGTCGTCTGAAGTCACTCCGAAACAAAGGGAGTATGAAAATGTTCAGATATAAATCTGTAATTTCTGTTCTCCTAATAGTAGTTCTCGTTTTGGCCGGATGCGGCATGTGGTCGCAAGAAGAACCGGAGCCGCGCCTGGCCATGTTTGTGGGAGTGGACGTCAGCGGTTCGTTTATGAACGGCGAGCATTTTGACGACGCCATTAATTTCCTGGCCCACTATATCTACGGTCATTTAGGAGGGCTGGGCGGGCTGGAAGTCCCCGATGTGATGTTTGTCGGCACGATAGGCGGGGCCAAACCAAACGAGCCGAAAACGTTTTATCCGATTCAGTCATTTCAGGACAAGTCCATTGAAGAAATCACAGCGGAACTTCAGACTCTTTTTCCCAAAGAGAATCCGAATCCGTTTACCGATTACAATGCTTTCTTTGAACAGATTGCCGCGACCATAAGAAACAAAAATCTGCTTTTGAGGCCAGTTTCCATCGTGATGATCAGCGATGGTATCGCCGATGCTCCTGATATCAAGAAGAACGGCGAGACTAATTTTGACAAAATATCAGTCCGGCCGCTGGAAAAGCTGTCGCGCAGTGTCACGCTTCGCCTGCTCTACACCGATGCAGTTGTAGGCAAAGACTGGCAGACCAAAGTGCCGCGGAAGCGTGTTAAGATTTGGACGCAGGACGCGGAAGTACTGGCTACCTGGAAAAACCCCAAGATTCTCAATCCCGGAGAACCCCTGGAAACGCAGGATAAGTTCTTTGAATGGGTCAAAGACAACGTTGATTTTGGAGTGAGGTCGAGACGGGTAGGATGATTTCAGTCAATTGATAAATTAAAACGGCGACACTGTTAAGTGCCGTCGTTTTTTTTGCTAATTTTTAACACGGGACTCTTCTATATTAGCGCTGTGGATAAAGTTCAAAGAGATTTTTTTGAAAATCACGATTTAATAATCCTGACGCACAATTATCCCACCCCCGAATACCCCAACTCCGGTATCTGGATTAAGCGGCTTTGGGGGGATACGCCGGTTTTGCTTATCGGAAAGCTCAAGGGGTTAATTGGCGCAGTTTTGAAACTTCGCCACGACCGGCGGCTGGTGATTGCCTATTGGATGTTTCCGGCGGGGTTGGTGGCGTATTTATCGGGACGGCCGTATATACT